>Ga0206878_10302_pt1 | contig 17066 bp, 4 predicted proteins | sample Alteio_BWOrgCont_8_FD_152621 | JGI IMG/M metagenome (GOLD analysis project Ga0206878, IMG submission 152621) | Enriched cells from forest soil in Barre Woods Harvard Forest LTER site, Petersham, Massachusetts, United States -... | ecosystem: Environmental > Terrestrial > Soil > Temperate forest > O... | reverse complement strand
GACCGATAAGAATATTGTTCGAACCGGTCGTGATGCCAACGCCCGTCGTCGCATAATCGCCGATGATGATGTTGTGGCCCTGCCGAGCGGTTTAATCGGTACCCGCCCCGCGGGTATCAACGGCGAGGTGCGTTACAGCCAGACCGACAACGCTCTCGAAGCTTATGTCAACGGGGCATGGGAAGATCTGATCACGAGCGGTGGCAGCACATCGGGCATCAACCTCGGTACCTCCACGGGCGCCACCAACCCGCATCGCACAGGCGACGCTACGACCGGTCTGTTCAGCGACACGGTCTCGACGGTCGAGGTCGCCGTTGGTGGAACGGAACAACTCGTCGTCAACGGCACGGGCGTCGGCATTGGGACATCCGCTGTGGCTTCGCTCCTCACCATCGGCAGCGGCACGCCGACAACAGCAGCGAATGGCCTCAATTTCGGTTCGGACACCACGGCGGATATTTATAGGAGTGGGGCGGGCATAGTACAAATGGATGGAACGCTTAAGGTGGGAACAATACAAGCGCCCACTCATCTCATCAGCTTAAGACCTGCTGTAGATGCCAGCCAAACGGCCAATGGCGTGGTAATAACCTCCCCCGGCACAATATCTAATACATCCGGTGCCAATCAACTTTTGACAGTAGGCACAAACACTGGCGGCGATACATTTGCCCCGACATCGGGAACCGGGGTACTGAATTCTATCGAAATTCAACAGTTAATCAATCAAACCGGCACGGCTACGGGCATTACGCGCGGCATTTATTTTAACCAAACCCTGACTTCCGCCTATGACTACCGCGCGATTGAGACGGCGGGTAATACCTATAATTTGATGAGCACCTCGCCCTCGACGATTCAGGAGGTCCTGTTCAACGCGCCGACATTGGCCGCAGGATCATCGAAAACGGTGACGACGGCGGCAACCGAAGTCATCAGCGGCGCACCCATCGCTGGAAGCAACGTGACGATCACGAACCCCTATGCGCTTGATGTGCAGAGCGGCACCACGTTATTCGGCGGCGCGGTGACGATCGGCTCCGCGACACCGGTTGCCGGGAATGGTTTAACGATTGCGCCGGGCGCCGCGGCTTCTGGCACGCCATCATTGCTGACGATCACGGGTCCTGCGGATACCGGATTGACGGCCAGTACCGAAGCGAATGATGTGAACATCAACCTCAACCGCACGGTGACGTTCGCGACCGGCGCGCTTACGACGCAACGCGCGATGTATATTCAGCCGCCGACCTATGCTTTCGGCGGAGCTTCGACGATCACCAATGCTGCGACGGTTGATATTTCCGGACCACCGGTTGCCGGTAGCAATGCGACGATTACCAATCCGGTCTCGCTGGTGGTGGAAAATGGAACCGTCGCCATCGGAACAACAAACACGGTAGGAGTTGCCGGTGCCGGTTCTCCCTATGCCCTCATGGTCAAGAGTGGCAACTCATATGGTCTGGAGACCTTTGCGACATATGATTCGTTTACTGACGGAACGAGGAATGTGAGCCTCTACACAGGTGCTTCGGGACCATATATTGGAACGCAGGGCATTTACACTTTTTCATTGTATACGGATGGTGCGTATCGTTTGGCACTCGACACTGCCGGTAATGTCGGGTTAGGTGGTTCGATCACAAACCAAAGCACCATGGCCGGTGCCAATGTGGTTATCGAGTCCGGTAAAATGGGTATCGTTACCACCTCACCCAACGCCCTCCTCGACATCGGCAGCGCAGGCGCGACGGAAGGTACGATGCGCCTCGAAGGCAGCACATCGGGCTATACGCAGATCCAGCCGAATGTTACGGCGGGCAATTGGACCATGACGCTGCCAAGCTCGGCCGGTTCGCCGAATTACATTCTTCAGACGGACGGTTCAGGCAACACGAGCTGGGTCGCGCTGGGTGGTTCGGGCACGGCGCTCAATCTCGGCACTTCGGCCACCGCGACCAATCCGCAGCGCAGCGGTCAGGCTGGCACCGGTCTGTTCAGCGCCGTCAGCAACACCGTCAGCGTTGCTGATAACGGCGCGGATGTGATGGATGTCAACACGACGGGGCCAAACATCCTCGGCACCATCACGCAAGGCAGCTACTCAATCGGCTATCAGATCAACGGCAATAACGCGGTGTGGCAGGATGGTGCGACGAACCAGAACCTTGCCGTGGGCATCACCAATTTCCCAACTACCAACAATCCGGATGGCAGCGGCACAGATGGGCAGTTCAATACGGCTGTTGGTTACCAGGCGCTAAACGCCAATACGACCGGTGGTGGAAATACGGCAGTGGGTACCATCGCGCTCCATCATAATACAACGGGTTCGTCCAATACCGCCATTGGTGATAATTCGCTTAACAACAATACATATGGAAGTGCGAATACGGCTTTAGGATGGGATGCGCTGTTTTACAACACCACTGGCACCAACAACACCGCTGTTGGAGCACATGATTTGACCTCAAACACAATAGGGTCAGACAATACCAGCGTTGGTCGATGGGCAATGGCCAGCAATACAACTGGAAGTAACAACGTGGCTTTGGGTTTTCAGGCCGGATATGACGTCACGACGGGCGGCCAGAACATTATAGTCGGCTATTATCCAACCCGAAGCGTTGGTATCACGACGGGATCGAATAACATCCTGATCGGTCAGGACTTGCAGGAACTGACGGCCACCAGCTCCAACCAGCTCGATATCGGTAATTTGATCTTCGCGACAGGATTGACGAGCGGTTCGACGCCTTCGACAACCGGCAATGTCGGCATCGGCTCGACGACGCCGAATTCATCCCTCGACATAAGCCAAAAAACCGATGCGGTTTCATTGCCAAGTGGCACATCGGCGCAGCGTCCGACGGGTGTCAACGGCATGATCCGGTACAACCAGACGAATACCGGTGTTGAAGCTTATTACAGCGGCGCATGGAACCAGCTGACGACCGGCGGTGCCACGGCGATCATTGATCTTGGTACTTCTGCCGGGACAACCAACCCGCAGCGCAGCGGCGATGCGACGACCGGTTTGTTCAGCGACACGGTTTCGACGGTGGAAATCGCCGCCGCTGGAACCAAGGTATTCAGTATCGCCAATACGGGTATTCTCAATGTTCCGGTCGGCCCTACGGCCAGTACCTATAACGGCAGTTATCAGCTCAATGGCAATAACGCCATATGGCAGGACGCGACGAATTACAACCTGGCTGTGGGTGCGACGGCGTTCCCGACGACCGTCTTGCAGACGGGCGGCTCGCCGAAAGGACAACAAAACATTGCGATCGGCTATCAGGCGTTGAACGCCAACGGGACGGGCTATCAAAACATTGCGATCGGTTATCAGGCGCTTAATCTGAATACCACAGGCGCAAACAACACGGCTATCGGCGCGAGTGCGCTTGCTGCCAATACGACAGGCCAGACTAATACGGCGGTTGGAGCTTTGGCGCTCGAGGCCAATACTATAGCCACTGAAAACACCGCCGTCGGTTTTGCCGCGCTTTTAGTCAACACGACGGGCGCTGCTAACACGGCAATTGGTTGGGCGGCCCTGAGCGCCAACACGACGGGTGAATGGAATACCGCTATCGGTCCGGGCGCGCTTTATGTCAACACGGTTGGTACCAGCAACACGGCTATCGGCGTCAATGCACTCGAGGAGAATATCACCGGCACAGACAATACCGCGCTGGGGTACAATGCTATGGCCGGAGAAAGCTTCGCCAAACTGACCGGACAATACAACACCGGCATTGGCGATCAAACCATGTTTCAAATTCAAAGTACGGCGTCGGATAACACGACGCTGGGTTACAAATCCGGTTATGCCGTGGGAACGGCAACGGATAACACATTGCTTGGCTACGAAGCCGGTCTTGGAGTGACGGGTAACTATAACATCATCGTGGGCGAAGACACGAGCAGCGCGATCACCACGGGCAGCAGCAACATCCTGATCGGCAATACATTGAGCGGGTTAACCAACACCGCCAGTAACCAGATCAATATCGGCAATACGATTAAAGGTGCGCTGGTCGCGACCAGCGGCGGCACGGCGCTTGTCATCGGCAGCACGACGGATGATGGTGCGATCATGACCTTTGCGGGTGAGGGTGCTATCACGCTGCCGGACGGCACGACGGCGCAGCGGCCTGGTTCTCCTGCCAACGGCATGATCCGGTACAATGCGGATAGCTCAGGCGCGGTCGAAGCCTATATCAATGGCGCGTGGGAAAGCTTCGTCACGAGTGGCGGTGCGACCAGCGGCGTCAATCTTGGCACCTCGATGACGGCAACCAACCCGCAGCGCAATGGTCAGGCCGGAACCGGCTTCTACTCCGACACCAGCAATGAGGTTGAGGTTGCGATCAACGGCAACAACCTCGTGACATGGAGCGCTACAGCCGAGAACATCGCCGGCACGATCACGCAAGGCAGTTACTCCATCGGTTATCAAATCAACGGCAATAATGCCGTGTGGCAGGATGCGACGAATTTCAACCTTGCGGTTGGTAAGACAGCCTTCCCGACAACGGTCAACCCGACCGGCGCCGGCACGCAAGGGCAATATAACGTCGCTGCCGGTTATCACGCGATGAACGCCAACACAACAGGTGCTGCAAACGTAGCGATCGGAGCCAATGCGCTTGCCGTCAACTCGACGGGTGTCGAGAATACGGCGGTAGGAACTTATGCGCTGACCGCAAATAATGGTGGCAGCACCAATACCGCGATAGGTTATGTCGCCCTTTCGGCAGACATTACAGGTCAGCAGAACACGGCACTCGGTGCTGCGGCGCTTGCCAGCACCACCGGCGGCAGCGGAAACATTGCAATCGGCCTCAGTGCGCTTGGCCAGAACACGACGGGCAATTACAACACAGGGATGGGCCAGAATGCGCTCTACTCCAACGTCACCGGCGTCAACAACACCTCGCTTGGCTTTCAGGCCGGATATGATGTGAATGGCGGATCGCACAACGTCGTCATCGGCGATTACGCGACGACGGGTGTGGGCGTTACGACCGGTTCAAATAATATCCTGATCGGTCAGGATGTCCGTCCGCCGTCGCAGACCGCCAGTAACCAGATGAATATCGGCAACCTGCTTTATGCGACGGGCCTTGCCAGCGGCACGACCGCGAGCACGGGCAAGGTCGGGATTGGAACGGCGAGCCCGAATGCAGATCTGACTGTATATGATAGCGCAGATACGGCTTACATAGAGCTGGGGGGCGACGCGAGCGGATGGGGTGCGCTGTCCTTCGCGTCGGATGGCAACACGACAACGAAGGCTTCTCTCGTGGGCAATGGGACAAATACTATTATTAATCGCGTCACGGGCGGATCGATTTGGTTTAAGGAAAACAATGCCGGAGGTGTTAGCGCCTCCCAAATGACGATCGCTTCGGGCGGTAATGTCGGCATCGTGACGGTGTCGCCCAACGCTCTCCTGGACATTGGCTCGGCCGGTGCAACCCTCGGCACGATGCGATTGGAGGGTTCGACATCGGGCTATACGCAGATTCAGGCCAATGTTACGGCGGGCAGTTGGGTTCTGACGTTGCCACCGAATGCGGGCACCAACACCTATGTGCTGCAAACGGATGGATCAGGTAATACCAGTTGGGTTGCGCAGGGTAGCGGCGCGACGATCACCCTCGGCACTTCGGCCTCGGTGACAAACCCGCAGCGCTCAGGTCAGGCTGGTACCGGCCTCTTCAGTGCCTCCAGCAATACGGTCAGCATTTCCGCAGGGGGAACGGATGTGGCCGACTTTAACGCCAGCGCCCTCACACTGCCCCATGGCAATACAATTTCGAGCACCAGCAGCAACGGAACAAATACGATAACCGTAAACGCCGGCGGCGGGATGGTATTTCAAGATGGTACGAATAATGCGTTTGTATTCAAAGATGGCGGTGGAAATGCCCGGCTGACTGTAAACGATCCAAATGGAGGTATACTCTATGCGCCGAGTGCGGCATCAACAGGCACAGCATACCTTCTTACCCTGACCGGGGCGGCGAATACCGAGCAAACCGCTTCGACGGAATTAAACGACGTTTATTTCAATTTGGCCCGCACTATAGATTTTCATGCCGGTGCACTTACAAATGAGCGCGCCTTTTATATCAGCGCCCCCACCTATGCCTTCGACAGCGCATCGACGATCACCAACGCAGCGACAGTGGACATCAGCGGTGCACCGTCCGCCGGCGCCAACGCTACCATCACCAATAAGGCGGCCCTTGTGGTTGAAAGTGGCAATGTGGCGATCGGTACGCAGGCGCCGGTTAACGGCGGTGGTTTAACAATTGCGCCCGCCGCGGTGTCATCGGGCACACCGTCGCTGCTGACGATCGCGGGCCCGGCGGATACCGGCCTCACTGCCAGCACCGAAGCGAATGATGTGAATATTAATCTCAACCGCACGGTGACATTTGCGACCGGCGCCATCGCAACGCAACGCGCCATACGCATTCAGGCACCGACTTACGCCTTCGTTGGAGCCTCGACGATCACGAATGCGGCGACCGTCGATATCTCCGGCGCTCCGGTCGCAGGTAGTAATGCGACAATCACCAGCCCGGCCGCGCTGGTGGTTGAGAGCGGCAACGTTGGCATCGGGACGACGTCGCCGAGTTCTACTCTTGAAGTGAACGGTAGCGTCACAGTCGATTCGTCAGGAGGCAGCAACAGTTTATATGTGAAAGACAGCACAACCAGCGTTACGAAAATTGCGAGTCAATCAGGAAATAACTACATAGAAAGTGGCGTTACGACGACGGGCGGTAGTGCTGCGGCGCTTTACTTTACAAATATGAACGCGAGTAACACGTGGGTAACGATAGGCAGCACGGGCCTTGTCGGCATCGGCTCGACGACGCCGAATTCCTCTCTCGATATCAGCCAGAAGACGGATGCGGTCTCTCTCCCAAGTGGTACATCGGCGCAGCGGCCGACGGGCGTCAACGGCATGATCCGGTATAACCAGACGAATACCGGCGTCGAAGCCTATTACGGCGGCGCGTGGAACCAGCTGACGACCGGTGGCGCGACAGCGACCATCGATCTCGGCACCTCTGCGGGCGTCACGAATCCGCAACGGAGCGGTGACGCGACAACCGGTCTGTTCAGCGCCTCGACAGGTACTGTCAGTGTTTCGGCCGCAGGTACAGATGAGGCGGATTTTGCCTCCGGCGGCCTCAACCTTCCGCAGACGACGGAAAGTTACAAGCTCAACGGCAACAATGCGGTGTGGGAAGATGGTAGTGGTGATCTTGCTGTAGGTAATACGGCATTCCCGACAACGATAAACACCGGTGGGGGCGGCAACAAAAACACGGCCGTCGGCTATCAGGCGCTTAATGCCAATACGACAGGTATTCAAAACACTGCATTGGGTTATCAAGCGCTTAATGCCGACACGACAGGTTGGGACAACGTAGCTGTGGGTTATCAGGTGCTCCTCTCCAACGTACAGGGCATATATAACACGGGGGTGGGTGCTTATGCGCTCGCGAACAACACGGCTTCGGATAACGCGGCTTTCGGGGGATATGCTCTTAACGGCAACACGACGGGCGGGGATAACACGGCGGTAGGTTATGCGGCGCTCTTTAGTAACACGACAGGCAATAACAATACGGCAGTGGGCCTCAACGCGCTTACTGCCAACACAACGGGCAACGGCAACACGGCGGTGGGCTATCAAGCGCTCAATGCTAACACAACGGCCTATTTCAATACGGCGGTGGGTTATCAGGCGTTAAGCGCCAATACCACAGGCCAGAACAACGCGGCGCTGGGCGAGTTGGCGCTGCAAAGCAATACAATAGGCTATTCCAATGTGGCCGTTGGTCAGCAGGCGCTTCAGCACAACACGACGGGCATAACTAATACGGCGGTGGGGGAACAGGCGCTGGCGGCCAACACGACGGGCGGAAGTAACGTGGCGATAGGTGGTGGTGCCCTTGCGCAAAACACGACAGGCCAATACAATACGGCACTCGGCTATTATGCCGGCGTTGATGTGACGACCGGCAACGAAAATATCCTCATCGGTTATTATCCGACGATCGGCTCCGGTGTCACGACCGGCAGTAACAATATCCTGCTCGGTTACGATGTCCGCCCGCCATCGCAGACCGCCAGCAATCAGTTAAATATCGGTAATCTGATTTATGCCACCAGCCTCGCCAGCGGCTCGACCGCCAGCACGGGCAATGTCGGCATCGGCTCAACAACGCCCAATTCTTCCCTCGACATCAGCCAGAAGACGGATGCGGTATCGCTTCCCTCGGGCACCTCGGCACAGAGACCGTCAGGCGTCAACGGTATGATCCGTTACAGCCAGAGCAATACCGCAGTTGAGGCTTATGTTGGTGGCGTGTGGGAAAGCCTGATCACCTCTGGTGGCAGCAGCAGTACAATTACTCTCGGTACATCGGCGACTACCACCAACCCGCAGCGCAGTGGCGAAGCGGGTACAGGTTTCTATTCTGCCGTGGATCAGACGGTGGCCGTAGCCGCGAACGGTTTTGAGGTTGAGCAGTGGAATACGCTGGGCAGCGCGGTGGATTATTTCTCCATCACGCCGGGCAAGAGCGGTACGGCGCCGACGATCGCTGTCGCCGGTTCAACCTCACCGCAGAATCTGAACCTTGCGCCCAACGGCGCGACGGGTGTGATCCAGTTTAACGGCAATCCGATGTTCTGGCAGGACAACACCAATTTCAACACGGCGGTAGGGGATACGGCCTTCGCGACGACGGTTTCGCAATCCGGCGGCGGCGGTAATGGGCAAAATAACTTCGCCGCCGGGTATCAGGCACTGAACGCCAACACCACGGGTCAGCAAAACACGGCGGTAGGTCCTGTAGCGCTGGCCGTCAATACCACGGGCAGATGGAATACGGCAGTAGGGGCGTCCGCGCTGGCCGCCAATATTTATGGCAATAGCAATACGGCGGTGGGTGATGTGGCCCTAAACACCAACACGACGGGGTATCAGAACACGGCGGTTGGCAGTGGCGCGCTTACGAGAAACACGACGGGGTATCACAACACGGCTATCGGAAATAGTACCCTGCTCTACAATACCACCGGCAGTTCAAACACTGTCATTGGTGACCTCGCGATGTTTGTCAATGTCACGGGCTCGAACAATACGGTCATGGGTTATCAGGTTGCGTATGGAACTTTGGCAAGTGGCAACAACAACATTCTGATCGGTACCGACAGCAGTACCGATACGGCCGCGGCAGGAACCAACAACTCTCTCAATATCGGCAACGCGATTTACGGGAAAAACCTTTATAACAGCACCAACAATGGCAGCGCGACGTCGGGCCTGATTGGCATTAACACCGCTTCTCCCGCCAATGCTCTCGACGTCAATGGCTCGTTGGCTGTGGGGAGCTATGCGGGAACAGCGACGGGAGCGAGCAACGAATTAATCGTTAGCGGCCTCGTCGGCATCGGATCGACGTCGCCGAATTCGGCGCTGGATATAAGCCAGATGACGACCGCCGTATCGCTGCCTTCCGGTACCTCGGCGCAACGGCCGAGCGGTGTGAATGGCATGATCCGTTACAGCCAGACCAACAGCGCGCTTGAGGCCTATTACGGCGGCGCATGGAATACGCTGAGCGCCAGCGGCGGCGGTAGCGCGATCAATCTCGGCACCTCGGCCAGTACCACCAACCCGCAGCGTAGCGGTCAGGCCGGAACCGGCTTTTACTCCGATACATCGAACGAGGTCGAGGTCGCGATTAATGGCAGCAATCTTGTAACATGGTCTGCCAGCGCCGAGAACATCAGCGGCACGATAACAAATGGCAGCTATTCAATTGGTTATCAGATCAATGGCAGCAACGCGATCTGGCAGGATGCAACGAATGGCAACCTTGCTGTGGGCGCGACGAACTTCCCGACCGCGGTGATAGCGAGTGCACCCTACGGCCAGCATAACATAGCGGTGGGTTCTGGTGCGCTTGCGTCCAATACGACGGGCTATTACAACACGGCGATCGGATATCTGGCTCTTGTCGCCAACACCACAGGTCCCGAGAATACGGCATTGGGTGCTTATGCGCTGGCCACCAACACGACAGGTAGCTACAACACGGCGGTGGGAGGAGGCGCGCTCGGCACCAACACAACAGGTTATTGGAATACTGCCGTTGGCTATGATGCGCTGACCAACGACACAACGGGCGGATTCAACACGGCGCTTGGTACGACCGCACTTTATTGGAGTTCGACAGGTGTCAATAATACGGCGGTTGGATATGAGGCACTCTTTTACAACCTGACAGGTACGGATAATACAGCGGTGGGGTATAAGGCGATGCTCGGCATCACGGGCGCGAAGCTGACCGGCCAGTACAACACCGGCATCGGCGACAGTACATTGTATCAGATACAGGGCGCGGGGGCGAATAACACGACGTTGGGCTATAAATCCGGCTATGCGGTGACAACGGGCACCGATAACACGCTGATCGGTTATGAATCCGGCCTTGGCGTGACGGGTAATGGCAATATCATTATTGGTGAGGATACGAATAGTGTCATCACCACCGGCTCCAATAACATCGTCATCGGCCAAAATTTGCAGGAACTGACGAATACATCATCGAACCAACTCGATATTGGCAATCTGATCTTCGCCACCGGATTAGCGAGCGGCTCGACGATGAGCACGGGCAATGTCGGCATCGGGACGGCGGCGCCGGCGACAGAACTCGAGATATACAATCCTACAACAAACAACGCACGCGCGCTTGTTGAAGGCACCGGCGGTAACGGAAATCAAGTAGGCTATGAAGCCATAACATATAGCGGTATGGCGGCCGGCACCTATGTGATGTTTGGTGCTACGGATGATGGCGCCTCCTCGGAGCGCGCCGGCATTTTCGTGCCGAATGCTGCGGCCAATGGAATCACCGAAGCCGTTTCGATCATGAAATCGACCGGCTATGTCGGCATTGGATCGGCGGCCCCGAATTCTGCGCTCGACCTCAGCCAGCAAACGAGCGCCGTATCGCTCCCCTCCGGCACCTCGGCGCAACGTCCGACCGGCGTCAACGGCATGATCCGCTACAGCCAGACGAACAGCGCTCTTGAAGCCTATTACGGCGGCGCATGGAATACGCTCAGCGCCAGTGGCGGCGGCAGTTCGGTCAATCTCGGCACTTCAACCGCTGCGACAAACCCGCAGCGTTCGGGCCAGGCTGGAACGGGATTTTATTCCGACACCAGCAATGAGGTCGAAGTCGCGATCAACGGCAACAACCTCGTCACCTGGTCCGCCAGCGCCCAGAACATCAGCGGTACGATCACGCAAGGCAGTTACTCCATCGGCTATCAGATCAACGGCAACAATGCGGTGTGGCAAGACGCAACCAACCAGAACCTCGCCGTGGGCGCAACCGCGTTGCCGACGACGGTGAAGCAAGTCGGGCTGTTTACCGGGAAGTACAATATCGCGGTCGGGCAAAGCGCGCTGAACGCCAACACGACAGGCATCTACAATACGGCGGTGGGTGGCAATGCGCTCTTGGTCAACACGACGGGCGGTTACAACACGGCGCTAGGTAATGCCGCGCTTAGCAGCAATACGACAGGTCAATACAACACGGCGGTTGGCCTGGAGGCGCTCGGCGGTAACACGACAGGCAATAACAACGTGGCGGTGGGTTATTATGCGCTTAGCAGCAACTCGATTGGCCAATACAACACGGCGGTGGGCACCAGTGCGCTCGCCGTCAGCTCGACAGCCTCTTACAACAATGCGGTGGGTTATGAAGCGCTCGCTGCTAACACCACGGGCCAGTACAACGATGCACACGGCTATCTGGCGCTCTATTCCAACACGACGGGCTATCAGAACGTGGCGGTGGGTGCTTCGGCGTTGAACGCCAATACGACAGGCATTCAGAACACGGCGGTGGGTGCTTATTCGCTCTCCTCCAATACGACGGGCGTGAGTAACACGGCGGTGGGCAATAGTGCACTCTTGCTCAACACGACGGGCAGTAACAACACGGCGGTGGGTATTGCTGCGCTCGAGCTCAACGGGTCGGGCATTCAGAACACGGCGGTGGGCGCTTCGGCGCTCGCTGCCAACACCGCGGGCACTAATAACGCGGCGCTCGGATGGCAGGCGCTCCAAAACAACACGACAGGCTATAGCAACGTGGCGCTCGGCGCGAACACGCTTACGAACAACACGGCGGGCTATAGTAACGTGGCCATCGGACCAACGGCGCTCATCAATAACTCGACAGGCTATGGAGACATAGCTGTGGGGAATGGTGCGCTTGGCAATAACACGACGGGCAGCGCCAACACGGCGGTCGGCTATGGGGCGCTGATTCACAACACGGCGGGTACAAACAATACGGGCATCGGCTATCAAGTTGGCAGCACAAATATACAGACCGGCTCCGACAACATCCTGATCGGCGTCGACAACTCGACCGATACCTATAGCGCATCGACAAGCCAGGCCGTCGGCATCGGCCAGGGCGTCAAGCCGGGCACGGGGGATGTCGCCATTGGCCTGGACGCGCTCAACACGAACACCGCAAACAGCGCCGCCAATACCGCCATCGGCCGTGCCGCGATGCAATATCAGACCAACGGTTACAACGACACGGCCGTTGGTGTTGGGGCACTCAGTTCATGCTGTAGTACCGGCAATCAAAACACGGCGGTGGGCGTTAATGCCGGCAACCACATCACTACCGGCTGGAACGAGGTTGCCATCGGCATGGGCACGATGACTGCCGAAACCAACGGGCACAATAACGTGGCGATTGGCGAAAGCGTTGCCAATAACCACCTCAATGGCGGCTCCTACAATATCCTGATCGGCGGCGACGGTGGGACCGACACCTATTCCGCCACGACCTCCAACACCGTTGGTATTGGCAACGGCGTCATGCCGGGCACGGGTGATGTCGGCATCGGCTATCAGGCGTTGCATGCAACAGCCGGAAATAGCCAGCAAAATACGGGGGTAGGCTATCAGGCGCTTACTAGCAACACCACGGGCACAAGCAATACGGCAATGGGATATCAGGCGCTGGAGGCCAACACGTCAGGACAAGATAACACGGCCTTCGGATACAGTGCACTGTCTAGTCTTGGAAACGGCGGCAACGGCAGTAACAACACTGCAATAGGCGCCAACACAATGGGTGGCAATTATGGAACCACGGGCGGAGGCAATACCGCCGTCGGGGAGCATGTGATGAATTATTTTACAAGCGGGAGTAATAATACGGCAATTGGGGAGTATGCGCAGAACGCGATTTCATCAGGGAATTACAATACCGCTCTTGGCGGTAATGCTCTCGACGTCAACGTAACGGGCTCTAACAATACCGTCCTTGGCTACAGTGTTGCCTCCAGCACACTCAACGGCGGCTCCAACAACATCCTGATCGGTGTCGATAATTCGACCGATACCTATAACGGCTCGACCTCGGGTGCCATAGGTATCGGCCAGAACACCAAGCCGGGCAACAACGATACCGCTGTCGGCAATGGGACGTTGACAGCAACAAACCAAAACAACAATGGAAATACGGCTATTGGCTCTGGAGCCATCCATAGTTATGGCTATTCCAGTACGGCCGTGGGCTGGAACGCGCTCGGGAGTGACAACGGTGGCGCATATGATCAGGCGATTGGTACAAACGCGCTCGGCGATTGTACGACCTGCGATTACAACACCGGGATAGGCAATTATGCCCTTGGTAATGTCTCGACGGGTTCGTCCAACGTGGCCGTCGGGGACTATGCCGCTTCCGGCCTCGCGGGCAATTATCTCACGACCGGCACCGGGAACACTTATCTCGGTGTAAATACCCAAGCCTCTACCACGAATGCGAATGATAGCAACAGTACAGTGCTGGGTTATGGCGGAGTCAGCAAAGGCAGCAATACGGTCGTCCTTGGCAATTCGTCGGTCAGCGCACTTTATGCGCAGGTGACAACGATCACGGGTATTTCAGATCGCCGCAAGAAAAAAGATATTCGGGATGCCGATCTCGGCCTCGATTTCATTTCGAAGCTGAAGCCGGTTTCCTATCGCTATAACAATGGCGATGAAACACTGCGTTATGGCTTCATTGCGCAGGATGTTGAAAAAGCGTTGCCGGATTCACTCCATGATCTGGTTGAAGGTTCCAGCCCCGAGCACGGTCTTGCCCTCATCGTGCGCGGCAACGACAAGGATCACACCTATGAAATGGGCTACAGCGAATTGATCTCGCCCGTCGTCAAAGCGGTTCAGGAATTGAAATCCCGCGGCGATAACGAAAAGAAAGACATCAATGATCTGAAAAAACAAGTGGCGCTGCTTTCAACCCGGCATTCGGGGGTGGCGAATGCCGCCACCGCATCGCCGGAAACGCCTGCTCCTGCCGTCGGCCTGCATATCGATACCGACCGCATGCTTCTCTTTATCACCGGTGGTTTGGCCGTGCTTGCCTTCGCCGGCATGGGGGGGATGGGGATCATGATGATCCGGATGCGCAAGGAAATCCGCCGTCTGGCGCGCGCCAGATAAAAGCCGGGCTACGGGCTTTTGGCGCCGGCGCTTCGTTTTAATCCTTTGACAAAGCGGTTATCTCTGACGCCCGTTACGTCCCATGCCTTCGACATAGGCGGCGCTGGGACGAATGGCCGCAATGTGCAAATCATCCTCACCGCGTATGCGGCTGATGACATCGGCATCGCAGGTAATGCGGATTTGGCCGAAAGCCGTGACATCCATGGCTGATACCTTATCAGCCAGGGCGTGCTGTTTCAGCCAGTCATAGATCGAGGTGATAAAGCGCAAGGCGTGTTCACGACGCGTGGCATCTTCGCTATGGCGCGGAACCGAACCTTGCGCCTGTAATTCAATGAAAAAACGATGATGATCGTAATACATGCGCGATCCTTTTGAAATCGACTTCACTTTACAAAGCCTATGCCTTAAAAATGGTTTAAATGGGGTCTTTTCCGGGGCAGTGTTGCAAACAGGAGTCACATGCCCAAACGCGTTTTCCGTCCCCCTACACCTGAACATCTTGCAAAAGCGGCGTTGCATTACCTGAGCCGCTATGCGGCATCGGAAGCCGCGCTGCGGCGGGTGCTGGAAAACCGCATTCGCCGCGCGGCGATGCGCAGCCGGGAGTTTGCCGATAACAAGGCCGGGCAGGAAAACTTGCACCACAGTATAGAAGGCATCATTGAGCGGCACAGAAAAAGCGGCGCCTTGAACGATAAGATCTATGCTGAAACCAAGATCAACAGCTTGCGCCGCGCCGGGCGGAGTGCCAACGCCATTCGTCAGAAATTAGGCCATGCGGGCGTCGACAAAGGCGTTATCGATGCGGTTTTTGAGGAAGGCGAAGATGATGCTGAAATCAAAGCCGCTTTGTCTTTGGCGCGACGGAAAAAACTGGGACCTTTCCGAAAGACCCCTAAGGAGCCTGCTCTTTACCGCAAGGATCTGGCCGCGCTGGCGCGCGCCGGATTTTCATTGGCAATTGCAAAGGAAGTTCTTGGCAATCAGGGCTTGCTTGACGAAGACGTCGACGCAGAAGAATTTGGCGCGGCCTCCGGTTTCTTTTCCGCAAAATAAAGGCTCAAACGATTGACGATCTGCTCGCTGATCTCATCCAGAGTCCGCTCGACCGCGTCTTCTTCGGCCACGAGGTTGGCATATTGATCCGCCAGGGTGCTGAAGCTGGTCACGCTGTGCGCCGTGCCCTTGATGATCTCTTTCCCTTGCGCATCTTGAAGCACATAGTCGCCATAGGTATTCAGCATGGTACGGGTGGACGTGGCGTTGGCCTGCACAGCGATGTTTTCTTCGCTTACACGCACTTTAACGACAAGATGATAAAGCGGATGTTCGGGCCGGCCCTTGCCATACATCTTGTCGATCAGCTCGTTGCGCAAAATCTGTCCACGCCGGTCAGGGATATTTTCGATGGCAACCTGGTTCAGCTGTTCGGCTACCGGCGTGCCGTCGCCGCTCCGCGCGCCATAGATCGGATGAAAGCCGCAGGCGGTCAGAAGGCAAAGGTTAAGTGCCAGAAGAACAATGAGGATAGAGGTTCGCATAAACATGTTTTTGGCCCTTGTTTGCAGTCTAGGTGCATGGTGGCATTTTTTCCAATCTTGAATTCGTAACGTTGTTTTTCCTCTTATGTCAAAGCCGAATTGTCTCTAGTCTTGAATGGGTAACTCCAAAATTCGTGGCCATTCCATTGCTGCTCCAACCTTTCTTCTCGGCTTGTATCGCAATCATCCGGCGCTGGGTCCAGCCGGAACCCCTGCGCAAATGTGCTGTCTTCCTTGTTATTCTATGGACAGCCTATTTGATAGTCCATTTTAGGAATGAAACGACTGCCGGGTTAACGGCGGACCACACGACGCCTTTTGGTGATGACAGCATTAATTTCTGGAGCGGCGCGCGGCTGGCGCTTCTGGGACGCATCGGAGATATTTACGATCTCGCAAAGTTTCACGATTTTCAGATCTCGGTCATGCACAGCCCGTTCTGGTTCCGCCATTACGGTTATCCGCCGGTCATGATTTTTCTTGCCCTGCCTCTGGCTCTCTTTCCTTACATGGTGGCGGTGTGGATTTGGATCCTTGGTGGTTGTGCGGCTTATGCGGCTGTGGTTTGCAAGGTATGGCCTGGCCGTCGGGGGAGCCGATGGGATGCCGTGCTTTATGCGCTCGTTGTGCCCGCCGTTTTTGTGAATAGTGCATGCGGACAAACCGGTACCTGGATGGCGGCCATACTCGGTGGCGGTTTGATGATGCTCGAAACGCGTCCGGCGCTGGGCGGGATGATCCTCGGGTTACTGATTGCCAAACCGCAGATGGCTCTCCTTGTTCCGATTGCTCTTTTGGCCGGCAGGCAATGGAAAGCTTTGGCGGCTTTCTTGGCGATGTGTATAGGTCTTATCGGTATCACTATATTGTCATTCGGAGTCGATCCCTGGATAGGTTTTGTCCAAAGAACGGCATGGGCC
>Ga0206878_10155_pt1 | contig 17206 bp, 17 predicted proteins | sample Alteio_BWOrgCont_8_FD_152621 | JGI IMG/M metagenome (GOLD analysis project Ga0206878, IMG submission 152621) | Enriched cells from forest soil in Barre Woods Harvard Forest LTER site, Petersham, Massachusetts, United States -... | ecosystem: Environmental > Terrestrial > Soil > Temperate forest >... | reverse complement strand
CCCGCCGGTTCAAGCGTCTCGCTTGAACCCAAACAATTGTAAGCGTCCCGCTTACAATACCCCTTTGCAATGTCAGAAAAATGCTGCATATTTATTACCATGCAACGCAATGCCTCAACCGACGCATGAATATTGGTACAGTAGTGCAAATCCCGAGAGTCCATTAAAAATCATTTGGTAATGTCAGCGGGACGCTGACCGGCGTTTGGGTTCAAGCGAGACGCTTGAACCGGCGGGTTTGTTGACGAAAAAAAGAACATTATAACATTGCATAAACCACATCCGGCGAATATTGTTAAAACTTATGCTATCCGCCAGGTGATTGATGAACTAAAAAAATACGGACACATCAATGATGAATGACATTTTGCAATACAAAAACTACTACGCATCGGTACATTTTAGTGCCGGTGACGAAGTATTTTATGGGAAATTACTCGGCATAAATGATTTGGTTAATTTTGAAGGCTCATCGGTAAAAGAACTAAAAAAAGCCTTTAAAGAAGCTGTTGACGACTACCTGGAGCTTTGTACGGAGATTGGCAAAGTGCCGGAAAAAACCTATAAGGGAACATTTAATGTGAGGGTGCCTGTAACATTACATAAAGAAGCATCGTTGTTTGCGGCTGTTCATAATATCACCCTAAACGAGTTTGTAAAAACCGCGCTGGCGTTTACCCTGCAAAGGCCGGAAGAAGTTAACCGGCTTATAGATAACGATGATAAGTTAATACAGGCAGTTTAGGTTTCCCGTTTGCCCTGCATGCTTGCCTGAGACCGGGCGTTGTAATTTAGGCCGGTGCTGCCTTTTGGTCATTGGTCATTACGTCATTGGTCATTGGGTATAGTTGGTCATTAGTCATTGGGTCATTGGTCATTGGGTCATTATACCATTCTTCCTCTTCTGCACATCGTTTTTGGTCATTAGTCATTGGGTCATTTGCAGATTCCTCCCCATCTTCAAATTTACCCATCTTCAAATTTTCAAATTCTTCTTTTTGGTCATTAGTCATTGGGTCATTGGTCATTGGGTCATTACCCCGATTCTGGCGCTAGTATCCGGGCAAGCTAAAAAAGGTGGGCGAATGTTGCCTCATCCGCCTAAAACCTGTGGTTACACAGTAGCTCGTGCCGGGCTATCAATCCCTCTCGTTACCATTCCAGCATTTAATCTCGATAACATTGGGGTTAGGCACCGGGGGTTGCAGGTCCCTGATTTTGCCGATAAAAACCTGGTCATTTTCATTGGCCCAAATTTCATACTCCAGTTCGCCGGGTATTTCGCCGGTGAGCATGGTGCGGGGTGGTATTTCAAAATACTGCATAATCTTCAGGATGGTTTGCCCGGTCGCTATCAACTCTTTAACTGTTTTGTCCACTTTGGCCTTAGCTGCGTGTACCTCGCGGTTATGGCTGATGATGGCATCCAGATCGCTTAAACTGCTTTGTCCGCTATAAGGCGGCGCATTGTCTAACAGGTTTTTGAGGTGTTCATCGTGCACTGCCAATAGCGTTGTAAGCTGGTAGTAATGGCTGCACCAGTCGGTAAATTCGCCGGTCATGGTTTTAGTGTTTATTGGTTAAAAAAATCTGTCTGCCTGCAGGTAGCCGCCATGCCTGCCGGGAATTTTTACCTGTGGGTAAATCACAAACCTTTTCCTTATCTTTGATTAATGATAGGTAAATAGCATGGAAAGCCTTTTAATACATCCCCGGGATCCCGGTCAGCTTGAGCAAATTAAAGCGTATTTAAAGTCGTTGAAGGTTGCTTTTGAAGTAAAAAAGAGCGCTCTTCCGCCGCATGTGGTTGCCGGTATTGAAAAAGCTATTGCCGAAGATGACGCCGGGCAAACGATGTCATTTGATGAATTCAGGCAGAAGCACTTTTTAAGCAATAACTAAGCACCCGGCTTCACGAAAATTTGCACACCTACACCAGTTGCAAACTCCGCGTCACATATCCGCTTTCCTTATCCCTCAATGAGCGGTCCGTTTTAAGCTGATGGCCTTTCTCTTTTTCCAGCAATTTAACCCGCCGGTTCAAGCGTCTCGCTTGAACCCAAACAATTGTAAGCGTCCCGCTTACAATACCCCTTTGCAATGTCAGAAAAATGCTGCATATTTATTACCATGCAACGCAATGCCTCAACCGACGAACTTTATTTTGTCACCCTAACCGTGATAGATTGGATAGATATATTTACCCGCCGTTACTACAGCGATTTCATTATTGAAAACCTGGCCTGGTGCCAGCAAAACGCAAATCTCAACATTTACGCGTACGTCATCATGACCAACCATATTCACATGGTGGCAAATGTTACTGATGGTTCTTTAGGCGATGTATTGGGCCGCTTTAAAAGTTTCACTTCAAAGGAGCTTTACAAGATGATAGCCGACAATACCCAGGAAAGTCGGCGGGAATGGATGCTGAAAGCTTTTGACCGGGCTGGTAAACAAAATCCGTTAAATGAAAAACATCAACTGTGGCAAAATGGCAATTATCCTGTTGTGCTTTATACGCCTGCGGTGATCGAACAAAAAATCGATTATACGCACGAAAATCCCGTTAGGGCTGGGTTTGTGGGGTCGGCGCATGAATACTGGTATAGCAGTGCAAATCCCGAGAGCCCATTAAAGGTCACCTGGTAATGTCAGCGGGACGCTGACCGGCGTTTGGGTTCAAGCGAGACGCTTGAACCGGCGGTGGTTTTTTAGGTTTAAGGGAATTATGCGGCAACACCGTTTATGGACCGCCATTATTCGCTCCGGTATTGATCGGTGTGTTTGGTTGATTAATATTATCATTCCCTTTTCCCCGGATGGAATTTTCGCGCATCGTTGTCCGTTTTATGTGATCCAGCAGTGCCGGTGAGAGCAGTTTATCAATTGTTGACGTTTTTAGTTCCCTCGTGGGGTTGGGATTTGTCATTAAGTCATTGGTCATTAAGTCATTTGTCATTGGGTGGTCTGCAATTCCCTCCTCGTCTATACACCCGTGCATCTGCGAAAGCGGTGCATAGTTCGCTAACCCCTCCCTACCCTCCCGAGGGAGGGAATTTGAGCCGGCGCTTTCCTCATCTGCACATCCACACATTTGCATATCTGCACATCCCTCCTCATCTTCAAACTTACTCATCGTCAAATTTTCACATTCTTCTCCATCTGCACATTTTTCTTCCCCATTTGCACATCCGCACATCTGCACATCTGCACATCTTTCCCAATCCGCACATTTCAAAAGCCGGTTAACAGTAGTCAGGCTCATATCCAGCCGTTGGCTAATGTCGCGCTGGCTGAGGCCCGTGGCGGCGAGGGTGGCTATTTTGTTGGCCAATTGCCGGCGTTCGGCAGCGGCCCGGGTGAGCAGGTGATGGTGTTCGGCGCTGTGGCCTTCGAACTGGAAGTGCAAAAAGGCGCCGGGCTTTTGGATGCGGCACAGGCATACGTTATCGGCGCCGTAGCGCTGCCGGGTGTTGCGCTGTTTTATTTGTTTGAGGTAGCACAGATCGGTTTCAAGGGTGCTTTTGCCGATGGCGAAGGCGCTGTCAGCAAAGTTGATGAGGAGCTTGCTGCCGTGCAGGTCGTCGGCGCTGATGGGTTGTGTGGGGTTGTGCCGTTTGGGGGTATGCGCCAGTACGAGAATAGACAGGTTGTGGTCGGTTTTTAGTGCTTTGAGGCTTTTCATGAGCGAAAGCGCCACTGCCGAATTTTCGGTGCCGCCGCGCAGGCAGGTAATGTTGTCGATAATGAGCACGGTGGCCTTAGCGAGTTGTACTTTATATTCGATGGCGGCAATGAGCAGCTCGTTTTCGTCGACATTGGGCGGCGGGTCGGGGATAAAATTATACTGTGCACGGTAAAAATTGTCCGAAAATTGGTGATCCTCGTCGCCTTTGCTGTAGCGCAGCCCAAACTGGCGCTGGGTTAATTCGAAATCGATATAGAGCACGCGGGCGGGCGGCGCCTGGCAGGTAAGGGGGCCAATGCTTTGCCCGCGCGCTATGCCTTCGGCTAGCTGCACGGCAAGTACCGATTTGCCGATATTGGTATCGGCAAACAACATGCACAGTTCGCCCTGGTGCCACAGTTCGCCAAACAGCATTTTGGCTTCGGGTTCGCGCCGGGCCAGCTCCATCCAGCGGTTACCTTTTTCTATGGTAAACAGGCGATGACTGTCTTCGGGACTGGGTGGCTGGCGTTCAGTCGCTTTTTTTCTTTTAGCCGGCCGGTACGGCAGTCCGCGGGTTTCGGCGCGAAGTTGCTCGATGATGGATGGGCGTTCGGCAGATGGGTTGGGTTGCATGGTTGTTTACTTTACGGCAGGCATGGCGGGTTGACTCACCCCGGTCATCGCTGCGCCTTTTCCCCCTCTCTACTTCGTAGAGAGGGGGAAAAGGCGAAAATACTGTAGTTCCCCTCTTTGCGCCGCAGAGAGGGGTGCCAGCGAAGCCAGGCGGGGTGAGTTAACTATGCGGCCGGGGTTAGCAGCTGCGAACAATTACAACAAATTTAAGTGGTTGTAGCTGTTAATTTGGTGACAGTGTTTTGTCAGTGTAAACTGAAACCAGGATTTTCGTTAAAAGTGTGAACTTTTCCAGGGACGTGGTATTATTCGATGTGTTCTAACAACTGTAACAATTCCTTGTCTGTAATTGTAGATTGCTCTGACTTATCGTACATGTAAAGCAAGTAAACTTCTACGTCCTTTACCACAACGCAGGTAATTACCCTCGCCCCGCCCGACTTTCCTTTGCCTTTAGAAGCAATCGCCACACGTATTTTATAACAATCGTGACCAATGGCTGTACCGATATCGGGCGTTTGTTGCAATTGGCTGATAAGTGTTGCCAGTTCGGATTTAAGAGAGGGGAATTTCTTTAAATTACGTTTGAACTGTTTGTCAAACGGCTGGATTGTAAGGTATTATAATTCATTCAGCAATTCCGATGCCGGACGGCTTTTGATGATGCCGGCCTTTACTTTTTCGGCGAGTTTTAAAGCTTTCCTGATATGGTTTAATTCTTCCAGTACCGCAACATCCGGCGCAGACAAAGGTTTAGCCTTCACATAGGAATGCTCTTTAAGCAGTTCCAAAAAGCCATCTGCTTTATTATCAGCAATGTTGATCACAAGTTTCATTTTCTTACCTTATACTACAAATGTACCATAAAACATTAAAAAGTAAACAGGAAGATTACCAAGTCTCTCAAACCAGGATTAACCAGTAAAAAGTGTAAACTTTTCCAGGGTGTTCCAAAAAATTGGAATTTTGGAACGTTTGATTATCAGCTACTTATACAATGGCTAAAATCGAAAATCACTGATAATCAGCGTGTTTCATGATATACCGGGTGTTCCGCGTAAAAAAATGGAACACCTGCGCATAATCGCCCGGGGATGGTTAATGGTTGTGCTGCATTAGGGGGCGTCGCGGATACCGGCCAAAGTGAATAAGGCCTGTGCAGTATGAGCAGAGCACCCGACCGCCGCTTCTACCAGTGGCGGGAATGCCCTCCTGGTGTTTATAGATTTCAGCCATGGATAAATAGGCCTGTAGTCTCCAGCTAAGCCACAAAAAAAGCCCCGCAACATAACGTCGCAGGGCAATTCAGTTTATAGTTAATTTAATTAATAGTGCTTATTTGTTTGTCATTTCGTCAATAGGCGCTACCGGCATAAGCGAAGCATGTGTTTTTTCGGTAACTATGTCTTTTGCAAGGGTGAACGAAACGGTTTTGGCAATATCGCGTGATGAGCTGCCGATTTTTACTTCGTACTTGCCGGCATCGGCTACCCATGCCGATTTATCGGTATAAAACGAAGCCAGGTCGCTTGCATGCAAAGTAAAGGTAAGGAACTGCGACTGACCGGGGGCCAGCAGGCCTGTTTTGGCAAATGCTTTCAGTTCCTGCGCCGGTTTATCGAGCGTTTGGGTTGGTGCGCTTAAATAAAGCTGTACCACTTCTTTACCTGCAACTTTACCTGTATTTTTAACGGTAGCCTTAATAGTGATAGTCCCGTTAAAAGCAGGCGAGCTTGCCTTTACATCGCTGATCTTAAATTTGGTATAGGATAAGCCGTAGCCAAATTCGTAAGCAGGGTTTACTTTAAACGAGTCGTAATAGCGGTAGCCAACATAAATACCTTCCTGGTAAGTTACTTCGGATGGACGGCCGGTCATTGCGTTTGGTGCAGGTGCTCCCGGAGGCAGCGGCAGATCTTTGCCGGGGAAATTTTTTGCCGACGGAACATCAGTATAGTTAACCGGGAAAGTAGTGGCCAGTTTACCCGATGGGTTTACCTTACCGCTCAATACGTCGGCAATGGCATTGCCTGCTTCGAGGCCGGGCTGCCAGGCCAACACAATACCGTCGACCATATCGCGCCAGCTGGCTACTTCAATAACACCGCCGATATTTAATATTACTATTACTTTTTTTCCTTTAGCGTGAAAAGCATTTGACACACCGGTGATGATGCCTTTTTCGGCATCGCTCAAAGTAAAGTCGTTGTCAACTTTACGGTCGGCACCTTCGCCAGCATTTCTGCCGATGGTAATAATAGCAGCATCAGCACCGTCAGCTTCTTTGTCAACTGTAGCCACCGGGTCCATTTCGGGGATCGGTGGTGTTGGTATAAAGAAATTAGTGCTTTTCGGCTGTTTTGCTTTGGCATCGGCAAGGTAATCGGTATAGCTTTTTGCCAATTCTTCCTGCACTTTATACCCTGCATTGCTCAATCCCTGTAATAAGGAAATGGTATAAGCCTTATGCACATCGCCGCTGCCTGTACCACCCGCAATAATATTGTACGAAGTATTGCCATATACGGCTATCCGCTTGCCGGCTGCCATCGGTAATACGTCTCCTTCGTTTTTCAGTAATACCATACCCTGGGCTGCGGCCATACGTGCAACTTTGGCGTGGCCCTTCAGATCGGGTTTGTCCGAATACTTATAACCTTTAAAGGTTGGTGATTTAAGCACAATGGTCAATATCCTGGCCACGTTGGCGTCCAGTTGTTCCATGCTTAAGCTACCGTCTTTCACGGCAGCTACAATAGCCGCCGATTGATCGGGGTTACCGGGCATCAGCAGGTCGTTACCGGCATTCATTTGCGCAACGGCATCGTGACCGCCAAACCAGTCGGTCATTACAAAACCTTTGTAAGCCCATTCTCTTTTTAAAATATCAGTTAAAAGGTCGCGCCTTTCAGAAGTATAAGTACCGTTTATTTTGTTGTATGATGACATTACGGTCCAGGGGTCCGACTGTTTTACTGCCATTTCAAAACCCCGCAAATAAATCTCCCTCATGGCTCTTTCGCTCACAATGGTATTTACCTGGTTACGGTTTGTTTCCTGGTTATTGGCTGCAAAGTGTTTGATAGATGTACCAACGCCGTTGCTCTGTATGCCTTTTACAATGGCTGCCGTCATGCTGCCGGCTACCAGCGGATCTTCGGAATAATACTCAAAATTACGGCCTCCAAGCGGGTTACGGTGAATGTTAAGCGCAGGGCCTAGAATAATATCAACACCATATTCGCGAATTTCGTTACCAAATGCCACGCCTACTTTACGCACCAGCGAAGTATCCCATGATGATGCCAGCAATGTGGCAACCGGGAATGCGGTAGCATAATAAGTATTTTTGTCGTTAGGTCGGGTTGGGTCTATCCTTAAACCGGCAGGACCGTCAGATACGGTGATAGATGGAATGCCTAAACGGGTGATGGCATGTGTGCGGCCTGCGGTACCTGCAACTTTTTCGGGTATCTCGTAAGCTTCCGGGTCGGACGGCGGCAGTTTAAACCCGCCGATATCGATTGGTTTTGGTTTTTCGCCTTTGGCCGGGGCCGGCATACCCGGGAATTTAAAGCCCATGCCAACAACCAGCTTGGCTTTTTCTTCAACGGTCATAGCGGCTATAACCTGTTTCATGCTGCTTTTACCCAATTGGGGAAGCGGCTTTTTCGCCTGCGCATTAACTGTCAGCACAAAAGCGCTGATCGCAATTAAGAGCGTGGCAATTGGTTTGTAATTGATCTTCATTGTTATAATTTAAAAGGTTTATTTATAAATTGGTACTGGTTAATATACTCATTGTGTCAATTGTACACAATTGTAGATATTATTTTTGGTAATAGAAAGGAAAATAGACAGATATACTACAAACACCGATAAATATTTGTTTTAAAACGATGAAAAAGCATTTATAAGCGATGGAGGTTAAAAATACTTTTTTTGACGATTAGTCCGGAAGAAGCTGTAATTCATGATTCACAGCCAGCCACGCCGGTAATCCCTATGTAATACTTATTCAATTTTATCGGTTCAAACCTATAATAGCCGTAATTTTAGCGACATTTAAATATTTTCTATCCTACATGACCTACAGATCAACCTACCAGGCTGCAGCTACTGTGGCGCCGGCTATCGAAAAACACTTCGAAAAATTGCTGACGGCCGCATCAAAACGAGCGGAAAGTGAACTCGCGCCTGCGCCGCCATTAAAAGTGATCAGTTCGATCATCGATGTTGCTTTTTGGGCCAGCTTGCGCAAGGAAGAGGGCCGTTCGCCAAAAATATCCATCGCCTACCTGCCGCCGGCACTGGCCGGGCATCCGCTGATATTTGAAGAACGGATAATATTGACGCCTTATTTGCTTACGAAACTCGCGCCGGCTGTTGAGCGCTCGGGCATACACCTGGGTGTTTGGGACGAGGACGGCGAGCTATACGTATGGGGCACCACGCGCTTTATCCCCGATTGTTGTTTTGTGCTGGAAGTTATTGAGGCTGGCCTGCTGGTAATAAAGCACCGCCGCATAAAGGGCTTTGGCAAATTCATAAACGTAGCGGTACTAAAAGGCGACGAGATTAAGCTGATTGATGAAGACAGCAAAAGTCTGCCCGATTGCCCGGCGATGCTTACCTCGTTGCTGGATTATAACTCGCCATCCGGGTGGAACGATTCGGTAAATGTATTTGTGCAGTTGGCGGCTTCCATGCGGGCGCATGGGCATGGAGGGTCGCTGCTTATTGTGCCTGCAGGCGATGAAACCTGGCGCGATTCTATCGTTCACCCCATTACTTACCCGGTTACACCGGTGTTCGACGGGCTTAAAAAATTACTCAAAAAGAAGGTAAGCGAACACAATATCAGCCTTTGGCACGAAGAAATTAACCGCACCGTTGAAAATGTAGCAGGCCTTACCGCAGTGGATGGCGCTACCATTATTAACGACCAACTGGAATTACTGGCCTTTGGCGCTAAAATTGAACGGGCGGCACATAGTACAACGGTAGAAGAAATGCTGGTTACCGAACCGGTTGTGGGCAACATTGGCACTATTATCCACCCCTCACGAAATGGAGGCACCAGGCACTTATCCGCAGCGCAGTTCATATTCGATCAGCGGAATGCCATCGCGCTTATTTCGTCGCAGGATGGCAGGTTTACCATTTTCTCCTGGTCGCCTTGCGAGGGTATCGTGCATGCACATTATGTAGATGCGCTGTTGCTTTGATTGCTGCTGTAGGCGGTAACCGGTGGTTCATAACCGGAAGCGACAACCTCCCAATAAACTCGCCTCCAACCATCGGCCTCAAAACGAGAATTTAAATTGACGAAAACGTCCTTTGTGCGGCGTCGCCTATGAACGGGATAGGCTTTTTTTCGCTATTGATAGCGCCGATGAGGCCGATCAGCCAAATAATTAAAAGGGCTATGTATAAAATATCCATTAGGGAATAAACCGAAAACGCGCCGGTGGACAACCATACCAGCCCTAAAATGGTAGCCACCACAAAGCGCAGCACCATGGAAACAAGATGAAATAGAAGTGTTTGCCGCAGCTGGTAGCTTGCCAGGCTTGTTTTATTGTTTTGATAGAGTGCAAAATAGGCGATAAGCCACCCGATGATAGAAAAATAGCTTACGATACCGGCGATCTTACCGTTATCCTCGTTTACAAAAGGTTCCATAAATTTAAGTTTTGGTGATTGATGGATTAAAAATAGTCAATTATCCGTAATCCGTTCATTATCAACGAATATATTTGCTGCCTTCCGCAAAGAAATAAGACAAAAGGCTTATAAAAACCCGACGGGCAAAAATAAATGACCCCGGTTTTTTTATTTTTTTTATTTTGGCAGTAAATGACGAAAGCCAACCTGATCAGTAACGATATCGACCTGTTTTATTCCGGCGCGGCCGAGGATAAGCGGCTTACTTATGGCCTGGGTCCATTGGAGTTTGAGCGGAATAAAGAATTGATCGGGCGTTATTTGCCTGCGGGCGCTGTTGTTATTGATGTTGGCGGCGGCCCGGGCGTTTATGCCGAATGGCTGGCAAGCCTGGGGCATACCGTTCACCTGGTGGACCCTGTTGATAAGCACATTAAGCAGGCGCAAAAAAGGGCAGCAAAGCTTAAAAAGCCATTCAAAGCCGTATTGGGTGAAGCAAGACAGCTCGATTTCCCGGATAATTTTGCAGATGTGGTAATATTGCACGGCCCCCTATACCACCTGCAGTTAAAAGCAGACCGGATAAATGCTTTAAAGGAAGCACACAGGGTATTAAAGAAAAGTGGCGTAATGCTCGGTTTTGCCATCAACCATACGGTATCAACCCTAACCGGTTTACTTAACGGCATGATACATGATCCCCAGTTTTACGCCATGTGTCAAAGCGAACTTACAACAGGCATACATAACCCACCAGCCAGTTGGCCAGGTATATTACCTGAAGCATTTTTTCATAAACCGCAGCAGTTGTTGGAGGAAGTAGCCGAAGCCGGTTTTGCCGGTGCTGAAATATTTGCAGTTGAAGGCATGGTATGGCTCGACAGTAAATATTTTGAAACGCGCTCAACGCCCGAAAAAAAAGAAGCGATGATGGAACTGCTGCGAAGTACAGAGCAAAACCCTGAATTGTTATCGCTTAGCCCGCACATGATGATCTGTGGCAGGAAGGAGAGTTGACACTTATAAATTGTAATGGATAAATTAGGCCTTTAGTGTTATTTATAGAAAGGATACAAAATGTCAAATATTCAAATATCAGCCTTGGGGGTCGCGTTTTTAGCAAACCAACGTGCAGCCTCTGCTGTTGCAGTAGCAATTGCTGAAAAAAAGCACGATTTGTTGTCAGAAAAAGGTCTTGTTGTGAAGGCAGGTCTGCAATCATTTACTGTACGAAGTGCCGCTTTTGCGGCAGGATTAGACATAACGATGATTACGGATGATCTCGCGTGTGATCATTCGGCGGCTGCAACTTTACCCTAAAACAGTTATTATATAAACGCCAGCACCTTTTGCGCCACATGACCAAAAACAGGTATGGGCTTTTCTTCGGCATTATTGGCTGCTGTTAAACCAATTACCCAAAGAACAAGGAAAAATGCGGTTATTGCCAACTTTAAAAGGTAAATAGTAAATACACCGACAGATAGTGTAACCGAAGCAGGCACTAAAGTTAACCCAAACCAAATGGCCAGGTAGGTTAGATACAAAAACAAGGTTTGCCGTAAATGATAGGCACTTAAACTATTTTTATTAGGCTGGTGAAAGCCAAAATAGCCGATAGACCACCCGATAACAAAAAAATAGCTGACCATTCCCGCGGTTCTCCCGCCGTCCTCAATCCCGAAAAGGTATTTGCGTTCCATAAAAAAGATAAATATTACTACGGACTCTTTTTACGGGATTGCACATCCATATGTTGCTTTTTAAATTAATAATTATCGGGAAAGTAGTTAAATGGTTCAAATTGTCGCTTACATCGCGATGAACGCTGTTTTATTTTAAACCATGGCCTTTGTCTGCCCCTTTTTATCCGTCAATTCAACAAATAAAAACCCTATATACAAGCAAAGCCCCTGATGGGCAGGGGCCTTTGCTAACCAATTATAAACCTAAATTATGAGAAGAGCTGTAGGAGAAGGAGTCGAACCTTCACGAAGTGGTTATTCTTATTGCTAAGAGTTTCCCAGTATCTTCGCCACCGCGACAAGGAGGTGTGTCTGCCTAAAATTTCACCATCCTACATTACTAAGTCCTAAGTCTGCAGTTCTAAGTCTTAAGTAAAATCTGACTTCAGACTTGAGACTTAAGACTACCGACTTAGAAAATGCTGTTGGGGAAGGATTCGAACCTTCACAGAGTGGTTAGCCCGCTTCGGGTTTTCCATTTTCTCCGCCACCGGGACAAGGAGGTGTGTCTGCCTAAAATTTCACCACCCAACAATGTTTTTTATTTAAAAGAACGTTCAGCTTTTGTCATCTGCTTGATACAAATCTAACAGACCAATCTATTTATTGCAAATATTTCAATAGAATATTTGTATTTTTATCAGATTTTAATTATTCTTGTATATAAATATTATTTTCCGAATTTATGTCCCACAGAAAAGCTCAAAATTTAGAAATTGATAATCTCGACATACAGATTTTATCGATATTAATGAAAAATGCGACCACTCCTTATACGGAAATCGCTAAAGAGTTGATCGTTTCCGGCGGAACTATACACGTGAGGATGAAAAAGTTGGAAGAAATGGGTGTGATAAAAGGTGCCAGTCTGGAAGTTGATCCTCAAAAATTAGGGTATGATATTACCGCTTTCCTTGGAATTTTCCTCGAAAAAGGCTCCCAGTACAACGAGGCCGTCAGGCAGTTAAAAACCGTAAAGGAGATTGTAGAACTGCATTATACAACCGGCAGTTACAGCATTTTTGCGAAAATTGTATGCCACGATACCACCCATTTACGTGAAGTTTTGAACGAACAGATCCAGGGCGTAAAAGGCATTCAACGCACCGAAACGTTTATCTCGCTCGAAGAAAGCATCAGGAGGCAGATAACTTTAGAATAAAATTTCTACGTTATAATAAAGATTTTACAGCGGTGAATTTTAAAAACTCATCGCTATTTTTTGCTTTATTTTTACGAGACAGACGTTTTCGCAGCTATAATTTTTTATTTATAATGCCCTCTCAATGATATAACCCCAATTATATCTTCCTCAACTTTATATACAATTCGATTTGCCTTGTCAATTCGTCTTGCCAATAGCCTGACAAGCCATGGCGCAGTGGTTCGGGTTTGCCGATGCCAGTAGTTGGATTTGCTTCCATTGAAGCAAACAATTCGGAAATTCTTCTTAAGATAATTGAATTGTGTGTGTTTTGCCAATACGCAAGATCCCTTTCAGATTCTTCGATTAATCTTATTTCCATATCTCGGAAGGGGTAACTTTGCGATATTTACCACTTTTTATTTGCTCTTCCGCCCTTTCAATTTTGGCTAAAAATTCAGGATTATAGGGGGATTTTTCTGTTACAAAGTCCACCTTCAATGCTCTCATGACAGCTTTTAGGGCCGCTAATTGTTCTTTACTTACAGGTTTTGCGATTACAGTTTCCATAATACAAATTTAATGTATTTAAAGCTGTTATTAAAAGCACTACCTGAACTTATCTTTCAACGCAGCCAGTTTTATCGCTATGTCCGTTTCCGGCACTTGTTCAACTCTCTTGTTTGCAGCAGGTTTATTGTTGAAAGGCCGTCTTTCCTCATTTCTTCTTTCGGCAGGTTTTGCTTCGTTGTCCTTCATTGATAAGGCAATCCGTTTCCGGTTAATGTCCACGTCGGTTACGGTAACCTCCACCTTTTGTGCTACTTTCAATATTTCGTTGGCGTCTTTTATAAACCGGTTGGTGATCTGGCTTAAATGCACCAACCCATCCTGGTGTACGCCTATGTCAACAAATGCCCCAAAATTGGTGATATTGGTGACAATGCCCGGTAGTTTCATGCCGACTTTAAGATCGCCGATGGCGTTAACACCTTCCGTAAAGCTAAATGCTTCGAACTGTTCGCGGGGGTCGCGGCCCGGTTTGGCCAATTCGGCCATAATATCGTTAAGCGTGGGCAAACCAACCGTTTCCGACGTATATTTAAGCAAGGGGATGCTTTTACGCAGCTTATCGTCGCTCATCAGCTCTTTAACCGAACATTTAAGGTCTTTTGCCATTTGCTCCACAAGTGTATAACGTTCCGGGTGAACGGCACTTGTATCCAGCGGGTTTTCCGCGTGACGAATCCGCAGGAAGCCGGCCGCCTGTTCAAATGCCTTATCACCAAGGCGAGGGACTTTTTTTAACTGGTCGCGGCGTTTAAAAGCGCCGTTCTGGTCGCGGTACTCCACAATATTTTGCGCCAGCTGCGGGCCCAGGCCCGATACATAAGCCAGTATTTGTTTGGATGCGGTGTTCAGTTCAACCCCCACAGCGTTTACACAACTCATTACCGTATCATCCAGCGAAGTTTGTAATTTGGTTTGATCCACATCATGCTGGTATTGGCCTACGCCAATAGATTTTGGGTCTATCTTCACCAGTTCCGCCAAAGGGTCCATCAGTCGGCGGCCTATGGATACCGCACCGCGAACTGTTACATCTTTATCCGGGAATTCCTCCCTCGCCACATCCGATGCCGAATAAATAGAGGCCCCGCTTTCATTAACCATTACAATGGCAACGCCAGGCAGGTTTAAATTTCGTATAAATACTTCTGTTTCGCGGCCTGCGGTTCCGTTGCCAATGGCAATTGCTTCAATTTTATATTTTTCAAACAGGTATTGCGTGGTTTTTTCCGCTTCCCTGGCCTGCCCTGCGCCGGTATGCGGAAAAATAGCAGTGTATTCCAGCAGTTTTCCCTGCTCATCCAAACAAACAACTTTGCAGCCGGTGCGGAAACCAGGATCAATAGCCATAGTGCGTTTTTGGCCGAGCGGTGCGCCTAACAACAGCTGGCGGGCATTCTCTGCAAATACTCTGATCGCCTCTTCATCTGCCTTCTTTTTGGTAAACAGGCGCACCTCGGTTTCCATCGACGGCTTTAGCAGGCGTTTATAACCATCGGCGATGGCTTGTTTTACCTGGTCGGCGCTGGGGTTGTTGCCGGTAACAAACGCTTTTTCGACCAGGCCGATGGCTTCCTCTTCCTCGGGTTTCAGATCGAGCCATAAAATTTCTTCCTTTTCGCCGCGGCGCATGGCCAAAATCCGGTGCGAAGGCACCGACTTAACCGGCTCGGTCCAGTCAAAATAATCTTTGTATTTAATGCCTTCTTCTTCTTTCCCGGTAACCACTTTCGACTGAAAAACGCCTTTTTCAATAAACAGCGCACGCATCTGGGTGCGTACTTCGGCATTTTCGCTAACAAACTCCGCAATAATATCCCTTGCCCCGGCCAAAGCTTCTTCCACACTTTTCACACCTTTTTCTTCATCTATAAATTTGGCCCCTTCCAGTTCCACATCTATCCGCTTTTGCTCCATCAGCACATCGGCCAAAGGCTGTAAACCTTTTTCGCGGGCAATTGATGCACGGGTTTTTCTTTTGGGGCGATAAGGAAGATAGATATCTTCCAGCGCAACCATCGTTTCGGCTTCGTTTATTTGTTTTTCCAGCTCGGGGGTCAGCTTGCCCATCTCGGTAAGCGATTTCAGGACGGCTTCGCGGCGTTTATCCAGGTCGCGGAGTTGTTGCAGGCGGTCGCGGATGGCCGTAACCTGTACCTCGTCCAGCGTGCCGGTAACCTCTTTACGGTAACGGGATATAAATGGAACGGTGGCGCCCTCGTCAAGCAATTCAGCCGTTGCGGCAACTTGCTTTTCACTTATCGACAGTTCCGTCGCGATCTTATTGTTGTGTGATTTCACTGATTACGTTTTTGATTACACCGATTTTGATTAGTTGATTATTCCAATTATTGTTTTCGATTACGCTAATTTAGATCGGTGCAATCCCATTTAGATTGGTGTAATCCCAAAAAATATTGGACTGCGAAGTTGAGCAGAAATGCGGGAATATTCAAGGGGAGGTTATCAACAAAAAAAGGAAATTCTAATTTACCGGATAATTGAAAGACTCCGGATAGTTATGGCTTAATTTTAATAGTTTGTTTGCCTGAAGGTAATTCATCCACTCTTTTGACCGTTCCAAAGAAGTACACCCGTATACATTACCTGAATTGCAAAGCTTGCACGGGAAGCCAAGTGTAGTTTTAAAATTTAGCTCAAGCAATTTAATCAACAAATAAACCTCGTTATCGCGCGTTGCTCCTCCGCCACCCACAAAAGCATTAACAACGTCGAACTTTAATATGTCATAAACCTTGTCGTAGTTTAATGAGTTGTCTTTATTTTTATAAATAATACCTGATTTATCAAGATAATGGGCATACATTTCACTCTCAGTATACGCATTGTAGTAATCCAAAAAATCTTTTCTCATCACCGGATCGCTAAAGTTGCAATTAAAAAACCCAAAGTCACGATCCATAAAACTGTACTTGCTGCCTTCCCACTTAAAAGAATAATTTTCAATAAGCTTTAAGACAGTCCCTACCTGGTTGTAATTAATTTGTGACAGTAAGGTGGAAACCTTGTGATCGCGATCCCACGAATCAATCTTCAGACGCATTAATTCCTGTAGCTTCTTTTCAAAATCATTAACAACGGTGTCATAGTTAGCCCCATTATATTTTTTTTCCGCACTTTTAAAAGGATGTTTTTCTTTACCTACTTTGATGGCCTTTGCTATTTGGAAATTTACATCTTCATCTGAACAAACATTTTGTTTGAGGCTATTTAAAGTTACCGAGTCGGCGTTGGCAAATTTATTGAGATAATTATTACATACCCCAATAATACCAAGCCTTTTAAACAGGATAGATTTTTTGAGATAGAGGTCCAATTGTTTTGTATCGTTGACGATTTTACTCCAATTTTTTGAATAAAATGCATCCAATATCCGGCCTGTAGAATAACTAAGATCGTTGGATTTTTCATACACCAAACACCAGTATTCATAAGCCGTTATATCATTTGTCGATAATGTATTGATCAGTTTGTTTTCGAGTTGATACCGCTCAGAAAAAGGCAGGCTACTATTTAACCGGCTACAATTTTCCAAAACTTCAGGACCGCCTTTAAAATCAATGTCGTTTTGTTTACAATAAGCGGTTAAAGCAACCATCTGCTTCAGAAAACGAAAAGGAAAACTTGGCAAAACATAATTATGATCCATATCGGCCTTTTCGTACTCATCGGCTAATTTTTGAACTTTTTCGACGTCCCCTGTCGTCAGTTTTAAAAATGCATTTAACGCCACGGAATCAACTTTTGAACTTA
>Ga0206878_10318_pt1 | contig 17285 bp, 9 predicted proteins | sample Alteio_BWOrgCont_8_FD_152621 | JGI IMG/M metagenome (GOLD analysis project Ga0206878, IMG submission 152621) | Enriched cells from forest soil in Barre Woods Harvard Forest LTER site, Petersham, Massachusetts, United States -... | ecosystem: Environmental > Terrestrial > Soil > Temperate forest > O... | reverse complement strand
ATTTCAACTACAACACGATTGTCGATTCGAACGGTATCACGAGATACTGCTTTATGACCGACACCGGTCTCGAGTCCCCCACCCTGCACGTCAATCCGGGCGACACTCTGGTGATAACCGTCACAAACAAGGTGCCCGAGAATCCCGCACTGGAGCTCACGCTCAACCCTCCGTTTTGCGACGATCAGACAGTCGACGCCTCCTCGCTCAACATGCACTTCCACGGCACGAATACCTCGCCGCAATGCGGTTCGGACCAGGTCATCAAGACGTCGATCAAGTCGGGAGACACTTACACATACACACTCAATTTCCCGCTCAACGAGCCACCGGGTCTCTACTGGTACCACCCCCATATCCACGGTATCGCCGAGGCAGCCGTCCAGGGCGGCGCATCAGGCGCGATCGTTGTCGACGGCATCCAGAACATCCAGCCGGCCGTCGCGGGTCTTCCCGAGCGTACGCTGGTTATCCGGGATCAGCCCGTCCCCGGCAGTCCGGCGCCGGGCGGAAGCGTTCCTTCTTGGGATGTAACCTTGAACTACGTCACGATATCGTCGTCGCCCACCTTTACGCCGGCTGTCATCCAAATCAAGCCAGGCGAGAAAGAGTTCTGGCGGGTGGTGAACGCGAGCGCCGATACGATCGCCGACGTCCAGCTCGTCTACGACGGTGTTCCGCAACCGCTGCAGATAGTTGGGCTGGACGCCGTGCCGGTCAATTCCCAGGACGGCACCCAGCCGGGATCGACGTTCACGCAGACCGACCTTTTGCTGCCGACCGCGGCGCGAGGCGAATTCATTGTCACGGGGCCGTCTCTCAAGGTGCACAACGCTACGTTCCAAACCTTGAATATCGACACCGGACCGGACGGCGATAACGACCCGACAAGGCCGCTCGCCACCCTTGTGGCGAGCAACAGCGCGCCTGAACCGCCGCTCAGCATCCCACCAGTTAACGGCAATAGCTGGGCGCAGCGGTTCGCCGGATTGTGGAGCGCGCCCGTCACTGCCAAGCGAAGCCTATACTTCTCGGAAGTCTTGCAGGATCCGACGAATCCGTCCGGTCCCACCAACTTCTTCATCACGGTGCAGGGAGCCACGCCAACACTCTTTAGCGCCAACAACCCGCCCGCGATCATCACGCACCAGGGAGCCGTGGAAGACTGGACGATCTCGAATCAGGCGCTCGAGAACCACGAGTTCCATATGCATCAGATCCACTTCCTGCTACTGGCGCGAAACGGCGTGCCCGTCGCCCCTAACGATCGGCAGTATCTCGATATGATCCAGGTCCCGTATTGGCCGGGCACGGGACCGTTCCCAAGCGTGACGGTCCGTATGGACTTCCGCGGAGCGGACATTGGCGATTTCGTCTATCACTGCCATATCCTCGGACATGAGGACAACGGCATGATGGCGATCATCCGCGTCCTGCCACGGCTCAATGCGAAGGGCGATAGTAAGAAGGATAAGGGCGTCGACGTCGCCGAACGGCCTCGACTGCTCGATTAGCCTGACACCGTAGTCGGATCTTCAAAGGCTAAAATGAGCGAGGCGCCCAGCGCGCCTCGCTCATTCATTCCCATCCCTATCGACCGCGAGGTTTGGATACCTTGCCGGCTGCTATAATGCAGGAGGAGCGTACAATCGAAAAATGACCGCAAAAAGTAAATTGTTACGGATGGACAACGTTCTCATCGTTGTCGAAGACCTCGAAGCAGCCAAAGCGTTCTTCGCCGAACTCGGTATGGAGCTCGAAGGCGAGGCGCCTATCGAGGGGCCCTGGGTGGACAGCGTTGTGGGGCTCAACAACGTCCGTGCCGACATCACCATGATGAGGACCCCGGACGGCCACAGCCGGGTTGAGTTGACGAAGTTCCACACGCCGCGGGCGGTCAGAGCCGAGCCGGCAAGTGCGCCGGCGAACGCGCTGGGCATCCGCCGCATCATGTTCGCTGTCGAGGACATCGACGACGTCGTTGCCCGCCTGCGGGGCCACGGCGCCGAACTCGTCGGTGAGATCGCGCAGTACGAGGACATCTACCGGCTCTGCTTCCTGCGTGGCCCTGAGGGCATCATCATCGGACTGGCCGAGCGGCTTAGTTCTTGATGCGGAAACGAGAACCGTCAGTGACTGCGTGGGCATATAGACGTCGTATAGGCCGGCAAGGTCAAATCTGGTTGCGTGTTGGAACCCCGCCGTGTCCTGTGGGAAGGTTTTACGGCATAATACGGTGTGATCGAGATGTGATTTTACTTAGCTGGCTGTTGGCTGTGCCTCGCAGATGTTCTCTATATATTGATTCGGGTTACAGAGTTTTTTGATGTGCTCTCTCCTGGTGTTTTCAAGAAAAAATGAATTTACCCCGCCCCTAGTGGTTCCGGAGACACAAGATGTAGTGTGCCAGTGCGATGGATCAGTACGCATTCCAAAGCGTGGGGCTAGCTGGCCAACCGATGCACCTTTTCAGATGCAGATTCAGCAGATTCGGCACCCTCACGATGTGAATTTGTTCGCGTCACCCCAGCCCCCAGCCGCCAGTTTTAAGTAGACAATATAGTAGAAATTCGGACGACGAATCGCGTTAATGTCCGAAATTGTCCTGTTTTGACCACATTTTTATTCGGCGATCATCTCTTCCCTGGCGACGAAGCCGCCGCCGGGCCGTCGACGCGGCCCGGCGTTACATCTTACGTTTATGCGATTGTCAATGTGCGGTCATGCACTGGCCGTCTGGCTGAGGCGCATCGAGAACTTACGTTCGATTTGATTATACTCGATATTGGGGCTATTTGTCGAGTCAACTACTCTCTATCTTCAGGATCAGGGCGGCTGAACCGAGGCCCATCACATTAGCGGCTAAGCAGTTCGTCCCAGGACTCTACCTCGAGCAGCCGTGACATAAGTTCCTCAATGCGCTGCACGGACGTTATGCCGTCGATGGCCGCTCTCACCGCGTCCAACGGCTCACCGAGGCGCCGCGTGCCGATCATAATCAAAGCCTTCCGTTCTCCCTCGGCGCGGCCTTCCTCTCGACCTTCTTCTCGGCCTTCGGCGCGGCCTAGACGACGCCAGCTTGTTCCAAACTCCATGGCTTCCTCTCGAATCTGCGGTTCGAACTCCGCGATTGCACGCTCGTAGACTTGGCTCTCCTGGTTGGATAGGTCCAGGTACGTTTCCATGAACTCGCCGATGAGATCCGATTTCCCCGGATCGAGCTTCAAAGTGATCAACAGCCTCAGGCACTCCGCCTTGACGCGAGGTCGATCCGATTTAGACATCTTCATCCTGGTCATCAGTGCCGTCGCGGCTGGGTTCGGCTGCTTCACGAAGCTCCGCCACGGGAGCCGGTTGAGCTGGATGACCGTGTAATGGAATTGTAGCACGATTTTGTCCGGGAATCTCTGCTGGTAAACCGTTGGCTCTTGGCGGGTTGGCGTCGAGTACGAGAATATCACGACGGGATAGACCGGAAGCCCATACTTCTCGGAGAGACGAACGTGATAATAGAACAGTCGCTGTGGAAGGTCCTGCGAGGGCGAGGACTCATTCTCCACCAGGATAAGAAAGAATGCCTCCGTGTTGTCCTTGAACCTGACCTTCGCCACAAGGTCTGATTCTTTCCGACCGCGCCTGCGGGGTATGCCGGCAAACGACTCTTTGTCCATAAACTCAACGAATGTCGGGTCGATGTATTGGGCAACTCCGGGCAGAAAGCGCTGAATGAACTCGAAGAAGAACACTGTGAGCAATTGCTTGAATGGTCGGTCGTGGTCCATGGGCGGATTGTACCATGTGGTGCGTCTCAGAGCCGAAGCATGGCACGGTCCAGTTCGGCCTCGCTACTTATGGTACGCCAGAAGGTCGCCCTCTGATTCCCACAGCTCATCGAACATCGCTCTGATCTGATCGAGCGAACAGACGCTGCGAGTCAGCGGGTCCATCGCGCAAGCGTGAAATGCGGCGGCGCGGTCGCGGTCGAGAACGGCCCGGACGGCAAGCTCCTGCACGACGATATTCGACAGGTTCAACGCCGCAAGCTGCGACGGCAGGTTGCCGACGTAGCACGGCTGCACCCCCTGGCGGTCGACCAGGCATGGAACTTCCACGCAGCAGCCGGCCGGAAGATTAGTGATCAGTCCGGTGTTCATCACGTTTCCGTTGAACTTGTAAGGCTTGTTTGTCACGACGGCCTGCATGATCAGCGCGGCGTACTCATTCGACGGCGTCAGACCGCCCTCCTGATCATGCCACTGATGCGGCCGCGGCAGCTCTTCCGAAACCACCCGCTTTTCCAACTGATACTGCGCGAGCAGCTCGGCGGTACGGCGGAAGTAGGGATGGTACTCGGAACAGTGGGTGCTCGATTCGGTGACGAAATAGCCGAAGTGCTTGAACATCTCGAACCGGACCGGGTCTTTCGCCACCGCCTCCGGAACGCCGAGGAGGGCGCGCAGGTCCGGATACAGGTCGCGTCCAGTGCGTTCGAGCCTCAAGTACCACGCCTGGTGGTTGATGCCGGCGCACAGGAATGTCATTTCGGATTCCGGGATCTCGAGATAACGGCTGAGCTCGGAAATCGTATTTTGAACGCTGTGGCAAAGCCCGATGTTCGCTATCCGCGATCCCTCGGAGTGCAGCCACGTTAGCATGCACATGGGGTTCGTATAGTTGAGAAGCAGCGCCCGCGGGCACAGCTCTTCCATATCGCGGCAGATGCCGAGCTGAATCGGGGCGGTCCTGAGGAACCGAAAGACACCGCCGACACCGATGGTGTCCGCGACGCTCTGCTCCACGCCATATTTCGCCGGAATGTTGACCTCGATATTCGCCGGATAGGCCTGATAGGCGGGGCCGCCCGCCGAAATGCTGGTTACGACGAAATCCGCGCCACGGAGCGCGACGCGCCGATCCGGCGACCCGCTGACCGCCCCCGGCAACCCATGCTTCCCGATGAGCCCCCGAACGTAGTCGACCGCGCCGGTCAGACGCTCCTGGTCGATATCGCAAAGCGCGATGTGTGCGTCTCGAAACTCAGGCAGCGACAGGATGTCTCGGGACAGTTTTCCTCCGAAATGGCTGCCGGCCCCGATAATGGCTACTTTTGTCATAAGCGTGACGTTTAATCCTTCCTGCGGCAACGTGACGTTGCGTCCAGTGCATGAGTCCGCACTTTTAACCGTGCGGCCGCTGCGCCTGCTGGGTGGTAATGCCGTAACGGCTCGCGACAATTATTGACACGTGATGCCATTCACTGCTATAATTTGTACAAGCGCTTGCATTAATCAGCAGGCTACGTTAATCATGAGATCAGTACAGATATCATTGCGTCAGGTGGCCGAGCGCGCCGGCGTCTCCGATGCCACCGTGTCGCGCGTCCTCAACAATGCGAACGTCCGCATCGCCGAGGAAACCCGGAGGCGCATAACAAGCATCGCTAAGGAGATGGGCTACCAGCCCAACCGCGCCGCGCGCGCCCTCGCCACCGGTCGAACGCAAACAATCGCCTTTTGGTCGGCCAACCTGCGGTCGCAGTACTACACACAGCTCATCTCGCTGAGCCGCGAAGAGATCGTCAAGCACGACTATGACCTGATGATCGGCACAACTAACGACGCTGTCGACGGCGTCCTCGACACCTCGAAGCTTATGTCCTGGCCGGTCGACGCCTTCCTTACGGTCGACCTCCCGCGCGCCGTCATCCCCGGACTGTCCGCCAGTCTTCTCTGGGGCAAGCCGTTCGTCAACATGGGCGGCTATGTCTACACCGACGTCGACTACGTCCGCCTCGACTTTTCCAGACAGTCGCTCGTCGCGGCGAAACACCTCGTCGAGGTCGGCTGCAAGCGGGTCGCCTATCTCGTCCCGGACTGGTTCGACTGGTACCGCAGTATCGACGACGACCGCCTGCACGGCTACGAATTGGCGATGGCCGACGCCGGACGGCAACCGGAGTTCATCCTCACTTCCAATGAGCTGCGCTCGACGGTCGACGGCGCGCTCAAACCTTACATCCTTAAGAACGGCGCCCCGGACGGCCTGTTCTGTTACAACGACGACATGGCCATAGGCGCGTACCGAGCGCTGCGCGACCTCGGCCTGCGGATTCCGGAAGACGTCGCGCTCGTTGGCTGCGACGGCATTGAAGACACCGAATATCTCGACCCACCGATCACCACAATCATCGCCCCATTCCACGAGATGTGCGCCACGGCGTGGTCTCTTCTCGAGAAACGCATCCACGACCCGTCGATCTCCCTGCAGCAAGTCTCCCTCGAAGCCAGGTTCTGCATCCGTGGATCGTCGATCCGCTAATCCCTACGTGCCATAATCTCGCGCTTGACAAGATTATATCACAATGTTAGAATTATGCAAGCGCTTACATTATCGTTTTCAATGTTTGTAAAGCTAATGTAACCGGTTACTGTACGCAAGGTCGACAACACCGAGATGTTTAGTCGGATAATCGCCAACTTAGTGCTGTTGCTGACTGCAACGGCTGTATCGGCCGTCGCGGCGTCCAATGTTGCCGCCAAACCCTACATGGGCTGGACATCATGGAATCTGGAAGCCCTCAATGGCGCGGCCTACGGCCCGGATTGGCAGACGGCGGCGAACATGCGCGCCCAATCCGACCTAATGCATAAGCTGCTCCAGCCGTACGGCTACAACTATATCAACGTCGACTCGGGCTGGTCCTACGGTTACGATCGATACGGTCGACCGACACCGGACCTGAAGAAGTTCCCCGGCGGCGTCGCGGCGCTGGCGAAGTACGTCCATCGATATGGCGAAAAACTCGGGATTTACTGGGTCCCCGGCGTGCAGCGAAACGTCTACAACTCCAACCCAGCCATCTACGGCACCCGCTACCACATCCGCGACATCGTGGCAAAGCCATTCGCCGACGGCAATGCATTTGGCGGTAACTGGCATCTTAAAATTGACTTCCGAAAGCCCGGCGCGCAGGAGTACATCGACTCGGTCGTGCGCCTGATGGCCTCCTGGGGCGTAGACTACCTCAAGCTCGACGGCGTCGGCCCCGGCTCGGACAGTGCCGTCGACGACCGCGCCGATGTCGAAGCGTACGCAAACGCGATCAAGAAGTGCGGACGCCCAATCTGGCTTGAGCTTTCCTGGCGACTCGACCACCGCTACGCCGGCGTGTGGAAGCAATACGCCGATGGGAGACGAGTCAACGACGACGTCGCCTCTATCGACACGCACTTCAGCGACTGGGCGCATGTCCAGGTCCGGTTCGCCGAAGCGCCGGCGTGGACGGCCGATGCCGGCCCCGGCAAAGGGTGGAACGACTTCGACGCAGCCTGTGTGGGCGATGGCTCCATCGACGGTCTGACGGACGACGAACGCCGCACCGTTATGAGCTTCTGGGCGATCGAGTGCGCTCCCCTCTACATTGGCGATGATCTCTCACACCTCGACGCCTTCGGCCGGGAGCTCCTGACCAACCGCGAGGTCATCGCGCTCGATCAGGCGGGGCTACCGGCCGTTCAGATGGTCGGCGGCGCGCAGCAGGTCTGGCGGACCGATAATGGCGACGGCACCGTGACCGTCGACCTGGTCAACCTCGGCGCGGACACAGTCACAGCGACCGCCAATCTCGGTTTTCTGGGCTTTTCCGGCCCTCAGCCCGTTCACGACCTTTGGACGCACAAAGATCTCGGGACCTATCGCGGCCTCTACACAACCGTCCTCGGGCCGCATGCCTCGAAGCTTATCCGCATAGGTCGAGGAAGAGAGAAGGGAGCAGTGAGAAAAGAGGCAAGAGGGACGGAAGAAGGTGAGGCGCTATCGGCTGTCGATGGCATTCGCCCGATACCGTCTGGTCACGCCGGCGTGATCAGCGTCGACTTCAACGGCGGAGCAATTCCGATGGACACCGACGAGATAGCCGGTGTTGTGCCGGCTACCCACTGGAACTGCGGCACGGCGCGGACAGGCGATCTCGACCTTTTCGACAGCTCCGGCAACAACACCGGCGCGCGGCTCATTTACGTGGCCGGCGGCACCTACCTGGGGTCGATCCCGGATCGCCCGGGCAACGACAGAATGATGTGCGGCTACCTCGAAACCTACGGCCATGACACGACCACCCTGACGGTAACATCGCTACCGCGGTCCGTCACGCGGCACGGATATGACGTTTACGTTTACTGCAAGGGCGCAAACGGCGCCAGCACCCGCGTAGCGCGTTACACCGTTGGACCGACAAGCTTGATCGGCACGAACACCGCGAACTCCGATTTCGACGGCACATTCAAAAGCGGTCCGGCCGGCGATGACGACTATGTCGAGTTTAGAGATCTGACAGCCGGCTCATTCACTCTGAAGGCGACGCCGGTCTCATCAACCGATCAGTACCTGCGCGCGTCGATCAACGGCATTCAGATCGTCGCTCGGTAAACGTGACGTTTAATCCATCCAGCGCAAATGTCCGATTGACCGTTTGACCGTGCAGACGCCGCGCCTGCTAGGTTTAATTGCGAGAGCAGGACAGCGCAGGCCCGACTGCGAGTTCTCATCCTATGATCAATACGTTTCGGCAGCAACTCTGCCTGTTACTAGCTACACTTACACTCACCTTCGGCGGAACTAGCGCCTTCGCAACTCACAAGGAAACACCCATGCTCTTTTACACCGAACCGGCCACGGAGTGGCAGTCACAGGCCCTGCCAATCGGAAACGGCACTCTCGGCGCAATGATCTTCGGCGGAGTGCAGCACGAGCACATCCAGATCAACGTCGACAGTCTCTGGACGGGAGACGAACACGACACCGGCTGCTCGCAGAACCTCGGCGACATCACAATCGACTTCAACCACGGCACGGCGAGTGCCTATCGGCGTCAACTCGACCTGTCCACGGCGCTCCATACCGTAACCTACGCAGCCGACGGAATCCGCTATCGACGCGACGGCTTCGCGAGCTATCCGGGCCGCGTCCTTGTCTTCCGTTTCGACGCGGATAGATCTGGCGCGTACAGCGGCGACATCCACTTCGCCGACGGGCACCAGGCGCCAAACTCACTGGCGAACGACGCGATCACATCGGCCGGCGCACTCGGCAACGGCCTTAAGTACGAAACGCAGATCCGCATCCTGGCAACCGGCGGAGCGGTCTCGGCCGCAGGCGACCACTACCACCTCGACCACGTTGACTCGTTCCTGCTGATCGTCGCCGCAGGCACGAACTTCCTTGCCGATAGCAGCAAAGGCTGGCGCGGTCCCGATCCGCATGCCGCTGTCACGACTGCGATCGATGCGGCCGCGAAGCTCTCCTTCGACGCGTTAAAAAAAGCCCAGGAGAACGACTACTGCCCGCTCTTTCGCCGTGTCGACATTCATCTCGGCGAGACCGCTCGCGCCCAGGCATCGCTGCCGACCGATCAGCGCCTCGCTAAGTATGCCGAGGGCGTCGCCGATCCCGAGCTTGAAGCGCTCAGCTTCGACTACGGCCGCTACCTCCTACTCAGCTCGTCGCGGCCCGGAGGGCTTCCGGCCAACCTGCAGGGGATCTGGATTGAGAACAACGATCCGCCGTGGCGGGGCGACTTCCATTCGGACATCAACGTACAGATGAACTATTGGCCGTCCGAGGTCACCAACCTATCCGAGTGCGACCTCCCGTTTATCGATTACGTCAACTCGATCCGCGCGGTGCGGGCCGAAGCCACCCGAGGCAAGTGGAGCAACGTCCGCGGATGGACCGTCTGCTGCGAGAACAATCCCTTCGGCGGCTCAGGCTGGCTCTGGAACGCCCCCGGCAGCGCCTGGTACTGTCAACAGCTCTGGCAGCACTACGCTTATACGCAGGACAAGACTTACCTGCAGGGCGTCGCCTACCCTATCATGAAAGAGGTCTGCGAGTTCTGGCAAGACCACCTCGTGACCAATTCCGCCGGCCGGCTCGTCACACCCGATGGCTGGTCGCCCGAACACGGCGACTTCGAGGTTGGCGTCTCCTACGACCAGGAGATAGTTTGGGACCTCTTCAACAACACCATCGATGCTGTGAACGCTCTAGGCATCGACGCCGCCTTTCGGGATACCCTGGTGGCGCTGCGCGACAAGCTGCTCGTCCCCGGAATCGGGAAATGGGGCCAGCTCATGGAATGGGCCGAGGACAAGGACGACCCGAACGACCACCATCGACACGTCTCGCACCTGTACGCCGTTTATCCGGGCGACCAGATCACAGTGGACAAGACGCCCGAGCTCGCCAAAGCCGCGGACGTCTCTCTCACCCACCGCGGCGATGACACGACCGGATGGGCGATTGTATGGCGCCTGTGTCTCTGGGCGCGGCTCCGCGACGCCGAGCACGCCCACAAATTGCTACGCGACTACCTCCACGTCACCACGGACACAAATATAAACTACGACACGGGAGGCGGCATCTACCAGAACATGCTCTGCGCCTGTCCGCCTTTCCAGATCGACGGCAACTTCGGGTCGACCGCCGGCATCGCCGAGATGCTCCTGCAAAGCCACGAGACCTACTACGCGGGCGCAGAAGGAGAAGGAAGAGAGGAGGACGGGAGGAGAGAAGAGAGGAAAGAAGGATCGGAGGATGTCGGCAAGCACTATATCATCGACCTCCTGCCGGCCCTGCCTTCGGCCTGGCCCAGCGGATCGGTAAGCGGGCTGTGCGCGCGCGGCGCTTTTACCGTAGATATCGCGTGGCGGGCCGGAAAACTAACGAAAGCCACGCTCATCAGCACGGGCGGCACGACATGCCGGGTGCGATACCAGAGCCACACCGTCGACGTTCGCCTTGCGCCGGGACAGTCGCGAGAGTTTTCGGTCGATGAACTCACAAAAGAATTCGCAAGAGCTCACCGATGAATGCAAAACCCTATTGACAGGAACGCCGACCTGTTATATAATGAATGCAAGCGGTTACATTAGCAAGTTTCAGGGCATTTTGATAATGTAACCGCGTACAATCATAAATAATGTAAGAAAATCAATGACTTTGGGCCAGCTCTACAATTTTATGCGTGAGTCGGGCGTTCGCACCCTTGCAGCGCACTTATGTCACGTTGACCACCGGTCCGTGAGGTTACTCTTCCCCCACCGCATAGGTGCGGGCATGCCGTCCAGTAGGAAAGGGAAATCATGAAAAAGGCTTTTACTCTGATCGAACTGTTAGTTGTTATCGCGATAATAGCGATTCTCGCTGCAATCCTGTTCCCGGTCTTCGCCCAAGCGCGTGAGAAGGCCCGGCAGATCTCGTGCGTCTCAAACATTAAACAGCTTGGACTTGGGATTCTCCAGTACAACGAGGATTACGATGAGTCCATGCCCACCACGAACACGATTTGGGGTGGTGGATGGGCCGGTGAGATTTATCCTTACATTAAGAGCAAAGGCGTCTATGCCTGTCCGGACGACTCGACCAATCCGGGCGGCACGCAGTACACACGCGTTTCGTACGCTTTGAACGTCAACGTCTTGTCGCCCTATGTCGACGGTTCCGGGAATGGCTACTCCGGCAATTACTTCACGCGGGCCGGCAGCACGGCGCTTTCGGCACAAAGGTCGCCGGCCAACACGGTCCTGCTGTTTGAGATCGAGAAACAGCTCTACGTGGATGTTACCAATGCGGCCGAGCAACAGAGCGCTATCGGAGACGGCGCCGTGGGCAGCAACCCGAACGGAAGCCCCGGCGGCGGCTGCGGTCTTGGGCTCGACTCGTCGTATTGCAGTGCCGTCTATGCCACAGGTCAGATCGACGGATATAACATTCCGAACGTGGACGGCAAGGTGGGCGTGCACACCCAAGGCGCCAACTACGCCGCGCTCGACGGCCACGCGAAATTTGCGCGTCCCACGCAAATATCGGGTGGCTTAACCGCACCGGATTCGTCCACACCTGCGAGCCGTACGAATACCACGGCGGCCGGAACGGACAGTATGATACTGTGTGACGGCGTGAATAGGGCGCTCCTCACCTTTAGTCAGAACTGAAACCCGATCGCTAGTCCAGCGTGCCGGCCTTGAAATCCCGTCGGAGAAGGATGCGCCAGCTCGACAGGGAATCCCGGGGCCGGTACGCTCAGACCAAGACCAGTTCGCAAAGTCGCTAGTCGGGTTCGCACACCCTAGCGGCGCTAACGAGAAAAGGCAAGCCTGTGAGGATATCCATTCGGGACGTCGCGAACCGAGCCAACGTGTCTCATGCGACGGTGTCCCGCGTCCTGAACAATGTCGACGTACCGATAGCAGACGAGACCCGGCAGCTCGTGCGCCATATCGCCAACGAGCTCGGGTATCGGCCCAATCGGGCGGCCCGCGCACTCGCCACCGGCCGGACGCAGACAATCGCCCTCTGGTCGGTCAATCTGAGGTCCGCGCACTACGGCGACGTCATCCACTACACTCACGAAGAGGTCATCCGGCACGATTATGAAGTGCTCATCAGCGCCGCGAGCATGAGTGACAACCTGACGATAGACACATTCAAGCTTCTCACGTGGCCTGTCGACGGTATCCTGGCGGTCGATCTGCCTCGCGGCATTATCCCCGGCCTCAAGAATAGCTTTATCGGAGACAAGCCGTTCATCAACATCGGCGCCTACGTGCACACCGAGGCGGATTACGTCCTTGTCGACTTCGAAGAGCAGGCGGCAGAGGCCATCCGCCACCTGGCGTCGGTCGGCTGCCGGCGCATTGCCTACCTCGTACCCGACTGGTTCGAGTGGTTCGAAGAAAGCCGTGATGCTCGCTTGGTGGGTTACAAGGCGGCGATGGCCGAGCTCGGGCGGAAGCCCGAATACGTCCGAACCTTCGACGAAAGCCGGCAATCGGTCGCTCCGGCGCTAAGCGCTTACCTCGACCGGAATGGCTGCCCGGACGGACTGTTTTGCTATAACGACGACATGGCGATCGCATCGTATCCCGTTTTCGGAGAACGCGGTCTGCGCATCCCCCAAGATATAGCGATCGTAGGATGCAACGGCATCCGCGACACGACCTACCTGCATCCGACCCTCACAACCATAGTCCAGCCGCTGCAGCAGGTCTGCGCTTCCGCGTGGTCGTTCCTGAAGCGGCGCATCGATGACCCGTCGATGCCGCTCCAGCAGGTGATCGTCCCGGCGCGCCTCGAAATCCGCGGCTCAACGCGCCGAAAGTAGGAGAAGGATCATGAACAAGCAATCCAACATTAGGCGGCTAACGTGTATTGTCGCCACTCTCGCCGGCATTGCAGCCGTCGCCGGTTGCGGCCAGTCGACGAAGCAAGCGAAATCGGGGCCGAATAGTGCCCAGGCGCCTCCGTGCGTCGTAGACAAGACGTGCGCCGGCTACCCCACAACTGTTGCAAATCTGCGAGCGGCGCCACCCCCTCCGATGCCGGCAGCTCCGACAAATAGCCAGCAATAGGTTTGATCGTTCGATACCCCTTTCTGGCGACTGCGGGGATTTAACTCGGTAAGTGAGGATGACATTGCAGGTCACGGTTCGTCCAGTTTCGAGCACGACACCCATGCCGGCCCACGCGGCCGAATCAGCGCGTGTGCCGCTGTCCGCGAACGCGGGCGCGGACGATGAAGAGAAGGCCACGGCAAAGGCGCCGCGGACTGTAACCGCGCGAGCCGTCGCCCTCACATTCGTGCTGATCCCGCTCAACGCATTCTGGATCGTGCAAATGGAGCGCGTGCGCTACTCGGCCCACCCGACCACTATCTCGCTGCTCTTCAACTGCATCTTCATACTTTGCGTGATGACGGCAATCAACGCCCTCGTGCGCAGTCGATGGCCCAGGCGGGCGTTCAGCCAGGGTGAGCTGCTCCTCGTCTACTCGGGATTGACCGTGGCGACTTGCGTGGGCGGGCACGACTTCATCCAGGTCCTCGTCCCGCACATGACCTGGGTCTACCACGAGGCGAACGTCGCCAATGGTTACAAGCAGCTCCTGTGGCCTCATCTGCCGTCGTGGGCGCTCATGCCAAATAACGACGCTGCCGACGGCTTCTACAACGGCCACAGCACCCTCTATACGCGCGAACACCTGTCGGCCTGGGCGATTCCCGTGCTTGTGTGGATCGGGTTTATCGGCACGCTGTTGTTCGTCCTGCAGTGCGTCAATGTACTGATTCGGAAACAATGGACCGACAATGAGCGCCTGACCTATCCACTCGTGAAACTCCCTATTGAAATCGCGTCGTCCTCGTTGGGCGACGCCGGCCCGGCACGCGTTCCGCTGTTCCGCAATCGGCTGTTCTGGATCGGCTTCGCGCTCGCCGCCCTGGTCGACCTTATAAACTCGCTGAACTACTATTATCCGTCGATCCCGCCGATCCTGACGCCGGGGAACGGGCAGAGCTCCTTCGACGTGAGTACGCTCCTGCCCTACAAGCCGTGGAATGCGATTGGGTGGACGCCCGTGTCGTACTATCCGTTCATCATCGGTCTCGGGATGCTGATGCCGATGGACTTTCTATTCTCGTCTTGGTTCTTTTATCTCACCTGGAAGCTGCAATCCGTCGTGTGTGTCACCGGCGGCTGGGACTCCGATCCGCGAATGCCCTATGCCAACTATCAGGCTCTTGGCGGGTATCTGGCCTTCTTCGTGTCGACCGCCCTCATCAGCCGCGGCTACTTGACCCAGGTCCTGCGCCGCGCCTTCGGATTGTCCTCGACCGTTGACGATACCGACGAGCCCGTCCGCTACCGTTTCGCCCTCGCCGGCATTGGTGCAGGTCTCGTCATCTTGATCGGATTCACGATGGCTCTCGGTCTCGCCTGGTGGGTTGCCATCGCATTCTTCGCGCTCTACCTGGCGCTTGCCCTTGCCATTACGCGGATGCGAGCCGAGCTCGGTACGCCCGTCCACGACCTCCACTTCACGGGCCCGGACTGGGCGCTCACCGACGTCATCGGCGCGCGGTCGCTCGGAGCGGCGAATCTGGGAGGGCTCAGCGTTCTTTACTGGTTCAACCGCGCCTACCGATGTCACCCAATGCCGGCACAGCTCGAAGGGTTCAAAATGGCGGAAGCCGGCGGGGCTAAAGCCGAGTACCGGTCATGGTTCTGGATGCTTCTTGCCTGCGGCGTGTTCGGCTCAGTCGCCTCCTTCTGGGCTATCCTGCACAACTACTACATCTACGGCGCGCACGCCAAGGTTTTCTATCCCGGCGGACCGGAGGCGTGGGACCGGTACACCGGCTGGTTGACGTCATACCACTCCGATAGCACCCATGTGCTGACGGCCGTCGGCGTCGGCTTGGTATTCGCGTCGTTCTTGCAAGCCATGAGAGTCCGGTTCCCATGGTGGCCCTTCCATCCGCTCGCTTATGCCGTCAGCGGGTCCTGGGAGATGAACCTGGTCTGGCTCCCACTCCTGATCGCCTACGTCGCGAAGCTGGTCATTCTCCGCTACGGCGGCATGCAAACGTATCGCGGCGCCCTGCCCTTCTTTTACGGCCTCATCCTAGGCCAGTTCATCCCGGGCAGCCTGCTCAACATTTGGGGGATCGCTACCGGCACGCCAACCTACCAATTCTGGCAGTAATGACAATATTAGATAGTTAAATTTAATAATAGGCAATAATAATCATAGGATTCATTTAATCACACTAATCACAGTTCAGACAAGCACTCATGAACGAAACAATACATGTACGAGCGTGGGAGGAGGACGTCGTCATTCCGACATACCTTCCCCACCCACCGGATAAAAACCCTATGTTCCTGGAATGCCGCGTCTACCAGGGTAGCAGCGGCAAGGTCTACCCGCTGCCGACCACCGACCGGATCGACGAATCGAAAACGGACCGGGCGTGGCGCGCCGTCTGGCTCGAGAACGACTATCTCAAGGTCATGATCCTGCCCGAGATCGGCGGGCGCATCCATGTGATCGAGGACAAGACGAACGGCTACGACGTCATCTATCGGCAGAACGTCATCAAACCCGCTCTCGTCGGCCTCGCGGGCCCGTGGATCTCCGGCGGCATCGAGTTCAACTGGCCGCAGCACCACAGGCCGGCCACATTCCTCCCGGTCGATTACGACATCGAAACCGGCTTCGACGGTTCCTGCACGGTCTGGTGCAGCGACCACGATCCGATGACGCGCATGAAAGGCATGCACGGCGTTTGCCTGCATCCCGGCAAGGCGATCGTCGAGGTCAAGGTCCGCGCGTGCAACCGTACGACGGCGGTGCAGACATTCCTCTGGTGGGCGAACGTCGCCACTCGGGTGCACGAAGGCTATCAAAGCTTCTTCCCGCCCGACGTCACCGCCGTCGCAGACCACGCGAAGCGTGCCACCAGCCGGTACCCACTCTGCCAGGGAACGTATTACGGCGTCGACTACGCGGCCCGCGCCAAGAACGGCGTGCCGGCCTCGGAATGCCCGTCGAACTTTGTCCCGCCGACCTGCCCCGATACCGTCGACGCTTCCGAGGCTCCCCTTCCCGTCCGCGGAGAGGGGCCGGGGGTGAGGGCGGCTCTCTCTTATCCCGCCAACGACCTGTCGTGGTACGCCAACATCCCCGTACCGACCTCATACATGTGCATCGGCTCCAAAGAAGGCTTCTTCGGCGGCTACGACCACATCAAAAACGCCGGCCTGATCCATTACGCCGACCCGGCCATCTCCCCTGGCAAGAAGCAATGGACATGGGGCAACCACGAGTTCGGCTACGCCTGGGACCGCAGCTTGACCGACGACGGAGGGCCGTATATCGAGCTCATGGCCGGCGTCTACACCGACAACCAGCCTGACTTCTCATTCCTGCAGCCCAGCGAAACGAAGGTCTGGAGCCAGTATTGGTACCCGATTGCGCAGATCGGCCCCGCCCATCACGCCAACGTCGACGCCGCCGTCCGTCTTGATGTCGATGGTTCCGCCGTGCGTATCGGCGTCTGCGTCTCATCGCGGCTTCCAGCCGCAACCGTCGGCCTTCTCGATGGAGCCACGGTCGCACAGGAATGGATCGCCGACATCGAGCCCGGCCGTCCGTTTGTCGTCGATACCGACGTAGCCGTTGCGTCGCCTTCTATCAAGGTTAGCGACAAGTTCGGCCGCGAAGTCATCGCCTACTCGCCACGGACCCGGGAGCCCGGGAATCTGCCGCCGCCGGCCACCGAGCCGGCCGCTCCCGCCGATGTCGACAGCGTTGAGGAGCTCTATCTGATCGGCCTGCATCTAGAACAATACAGGCATGCCACGCGCAGCCCCGAGCCCTACTGGCGCGAAGCCCTGCGTCGCGACCCGCTCGACGCCCGCTCGAACAACGCCCTTGGCCTTCGGCAC
>Ga0206878_10317_pt1 | contig 17295 bp, 14 predicted proteins | sample Alteio_BWOrgCont_8_FD_152621 | JGI IMG/M metagenome (GOLD analysis project Ga0206878, IMG submission 152621) | Enriched cells from forest soil in Barre Woods Harvard Forest LTER site, Petersham, Massachusetts, United States -... | ecosystem: Environmental > Terrestrial > Soil > Temperate forest >... | reverse complement strand
TACATTCCACGCATGGTGGACCCCGGTGGCAGCCGCCAGTTATATCAGAGCCACTCACCTAAAACAGATGAGTATAGTCCGAATCGCTTCCGGGGAGCGTACGAATAAATCGATGGATAATTAACAGTAGTCCCGCAGCTACATAGCTCTTTCGTGATCTTTCATAAGCTACGCTTCGTGAACTTGATTCTCCGCCTCGTTATCGTCCCCTCAGTATTGATGGGCTTTAACTAGCGGATTCGGTCAGGTCAGTGTCCTTTGTTTCGCGAATGAGGAGTAAGCCGAGAAAGGTAAGGATAGCTGAGGCGGCGAGATAGTAGCCGACGTATTGCAGTCCATAGGTTTTGGCGAGCCAGGTAGCGATATAGGGGGCGAGCGACGCGCCTAGAATACCGGCCATACTAAAGGCGAGGGAACTGCCAGTGTAGCGAACGGATGTGGGGAAGAGCTCGGACACGACCGTGCCAAGCGGCCCGTAGGTAAGGCCCATAAGCGCAAGACCCAGGGCCATCATGACGGCGACCCCCGCAGTACCAGCGGTGAAGAGGGGTGCGAGTACAAGGCCAAATAGAGCGATGAGCGTGGTGACTCCGAGCATGACGGGCCGCCGTCCGCGTTCGGCGAGCAATGCGGAGACCGGGATCGTGAGCGCGAAGAAGAGGATGCCAAAGAGCTGGATTAGTAGGAAGCTCCCGCGACTGTAGTGGAGGGCGGAAGTTCCCCAGGAAAGTGCGAAGACCGTCATCAGATAAAAAAGGACGAATGTAGCGAGGCAGACGAGAATGCCAGCCACAAGCGCATGAGTGTGTCGGCGTGAGACGGTAAGCAGGGGAAAGCCGACCTGCTCGTAGCGCTGGACTGAGGCTTGGAAGACGGGTGTTTCGGTGATCTTTAGGCGAACGTATAGCCCGAGTAACACCAGGACGGCGCTGGCAAGGAACGGCAGCCGCCAGCCGAAGGAGAAGAACTGCTCATCGGTAAGCCACCGTGAGAGCAGGAGGAAGGTTCCTCCGGAGAGAAGGAAACCGATAGGCGCCCCGAGTTGCGGGAACATGCCGTAGAGTGCTCGCCTGTTGGGAGGAGCGTTTTCAACGGCGAGCAGGACAGCGCCGCCCCATTCGCCGCCGAGCCCGATGCCCTGGCCGAACCGGCAGAGAGCAAGGAGCAGAGGTGCCCCCAACCCGATCGCACGATAGGCGGCCAGAGCGCCGATTGCGAAGGTCGACAGGCCCATCGTCGACAATGCGATCACCAGCGTCTTCTTTCGCCCGATGCGGTCACCGAAGTGCCCGAAGAGTGCCGAACCAATGGGGCGTGCGAGAAAGGCGACGCCGAAGGTTGCCAAGGAGGCCAGTGTGGAGGAGGTGGGATCGGATGACGGGAAAAAGAGGTGTGGAAAGACAAGTACCGCTGCCGTGGCATAAATGTAAAAGTCGAAAAACTCGACGGTGGTTCCGACCATACTGGCGAAGAGGACTTGACGCGGCGTATTGATCCGCTTTTGTGGGGTTTCGTCTGTCATTGACCTGAAACGAGAATTCTATTCGAATGGACAAGGCGTAAATCTTTGCACCCACATCAACGACCTTTACTGTATCAGTTGTGGCAAGCGCTCCCTGTCCTACCAATGACAGACTTCGATTGATACGGTCGACTCCATATCTCCTCTACACCGGATTTGAGCCGAACCAGGCGATGAGTTCTTAGACGCCTTGACAGTCCGGCGCGAACTTTCGCATCGCTCCCGAGGTATCCAATCGCGTTTACGAGGATCTATCCTGTTGTCCCCGTGCAAGCCGTCCCCAATGAGCGCATTGGCGAGCCAGTTGTGTCGAGTCAGTCCGTTTGCTAGTTTGACATGCATGGCGCCGAATGTGCCCGAAGATCTGAGCGGGATCATAGAGACTCTTTACCGCTCTGAATCGGGCAGGATACTGGCTACGCTGGTGCGCCTGCTCGGCGATCTTGATCTCGCCGAAGAGGCGATGCACGAGGCCTTTGCGGCCGCTTTGGACAGATGGCGTGAGGCCGGCATACCGGACAAACCGTGCTCCTGGCTGATTTCAACCGCACGCTTCAAGGCCATTGACGGGATGCGCCGGCGGGCGCGCTTCGACGGAGCACAGAGAGATCTTGCGCTGTACATTGAAGCGCGCATCAACGAAAGGGCTGAGGAAGCGCCTCAGGAAGAGGAGATCGAGGACAATCGCCTGCGTTTCATCTTCACCTGCTGCGATCCCGCTCTGCTACCGGAGGGACAGGTTGCGCTCACACTGCGTGAAGTCTGCGGCCTGACAACCGAGGAGATTGCTCGGGCATTTCTCGTTATGCCGGCGACACTTGCGCAACGCATCGTTCGCGCGAAAGCCCATCTCGGACAGTTGGCGAACCGGGGCAAGTGTACGAGTTGCCGACTTCACGGCCAAGTGACTCAGTGCCGCGTTCCCCCGACCGCCGCCAAGTGGCCACATTCCTCAATTTCTGCACCCGCCAAGACGTAGCGTTCCTTATCTCCGCTCGATCATCTGCTCTCTCCCACAAATGTTAACCTGACGCTGAGACCAATATCGCATGGGATTCCTGAGCCATCTGCTATACCCATGGGGCTTGCTGCTGCAGGGATTGGCGATCGTCCACTTCATCCGGCGACGACCGGACATGTATTGGATCTTCATCATCCTCTTTTTCGGTCCGCTCGGCGCACTCGTATATATTTTCATCGAGGTGCTTCCCGACATTGGACTGCTCCGCCAGTCCTTCAAGGTTTTTCCGCGGCGCAAGCGCATTAGCGTACTCGAAACCATGGTTCGGGATAATCCGTCGGCGGGGAATTACGAAGAACTCGGCGACCTGTACATGGACGACGGCAGGCTCCAGTTGGCACGAGCCGCGTTCGACAAGGCCATTACCGCCCGCGCTGATACGCTCGATCCGTTTTACCGGCGTGGAGTTTGCGCCCTCCAGTTAGGCGATGCGGCATCCGCGTTACCTGACCTGGAACGAGTGGTCGGAGAAGACGCCGACTACGATTTTCATCGTGCGGCTGGATTGCTCGCCCACGCCTACGCGCTAACCGGACAGAAAGAAAAAGCCGACGCGCTCTTCCGGCAAGCAACCGTCAGGTCGACATCATCGGAGACGTACTTGAATTTCGCGAATATGCTGGCGTCTGAGGGGCGCAACGCCGAAGCTCGCGAATGGGCGCAGAAAGTCCTCGATAAGAGGCCGACGATGCCCGACTACCAGCGCCGTCGAGAGAGACCGTGGTTCCGGAGTGCACGTGAGATGTTGAAGCGGCTGCCCGCGTGAAGATTCAGCATTTAACTGGGATTTAGCTTTTGACTTGTACGAGTTGCCGACTTGAACGAAGCCGCTACAAGAGCGGCGGACGCATTCGCGTGTAATTGACCGAGGTGGGTTGCGGTGAGCTAACGTGTACTGATGAGCCAGCCTCCGCTGGAGCTGGCTGACATCGTTCGCTGCGCCGGTTCGTGCTTTGTGGAACGCAGTCGCCGATGGATCACCTGGCAACACCAGAAGGTCCTGCTGGCGATCGCACGCTGCCGCAGCGCCGTGCTGGGCGGACATCGCGATCGCTGCTCCGACTGCGGACATACAGCCATCTCCTATAACTCGTGCCGCAACCGGCATTGCCCCCGATGCCAGGCGAACGCACGCCTGCGCTGGCTTCAGACGCGGGAGCGGGAACTGCTGCCTACCCACTACGTGCATGTCGTCTTCACCCTGCCGCGCGAACTCACCCATCTCGCGGACGAGGCGTCTGTCATTCCCATTTGCCCGGATATTGTCGAACGGCCGCATGAATACTAATTGTGAGTGTGACGGTGTAAGTCTTCGAACCGGCGTTGGTAATATCCACAGCCAGCAAGAGCCCGGATTGTTCAAATGGCATACGCAAGGTTGTGAGAATGCGCACGTTGTCCAGTGTTGCTCTCCGTTGGATCTGGTATGGATACCATCGGAAATCGTTGGCGGACACCAAGCCCCCATTCATTGCCAGAATTGCCATCTCGCCGCCCTGAGCATACGGCGGAATCGTGAAGTTTTGAACACCAAGAACGTTGCGAGATGCTCCCAGGCTTCCGTGAAAGTTCACCAGCGCGGGCGTTTGCTCGATACCGCCGCCGGGCATCCAGTCGCCAGATAACTCGTCCAGATCGGGAATTTCCGGAGAATCAGAGATGGCCCGTAAAGCACGAAGCATTTTGTTCTGCCTGTGAGTTCGGCAAACACGGATTTAACAACGCGCTGCCCGCCGCCGCAGCGCTCTTGATGAAATCGCGACGTCTCATTGAGGCATACCGGCTTCTGTTGGCTTTTTCAGTGTCGCGGTGAAACAAGCGAAACCGCAGCTGGAATCAGGCAGCCGTGATAATAGGCTTGGCTTGGAGCGAAGTCCTCACCACGGTTGACGCTCTTCTCTACTCAGTTGACATGCGATTAAGAAAAATACTTCAGACGCCACAGAGCCATATAAAATTATGGCGAATGCCGTGATTCTCCCGGATGAGGAACCCTGTCGTACGGAACATAGGCTTGAAGTGAGAAGACTCTCCGTAACTAGAGCGCTTATCCTTTCGATGCTACTCGGAAGGACAATGTGCCTGTTCCCTTATCAGCTGAATACATCAGTCCCCCCCGACTCTCCGCTCCCAGCGTCTAGCGAAGCCGACTGCAATGAGGCGCGCGCCAAGGCTCGTAGCTTAGCCGAGAATTTGGACTCATCTCGCGCTGCCGTTCTCTTGGCCGACGTCTTCGCCAAGTGTCCCACATACGAGAACGGGCGCGATCTTGCAGATGCCGAGATCGGGGTGGGTCAATATGCGAGCGCAAAAGCGCTTCTGGAGACGATGATGGAGCAGCAAAACCGTGCTGAGCTCCATAGCTTGCTCGGCAAAGCGGAAGCGGCACAGAAAAACTACAAAGCTGCAGCGATTGAGTATCAGAAAGCTGCGGAGATGGAGCCCACCGAAACTAACATTTTCGACTTCGGAATGTCTTTGTTCCGTCTCGACCACAATTCAGCAATTACGATCCTCCGCTATGGAGTCCAAAAGTATCCTCAATCGGTAAAGCTTCATGTAGCTCTGGGAACGGTTCTCTATGCTGACGGGAAGTCGGTTGAAGGCGCTAAACTCCTCTGCGATGCTGAAGACTTAAATCCCTCCGATCCGCATCCCATGGAGATACTCGCCGATACCGAGATCGTCCCTCCAGCGCTTGCGCCCAGAGTTACGTCGCTTTTTGCTGAGCTTCATCGAAAATATGAGACTGACGGCTTGATCCTCTTCGATTACACTATGGTCGAGTCTGGAAGATGGTCGAACGACAGAGACGCGGAACCTCTACACTTCGCAGACTCTCTGAGAGCTGCGCTTCGCTTAAATCCCCGATTGCCTCAAGTCTATTACCAGTTAAGCCTGATCTCGGCGCAGCAGCGAAACTATCAGGAAGAGGTTCAGTTTTTGAAGAAAGCCATTTCAATGGATCCTGGTAAGGACGAGTATCACTATCGCCTTGCATTCGCTTACAAAAAATCCGGAGATGAAGCGAAGTTTCGCGAAGAACTAAGTGAGTTCGAGAAACTTCACAATGCAACCTCCGATGGTCAATAGGACGTTGGCCCGAGCTCTGTTCCAAACCACGCTGTGGGGTGCGCTGTTATTTGTCCGCTGCTTTGAAAGCATCCACGGTCAGCAAGTTAAACCTCAGCGATCGCCCACCAATCCGGGAGCCGCCAGCAATCGCAACGCATCACCTTCACCTACTCCCCGTTCATCAATCGAGTTCGACAACGTCATAAAGAGCTCCGGGATCGGCTTCAGACTCATGAACTCGGTCAGCCCGCAGCGATACTCCATCGAGACTATGGCGGGGGGAGTCGCGGTGTTTGACTACAACAATGACGGGTTGCTCGACATTTTCTTTGCGAATGGCGCCAGCATTCCCTCTCTCGAAAAGACGAATCCTGACTATTACAACCGTCTTTATCGAAATAACGGCGATGGTACTTTCACCGATGTTACTGAAAAGGCAGGCTTACAGGGGATCGGTTATTCGATGGGCGTAGCTGCCGGAGACTACGACAATGACGGCTATGTGGATATGTATGTTGCGGGTGTGAATCGAAATCAGCTCTTTCACAATAATGGTGACGGTACATTTACTGACGTGACCGCTAAAGCGGGCGTTAGCGGTCTAGTCCCGAATCGTGGCAAGGCGTGGGCAGTTACAGCTGGATGGCTCGACTACAACAATGATGGCCTTCTTGATCTCTTTGTCGTGAATTATCTTGATTACGATTTCAGGACTGCCAAGCAGTGCCGCTTCGAAGCATTTCCAATCTATTGTTCACCCAATAACTTTCGAGGAACACCGAACATCCTGTATCGCAACAATGGAGATGGGACCTTTACTGACGTTTCGGAGTCCTCGCATATCTCTCGATATGTCGGGAAGGGGATGGGTGTCGCATTCGCGGATTACGATAACGACGGGTTAACGGACATCTTCGTATCAAATGATACTTTTCCCAATTTCCTGCTTCACAACAACGGCGATGGCACTTTCACCGATGTGGCAACGGCTTCCGGCGTTGCATACACAGAAAGTGGCAAGGTGGTGGCTGGAATGGGCGCAGATTTCCGTGATCTAGATAACGACGGCAAGCCCGATATCTTTCACACGGCAATGTTTGGCGACACTTTTCCCCTCTATAAAAATGTTGGCGGGAGCCAATTTGAAGACGCCACATCCGAGGTCGGACTTACCGTGATTACCAGCCGCCTCACCGCCTGGGGAACGGGTGCCTTTGATTTCGATAACGACGGATACAAAGACTTGTTCACTGCCAATTCCGCAATTCTGGATAACTCCATGGAAGTTGAGCAACGACCGTTTGCTTTAGCAAACAGCTTGTTTCGCAACAAGGGCGCTCTCATATTTGAAGACGTGAGTACAAAAGTTGGAGCAGATTTCGCAGTTCCTGCTGCACATCGAGGAGCGGCATTTGGCGATTTTAATAACGACGGCAAGATTGATATTGTGGTGACCGTGCTGAACGGTCCGCCACAGCTTCTTATGAATTACTCGGCCACTCCTAACCACTGGATCATCCTTAAGCTGATCGGAACCAAGTCGAATCGCGACGGCCTGGGAGCCAAAATCAAGGTCACAACCGCTCGTGGCAGTCAGTACAATCATGCGACCACGGCAGTCGGCTACAACTCTTCAAGCGACAAACGGGTACACTTCGGGCTTGGGGAGAGCAAAATCATCGATGAAATCGAAGTACTGTGGCCAAGCGGTATACGGCAGGTGTTGACCGACGTCAAAGCGGATCGAATTCTCACAATTAAAGAAGCTCCTCGATAGCCTCCAAGCAGGGTTTTGTCTCTCACCGAGAGCCCAGGCTAAATCGGCGCGTGTCGAGATTTTGTCACTCTAGATGGCCGGGACTCCAATGGTTTCCAGAACTCGGAATTAGTCGATAGTCAGGTTCCACGGATCGATGACAGAAGCAGGTCTCCGGTGATGGTTCCCGGGGCATCTACTAGCGCATCAGGGAAATGTTGTTCCCTGATACCCACGTGATAATTCCCTGTTTCGTGCGGCGACCCAATTCGTACAAGGGTGTGAGAACTCCGGTGGATTCAATGTGGTAGAGGAATTCTCTGCTGGAACTCCGAGCAAAAATCGGAAACTTTCCCTGTATTCTCCCTGTTAGCAGGGAAATTAGATCGGAGAACGGTTCGCAGTAGACTCCATCCGCGATGGTTACGTTTTTCGGATCGCCGCCGAAGGCTGCAATGTTCCTCTGGATCCATTCGAGTGCGGCGATCTGGTCCATCAGGCCGTAGTTGCCGCTTGCAAAAAGCATTGTTGAGGTGTTCCACGGCCGGCTGACCGCGAAGAGCACTGTCGGCAAAGGCAGTACGTTTACAGTTCACATGCCTTGCACACTCATCGAAACGACGCCTACCATCGCATTGGCGCAGTAAGGACATCCATCCCATAGGCACGATGGACCTGACGGAGCAACCAAATTCAATCTTCGGTAACAGAGGTGACTCGCACCCATAGGGTCCGATACAAATAGTTGCGTGCAGGAGCTCTGATGCGACTGAAGACGACAGGACGCTTACCCGCGCTTAAGACGGCTGCCCTTTTTCTGTTCCTTTCTGCGACGTTGCATGCGCAGGATGATCATCACTACTCACAGGAAGTATTTTTTGAAATCAGCACCACTCCGGATTCCTACTTCTACAGTATTGGGAAGACCTCTGCGCCAAGCACGCTCAGGCTTATCGACGGAAAGCTGTCGGTAGAGACCGCACAGTACGTAAGCGGACCTAACGCGCTGGAACTGACTTGGCGCTCGGTCACAGATGGAGGCTGGGACGCAGAGTTGAATCTCTACCGGTGGCGCAACCGCGACGTGAACTGGAACGGGGAGGATCTCTACCTATGGCTTTGGATCGCCCAGGGGATATCCGCTGCGGAACTGCCCCGCATAGCGTTCATTGATCTCGAAAACGGGCATACTGCGCCCTTACCATTGAGCGAGTTCACGACAGATTTGCCGGCGGTGCATTGGATTCGGGTTCGAATACCTCTCGGCCGCTTTGCAAGCGCGTCTCTTCGTCCTTTCGTACCGCGCCGCCTGACGGCAATGGTGCTATCCCAAGGCATAGTCGATGAAAAGCCGCACACCCTCTACATCGATGACATGCGCATTGAGACGGACCTAGGCCTGGATCATTTGCCGAAGCCGCCTACGAACCTCGAAGCGCGCGGCTATGAGAGACACATCGATCTGCACTGGAACGGAGCAGACGACCCCACAATCGCTCAATACGTCATCTACCGCTCACTCAATAGCGGACCCTACAAGGCAATCGGAATCCAGCGCTACGGTGTGGATCGCTATGCTGACTACATCGGAGACGATCACGCGACTGCGAGCTACCGCGTTTCGGCGCGCACCTCAACACTTGCCGAGTCTGCAAAGACGGATGAGGCCACTGCGAAAACGCATCCGATGACCGACGATGAACTTCTGTCCATCGTGGAGGAGGCTAGCTTCCGCTATTACTGGGAAGCGGCGGAGCCGGTATCGGGCATGGCGCGCGAGTCGCAGCCCGGCCCCGACGACCTTATCGCGACGGGGGCCAGCGGTTTCGGAATCATGGCCATGGTGGTCGCGGCGGACCGCGGCTTTATCTCTCGGCAAGCATGCGTCGAGCGCCTGCTGCGGATCACTCGCTTTCTTGCCCGTGCTGACCGCTTTCACGGTGCATGGCCGCACTTCATGGACGGCAAGACAGGTCATGTGATTTCGCTCTTCGGCATCTACGACGACGGAGCCGACCTGGTCGAGACCTCTTTCCTCATGGAGGGATTACTCACCGCACGGCAATACTTCAACGCTGACAACCCGTCGGAGCGCGAATTGCGGGAACGGATTACGACCTTGTGGCGTGGCGTCGACTGGGACTGGTTCCGCGCTACTCCAAAGCGCGATGCACTCTACTGGCACTGGTCCCCAAACTATGCCTTCCACATTGCCAACAGGTTGCAAGGGTGGAATGAGGTCATGATTACCTACCTCCTGGCGATCGCATCGCCAACGCACACGGTTCCTGCGTCTATCTATTGGACAGGATATGACAGGGAGGGCACAGCCAGCCAATACGGAATCAAACATACTTACTTTGGCATTCCGCTGACACAAGGTTATGTTCCCGGTTCACCCGGCCCGCTCTTTTTCACGCAATACTCGTATCTCGGCTACGATCCTCGCGGCGTTCGAGACAACTATTCCGACTACTTCGAGAACAACCGCAACGAGGCCCTTGTGAGCCAGGCCTACGGTGTCGCGAATCCAAATCACTTTCGAGGCTATGGAAGGGACAGCTGGGGACTGACGGCCGTTGACGGACCGAACGGACGATATCACGAGTACAAGCCGTTCGTTACAGACGATGGAACGATTGCACCTACCGGAGCGATTGCTTCTTACGCTTACACGCCGCAAGCTTCCCTGGCGGCGTTCAAACACTGGTATCGCGATTTAGGCGCACAAATGTGGGGCATCTACGGCTTCTGCGATGCTTTAACCAGCAGTTGGATTGGGTCTCGGGAATCACCATGTGACTGAATCAGGCACCGCAGACGGTCATGATTGAGAACGGTCGGACCGGTCTGATCTGGGGCACTTTCATGTCCAACCCCGAGATCCGGCCCATGCAACACGCCATCGGCCTCAAATCAGACGAGAAAGATCTGGGAATTAGATCAAAGTAAATGTCTCGTACTCCCGGCAGTCGCTGGGAAAAGCGTTATATGTCCTTTAGGAGCGGACCTTCTGTTCGATGTTTCTCTCGGCGCACCCACACGGCCACCAGTGGATGCATTGCGCATGGGATAAAAGGCCGGACGGATCAGCTTCTGGCTTTGGAAACCCGAAGGGGAAGACCATCGCCCAAGACCTCGGCGAGACGAGGATAAAGCCGGCTCGTCCGGTAAAGCACGAGTAGGCGTTTCGTCATCAGATGATAGGCGATGTGGTCTGACGGTGTTGTAGTGGATGCGGCCACTCCTCAATTGCCATGTTCGCTCGCTACGTTCATCCAAGCCAAGATGCTATGATGAACATTTTCTCGCGGCTCCAGACGCCGAAAGGGCTTCCCTAATGCTGTAACGACTGAATACTGTAATCAATTCCAGTTCACATCGAATTGGAGATGTCAGGCACCCACCAGGTTTTTATCCCCAGAAAGAACCATGCGCTAAATGTTGATAAGTGGGTTATCTACGCCATCACACTATAACTTGATCTGTGGCAGCTCAGCTTTTACGTTCTATAGAACGTCTATGTCTGGCTCCGTTTCTTCTTCCAGAAGTGCATGATGCCGCGCTGCAGCGCTAGCTTGATTCCGTCGATGCTGGAGAGATCTCCGCGTCGAAACTTGTGCCACGCGACAATGAGAAAACCTCCGCGCCGGAACCATGCTTCGTGGCGCTTCCGATTCACATTTACCTTCTCAAGGAGCCAAAGATAGGGGACCGGCGCCTCTGTCGTGACGACAGGTTCCTGGAAAACCAGGATGTAAGCAAAACGGGTGACCTCGGAACGGTTTGCCGGAGTGCCGTGCAGGACGCGGTTGTCATGAATCGAGCAGTCTCCTGCGCGCATGGGAACGCTGACCACTTTCTCCGGCAGTGGAATCTCACAGCACTCTAGGCTATGCGATCTCAGATCGTTGTTGGGCGATCGATGCGGCTTAATCGGATACAACTGAGTTCCGGGGACGAACTGCATACAGCCACTGTTCTCGTCGACATCCTGGAGCGGCATCCAGATACTCAGCTCGCGGGCGGTGTAGCTGGCATTGCGATAGGCCTGGTCCTGGTGCCACGGAGTAGCGGAACCGGTGCGGGCGGGCTTCATCAGCACAAAGTCGGCGCTGCGCAGCGCTCTCGGTCCAAGAAGCTGCTTCGCCAGGTCGTGCGCTTTTTTCACATACTCCGTCTTCCTTAGGCGTGGAGCGAAATCGCAGGGATTCGTGAGCTGGCCTAGGGTCATGGAATCCGTCGAATCTGGATTAAGAAGGTCGAACTGCGCACCCTCTTTTACGCCAACTTTGCGGGCAAACAGGTCGGCAAGGATTTCGCGAATTTCTAGCACCTCATCCGGAGTGCTGATCTGCTGCAGATAGATATAGCCATCCCGCCTGTAGGTTTCAACTTCGTCTGCGCTCAGTACCATAAGCCCCTTCTTTCAACTCCACTCTGAATACAGAAGTTCCCGATAGGCAGAGTGGCATTTGCGAAATTCGGCGCTACCGTGCGCCACTTCCAGCTTCAAAACAAATACTTGCCAGAACATTGCCGCTGGCCAAGTAAGTCCCGCCCCAATAGCGACAAACGCGCCGTGGAATGAAGAGAGAGCCGACATAAACGTATCAGTCCATTGACCGGAATTATCTCTTCGAATGATCCGGCAGCAGCTTTCGACGCATCCAGATCGCTCGCCGTCACGGCACTATCCGGCAACTGAGTCTGTGAAAATACCTTAACGGGCCCGGGCCGCTTCCTTCATGATCTCCTCGACGGTTTTTCCGAGCTTTTCGCAGATCAGATCCCAGCGCAACTCTTCGTCGATCATCCGGCGCGCGTTCTCTCCCATTGCGATCCGCTCCGCCGGGCTGGTCCTCTCAATCAGGAACATCGTGCTGGCGATCTCCACCGGGACATTCGAGCGGCATATCCATCCTGCATTCCGCGGCAGAATATAGTCCGCAAAGTTCGTCTCCTGGCTGGTAAAGAGCGGCAGTCCCAGTGCGGCAGCCTCCAGACAGGCCGTTGGCAGCACGTCGAATCGCGAGGTGTGAACAAAAGCTGCGCCGCCTTGCAGCATCGATCGCAACTCATTCACCGGCAGGATTCCCGGCCACGAAATCCACCCCGCAACGCCCAGCTCCCGCGCCAGAGCGCGAAGACGAACAGTATCGCTGCCTCCGCCGATCAGGACCAATTGCAAGGTGCCCCCCTGGCGGCGATAGATTGCAAAGCCATCGAGCAGCAGGTCAAGACCCTTCTGCTCGATGTTGTGCCGTCCGCAATACAGGATCGACGGCGGCTGGGCTTCCTGCCTGGGACCGGTCTGCGTCGCCAGCTGCTCCCGAGCAGATCCGTTGGGAATCATCACCATCTTCTGGTGAGGAGCGCGGCGCCTCAAATCATCGAGCTCCGTCGCGCCGATGACATGAATCATCGCTGCGTGGTGCAGCATCCAGTTTTCCCACAGAATGGAAAAGATCCGCTTCTTCATGCGCAGGGCGCGGGACGGATCGAAATACAAGGTCAGATAGCCCCCGTGGGTTGTCACTCCATAAAAAATCCCGTGCTTCCTGAGAAGCCTGGCGATGGCGGTCAGCTCGGGGATATAGACAGAGTGCAGCTGGACCCATGTGTCGGAAGGCAGTTGCTTCAGGGCCGAGCGCAGCTCACGGGTCAACAGGAAGCGGGACTTCGTCCTTTTGAAAAAGCGCATTGGGTAGATGTGTTCATGGGTGGACGCAGCGCCGTTCGACATGAGCGCCCAGATTTCAGAGGCAAGCCCCATCTGCTTCTGTGTCGTGGCCAGCCAGTGAACCACTTTATTGACACCGTTGACGGTGCGGGGATCCGCACTCCCGATAAGGATGTGAACGAACCGCATGATTTATGTCTTTTTATGTCTTTCGATTTCGGCCAGACTTGATATCAAGCCAAATTGACCACTGAGTTTTCATGAGTCAGCTTCTCCAATTGCTCATATCCTGATGATCGAGAGGCGGGGGACGCGCTCCTTACATCATTCGGAATTCAGCCATCGCTGACTCATAGATAGAGTGTAGCGCCGCGGCATTGTTTTCGGGTCGGTAAAGATCTTCATACGTGCTGCGCGCGCCGCGGCGCAGGGCGTGCCGGAGGGTTGTGTCGCGTGAGATGCGGTGCACGGCGCCGCTCAGCTCTTCGCTGTTTCTGGGCTCAACATGCAACCCGTTCTGTTCGTGCGTGATGAGCGTTGAAAGTGAACCGATGCGGCTCGCGATGATGGGAAGACCTGAACCAAAGGCTTCGGGCACAATCATTGGCAGGCCCTCGTACCAGAGAGAAGGAGCGAGCAAGACAGAGGCGTGCTTCATCAGGTCTTTCACCTGATCCGGCTTCTGCTCCCCAAGATAGGTCAGATCGCCGCGCAGGTGTGCTGCCTCAACCTCGGAACGGAGCGGTCCCGTTCCGGCAATCTTCAGGGGTAATGACAGTCCGCTGCGCGCCGCTCCCAGCAGTGTGGAGATGCCCTTTTCCGGAGTGAGTCTTCCGACGAATAAAGCATATTCTCCCAGTCCGTCTCCGCATCCGGGGTCGCGAGTTGCATTGGGTTTCACTACCAGCTTGTGCTCCGGAATGTCAGTGTTTGCGATGAACAGGTCGCGGGCGAAATCTGTGAGAGCGATATAGCGATGCACTTTCTTGCTCCACGTTCCGCGAAGGCGGTGCGTTGCAAGCATGGCGGCCACGGATGCGGAGCCTGCGCGGCTGTTCCGGTAACAACCATGAGCCAGGGCGGGCCAGCCAAACGTGCGCCCCAGGCACTCGTGGCAAATGTGTCCATCGCGGTACAACTGCGCGTTCGCACAGAGCAGGCGGTAATTGTGCAGTGTCTGGACAACCGGGCAACAGAAGCAGGCAGCGGCGTCGTATACAGAAGGAGAGATTAGAGGAAAGAAGTTATGCACATGCATCAGGTCCGGAACGAAACCCTCAATGGTTTTTGCGATCCTGTCGCGCATTGTCCACGAGTAGATCAGCTGAGCCGCTGTCCTCAGTTTTTCAACCGATCCTGCGATACGGTTGTTGTCGACTTCGAAAAAATGAACTTCCGCGCCAAAGTCGCGCAGCATGGATAACTCCTGGCGTACCAGCGCATCCTCACCGCCGCCGATCTGATATTTGTTGTGAACAAGAAGAACCCTCACCGCTTTGGCCTCTCTGTTTCTGCCGGCTGAAGATTCACTCCTTCGACCATGAGCAATTTTGCAATCGCACGTTCGCCGGTTCTGCAGCCGGTTTTCCGGATGCGACTTCTTTCAGCATTGCGCCGGATCGCATTGCTCCCTCATGCAGACGCTTCGTAATGAGCGATATCTCCGACCTTGCGGTGGAAGACTCTTGAAGGCAGAATGCAACTTTCTCCTGAAGAACGGCGGCGTCGATCTTTCCAACTTCGAGGGTATATGAGGATAGCCCCATATCTTTCAATGCGCCCTGCGTCTTAATGCCAAAATACGGAATGGCGATGACGGGCGTGCCGCCGCACAGTGACAGGATGACTGCATGGAAGCGTGTGGCCACGACCAGCTCTGAATTTCCATAGAGCGTGCAGAGCTGCTGAGGGCTGAGATCGAGCTCGCACATCACCACATTCACAGCCACTTCAGGGCGGAGCGCCCCATATACCGCGCGAGTGGTGATTCTGTCGTCTTCGTCCTCGATGGGCCCCAGAGTGTGAGCCACGAGTACAACGGTCATCTTTTTTTCCGCTACGATCCATTCGATCAGTTTGCCGAAGGAGCGGAGATATGTTTGTTCCGCCTCGGCTGAAAAGCCCGCAGGAACGAGGCTTCGCAATGACAATGCGACATATTCGCCGGAGCGCAGACCAGCGAGAGGAATCTGATCGAGTGCCGCATTCTCCCGGGAGGTAATTCCGAATGCTGCGTCGGGAATCACCTTGAGCCTCGCGTCTTCGGCTCCGATTTTTCTGAGCGCTTCGGCTGAAAAACTCTCGCGGCACCAGGTTCCCTCGGAGTGATTCACCAGGCTGCGCATCCAGGCGCGGCTCAACGGCGAGGGAAACGGTCCAAAAGACTGACTGAACAGTACGTAAGGGACGCCCAGCCGTTTCGCCAGCATCATGGGATAGGAGAAGGCGAAGAGGTGGTAGAGCATATTGAAAGTGGAAGTTGGCCGAAAACCGAAGTAAAGGCCGCCGTTGGAAACAACCATCTTTGCGGTCCGAACGGCATTGTCCAGAGGGGTGTCTGGAATGAAGCCTGGGAGCAGCAGTTTGAGAGCGCATCGGAGCGATCGAAACAAAGCAGCGGCCTTGCCGATCGAGCGCGAGAGGGCAGGAAAGTAGCACGGTACCAGATCGACCTGGGGATGCGCATGAAGCACATGACGGAAGCCGTGATTCATCTCGTCGGTATTTGCATGAGTCACATACGAAGACACTTGGAAGCTCTCCGCAAGCCGATTCGCCTTGAACATATTCAATGTCCCTATAGTGATCGCCGCGTCGCCCTTGTTAGAATCGTCCCAGCAGTTTACGAGAAGAACTGGTTCTCCCTGAACATTTCTCATCCTTCACGAACTCCTTATTGATGTTTCAATCGCATCACTCAGGCGGCTGCGGAGCGCCATGTTTTATCCGACGGCTTCTCCTGCGGTTGCAGATTAGTGCTGAGACGTGGTCTTTCCGGCAAGCACTCGCTCGTAGGATGCTTCGACGTCTTCGATTCTGCGATGCCAGCTGAGGGTCTTCGCCTTGTTCAGACTGGCTCGTGAAAAACGAACCCGGTCCGCCAAAGGCAGCCTCGCGAATCGATCGATGGACTGCGCCAGCATACGCGCAGTCTGCGAGGGGGTCGTCACCGGGACGCGATAGCCCATCTCTTCGGAGACAAAGGCTGCTGCGCCGTGGTGATCGAGACAGATGATTGCCAGTCCGGAGCCGGCCGCCTCGAGGATCTGTGTTCCCATCGAATCTCGTAAGCTCGTGAACAGGAGACAGTCACTTTCCGCGTAATACCTCTTCATCTCATCCCATCCAACTTTTCCCAGCCACCTCACTCGCCTCGCCAGACCACGCTCACGGATCAATTCGTCCGGATGAATGGACGCGGACGCTGCTCCCAGAATGACGAGACGCACATCTTCGGTGACCTGTGCCATCGCGTCGAGCGCGAGTACAAGCGCCTTCCGCGGTACCAATGCGCCTGTCCACAGGAGTTTCACAGGAGATCCGCATTGTTTTTCCACCCTTGGCTTCGCGGCATAAAAGGTATCCGGAAGCCCTGAGTCGAACTGGAACTCGATGCGACGACATCCACATTTCCTGGCAACCACCACCGTATCGGGATTGGCCGCAATGACAACGCTCATTCGCTGGAGCAAGAAACGGTGCAGAGGTGACCAGGGAAGAAGCCGTGTCTGAATCGTCCGCAGCCGCTCCTTCCATTTGGCGTCGCCGAAGAGCGAAAGCATCGACGCCGGAGCGGTTTGTCCACCACCAACCGGCCCGAATACAACGGGAACTCTAGTAAGGCAAAGCAACGAAAGCATGTGAATGCTTGCGTACGTAACATGATGGATAAGATCGATCCTGGTGTTCCGTAGAAGTTTGCGCATGCACAAAAATGCGCATATCTGCCAGGCAAGATAATAAAATCCTCTGTCCCGATGCCGGAACATCCGGGCGAAGGGGACTTCCACATAGAAAAAATGAACATCCGGCTGCGGATGCTCCTGAAGCCAGACTTCGATTCGCTCCCGGTTCACAGCCCGGGTAAGTACACATACGGTATGCCCCGCTTTCGCCAAGTGTACCGACCAGTTCCAGCCATTTCCCGATTCCGTGCCGTAGTTCGGCAGACAGGCGAACGCTGAAATCAGCAACTTCATAGGGAACGATCAGATCCTTTCAGGAAGGATGTTGAGTAC
>Ga0206878_10301_pt1 | contig 17334 bp, 11 predicted proteins | sample Alteio_BWOrgCont_8_FD_152621 | JGI IMG/M metagenome (GOLD analysis project Ga0206878, IMG submission 152621) | Enriched cells from forest soil in Barre Woods Harvard Forest LTER site, Petersham, Massachusetts, United States -... | ecosystem: Environmental > Terrestrial > Soil > Temperate forest >... | reverse complement strand
GCGCGACAGGCCGGATACCAATCTTTTGCTGTTAATTGGATGTATGGACTACCAACCGGTGCATCGGGTTGTTTTTTTAAAAATATTTTGCAGGAGATGTTGAAGGCACGCAGTGATTTTAGAGTATTCGCGTCTTTCCAACCGGGTAACTGATTAAACGTTGTTGTTTTAAGATGGAGTTCATTACGGTTAATCTGCCATAAGTAAGCACCTGATAAAAAGATGACAACAACAAGAACAATAATCAATAATTTAGTTTTCATAATGAAGACAATGGTGTATGAAGCTAGCTTGATTGTAATATATATCCTATTGACAATATACCCTCGTAACACGCAATATCCAATGTTCAATAACAAGGATTTGTTTATGAAGTTAAAGTCAGCAATTCGTGCTAAATACTCAGTTCTTCCTGAACGCCATAAACCAATCGCAATCATGCTCACTATATTAATCTGTTTACTATTAATTATTTTACTATTAAAAGGTTGTCAGGCCATCGCATCCATTAAGAAAAAATCACCTGCTGATCCCATGATGATACACGTGGGTAATGAGATCAAAATTCCTGAGCACTCATCCTTGCGAACACAAATGAGTATTAAAACAGTCACTGTATCAACGTTGCCACACATTGTTTCAGTTCCAGGGATGGTTGAGGCTGATCCAACACGCACTGTTAATATTCTGCCGCCATTGACGGGACGCATCATGTCTCTCAACGTTAATTTAGGCGATCGTGTTAAAAAAAATCAGGTTTTGGCGGTGATCAGTTCACCCGATCTGGGACAGGCTAGTTCTGATAACGACAAGGCGATTGGTGTGCTTAAAATGACCACGGAAGCATTAAAGCGTGCCAAAGACGTTAATCTCGCTGGAGGAAATTCAATCAAGGTTGTTCAGCAGGCTCAAAATGATTATATTCAAGCCTTGGCTGAGGCAACACGTACACAAGCTAAATTAAAAACTCTGGGACATAACACGTTTAGCCTGTTGACTATCACAGCCCCTATAGAAGGCCGAGTGACCTCGCTGAATTATGGCGTCGGTTCATATATCAGTGATGCAACGGCTACATTGATGAGTATTGCCAACATAGACACGATCTGGATAACAGCCAACGTACCAGAAAATTTAGCTGGAATTGTTGCCAAAGATCAAGCGGTTGATGTTCGTTTGCCGGCGTATCCCGAGGAGGTGTTGCATGGAAAAGTATCGTTTGTGAATGCTTTACTTGACCCCGATACTCATCGCAATAAAACCCGTATTGTATTTCCAAACCCTAATGAAAAACTCCAGCCCAATATGTTTGCTACGGTCAATATTACTATACCACAGCCCAATCAGGTCATGATCCCACTGTCTGCAATCCTGATGAACAACGACACCACCTCTGTCTATGTTGAAACATCGCCTTGGTGCTTTCAGGCGCGAGATGTTCAATTGGGGGCAGAAGATGGAGATAAGGTAAGGGTTTTATCGGGTCTGACCGCGGGCGAACGCATAGTGGAATCGGGCGGAATATTTATCAATGATTAATAAACTGATTGAAGTCTGTTTTAAACGGCGACATATTGTTTGGGGAGCGGCTATTCTTATCGCAATCTATGGTTATATTTCATGTACTCGAATGACCGTAGAAGCCTATCCTGAACTCAGTGACGTCACCGTGCAGGTGACTACTCAGGTGCCAGGACTTGCGGCGGAGGAGATTGAAAAACAAATTACCATCCCGCTGGAGCGTGCACTGGTTAGTACCCCGAATTTATTTATCATGCGATCAAGTAGCACATTTGCTCTATCACTCATTACGTTGGTTTTCAATGATGGTGCAGAGGACTATTTTTCACGTGAGCGGGTTTTCGATCATATACGAGATGCAACTTTGCCTCCAGGTATTCAGCCTTCTCTTGATCCATTGACCGGTTCAGGCGGTGAGATTTATCGATATACGCTGGAATCAAATAGCAAAAATTTAATGGAACTATCTGAAATTCAACGCTGGATAGTCATGCCTGCCTTGAAACAGGTTTCCGGTATTGCTGATGTGAACAATTTTGGTGGATTGACTAAAGAATTTCAGCTCATTCTCGATCCGTCTAAAATGCAGCAGTACAACGTGGTGTTAAATGATGTTGTGAGTGCAATTAACAATAATACGTCCAATGCAGGCGGGGGGCGAATTTCTCGTGGTGAGCAAAGCTATATCGTACGAGGTATTGGGCAAATTCACTCGCTGGATGATTTAGGCTCTGTAGTGGTTACGCAAAATAACAGTATCCCTGTGTTGGTGAGTGATCTCGGGCAATTACAATTTGGTCATCAGGAACGCGAAGGGATACTCGGAAAAAATGACAATCCCGATACTATCGAGGGAATTGTACAGATGCGCAAATATGAAAATCCCTCGCATGTGCTGGAAGGGGTGCATGCTAAAATCGAGACATTGCAAAAAAAATTAAATCCCATGGATGTTAAAATAGTGCCTTATATTGATCGCGATGACCTGGTTAAATTGACCATTGATAAAGTCACTCACACGGTCATAGAAGGTATTGCTCTGGTATGTATTGTACTCATTCTTTTTCTTGGTAGCCCACGTAGCGCGCTGGTTGCCGCTGTTGCTATTCCCGTGGCACTGGTTACCGTATTCATCATGATGAATGCGACTAAGATGCCTGCCAATTTGTTTTCTCTGGGAGCCATTGATTTTGGTGTTATTGTCGATGGTGCCATCGTGGTGATGGAAGCCATTCTGAGGCGCCGTGAAGAAAATCCAAATTTACCCCTGACTATGGAGGACACACTTAAAACAACCGGCTATGTTGCGCGGCCCATTTTTTTTGCAACCCTGATTATCATTTCGGCTTATCTACCTTTATTTGCCTTTGAACGAGCAGAAGGTAAATTATTTACTCCCATGGCTTATACAGTATCTTATGCGCTGCTTGGCGCGCTGATCTGTTCGCTGGTGCTGATTCCAGGTCTTGCATTTACTGCCCTTCGTAAGCCTCAAAAAATCTTTCATAATCGCCCACTTATCTGGTTGACGGAGCGTTATCGTGAGTTGCTGGCTCGTTTGCTAATGCGCCCTGTAATTGCCTATGTTCTCGGTGTGTTGGTTCTTCTGGCCGTTATTCTGTTGGGTGTGACTGCCGGTCGTGAGTTTTTACCGGAGTTGGATGAGGGCGCGTTGTGGTTGCAAGTGGAAATGCCCTCGGGTCTATCACTGGATAAGGCGGATGAAATGGCCAGTAAATTGCGAAGTACTCTGCTGGCCTATCCTGAAATTTCATATGTGGTGACCCAATTGGGTCGTAGTGACGAGGGAACCGATCCTTGGACCCCTTCACATATAGAAGTACCTGTTGGTTTAAAACCATATGCTTTATGGCCGGGTCACGAAACCAAAGCGCAATTGATTTCAAAACTTAACGCACAGTTTTTGAAAATGCCTGGTTTCACCGTGGGGATTAGTCAGCCCATTATTGATGGCGTCAACGACATGGTCGGTGGAGCCCATAGTCCGCTTGCATTGCGTGTTTATGGTGATGACTTGAAAGAGGCCCGTCGTATTGGCGGTGACATTGTCAATATTTTAAAAACAGTGCGTGGCACAGCATCGGTATCGATCTTTCAGGAACCGCCGATTCCACAAATGGTCGTCACGATAGATCGGAATAAAATTGCACGATATGGAATCAATGTTGCTGATGTAAATGCACTTATTCAGACGGGTCTCGGTGGCGCACCCGCGGCTATCGTTTATGAGGGTAACCGTATCTACAATGCAACTGTACGCTTTCCAAAAGAAAATAAGAGCAGCGCGGAGGCACTAGGTAATTTATTTTTAAATAGTTCGACAGGTGCGAAAATATTACTCTCACAACTGGTTACTATTGAATACAAGACCGGTGAAAGCAATATCTCACATGAAGAAAATGAGCGCTTGATTACGGTGCGTATTGATAACCGGGGTCGAGATTTGTCTTCCTATCTGAATGAAGCACAGAAACGGATTGGGGCTGAAGTTAAATTTGATGCTCAAAAATACCGACTCCAGTGGGCAGGGCAGTTTGAAAGTCAACAGCGCGCGCAAAAACGCCTGGTTTATATTTTGGGTATGATGTTGGTTATCATGGCCATCCTGTTGTTTTTTCAGTTTCAAAAACTGCGTCTGGTTTTTCTTATTCTGGGGGTGGTGCCCATGGCAACACTGGGTGGTCTTATCATGCTTCATTTGACAGGCGAAACACTTAACGTCGCGACAGCGGTTGGTTTTATTGCTCTATTTGGTGTTTCAGTTCAAAACGGAATTATTATGGTCGCGAATATTCGACGTGTCCGCAACACCAGTGAGTCACTATCTGAAACGGTCGTTGAAGGCGCCGCGGAGCGGTTAAGACCCGTTCTGATGACAGCAACCGTTGCATCGTTTGGAATGCTTCCTGCCGCACTAGCAACTGGTGTTGGAACGGATGTTCAACGCGGGCTTGCAACCGTTGTCGTTGGAGGGTTGGCAGTATCAACGTTGTTGACCCTGTTTATTTTACCGACGTATTACTACACGATCGAGCGATTTAACGAAAGCGACAGGGGTAAGTTTCGGTGGAGGAGAAAACGTTGATCAATTTTAAGTCTCTACCGAAATTGCCGTGGTGTATTACTGGACGTAGGGTGGGCAAAGGCTGGAAAGCCGTGCCCACCATGATGCGCTGGATACACTGCAAATTCTACATAACCCTAGCGAGTTTTTTCTATCTTACCAGTTGCGCAGTCGGCCCAAACTACATAAGACCTACCGCACCCTTACCCAAAACCTATACATCAACACAGCCAACAGTTGCAACCAAAACAACATTGGGACAAGCGCAGCGATTCGAGGCTAACAAGGATATTCCAGCACAGTGGTGGGAGTTATTTCATTCAAAGCCATTGAATGAACTGGTTGTTGCCAGTTTTCATCAAAATCCAGGAGTTGGCGTTGCACAGGCAGCATTGCAAGGTGCACTTGAAAATGTTTATGCTCAGCAAGGTGCATTTTATCCCTTTGCAGGGTTGTCATTTAATCCTGCAAAACAACAAACAGCCCAGTTACTTACCAGTGTTTTAGCATCTAATAATTATAATTATTCGTTGTTTACGGGGCAGGTGTTTGTTTCTTATACTCCGGATGTGTTTGGAGGGATTAGACGGCAACTGGAATCACTGGTTGCACAGGCAGAAATCCAGCGTTTTCAACTGAAAGCCACGTATTTGACCTTATCCTCTAATGTGGTAAACGCCGCGATTCAGGAGGCTGCGGTTCGTGGACAAATTCAGGTCACCAAACGCATGATAGCCAGCCAAAGCAAAATACTAAATATTACGCGCAAGCAACTCAAATTGGGTGATGCGGCTGAAGCCGACATCGCCTTACAGGAAGCCGCATTGGCTGCATCTGAATCGGCATTGCCACCACTGGAAAAACAACTGGCTTTGCAACGTGATCTGCTTAATGCGCTGACTGGGCGTTTTCCTGATGATAAGCTCACACCAACATTCAATCTTGATTCATTACACTTACCCACAGATTTACCCATATCACTTCCGTCCAGTCTGATAGAGCAGCGTCCAGATATACGTGCTGCCGAAGAACAAATGCATGCTGCCAATGCGTTGATTGGGGTAGCTATTGCCAATCGGCTTCCCAATGTAACCATTGGATTCACCAATGCTGGAACTGCTGCCACCAATCTGACAACCTTGCTTCAACCCGACACTCTGTTTTGGTCACTGGCAGGCATTATCAGTCAACCCATTTTTGACGGAGGCACACTGCTGCATAAACAACGGTATGCACAAGCCATTTACGAACAGGCCGCAGCTCAATATCGATTGACTGTCATCAATGCTTTCCAAAATGTCGCCGATACCCTGAAATCAATTCGAATGGATGCGATAGCATTGCGTGCGGCCAGTAAAGCCGAACACGCTGCCTTGAAAAGCCTGGACATAGCTCGCCGTCTATTTGCATCAGGCGATTCCAGCACGCTCACCGTATTGACGAATGAACAAATTTACGAACAGGCAAAGTTGAATTTAATTCAAGCTCAGGCGAACAGATTATCTGATACGGTTGCACTCTTTCAAGCGCTGGGTGGGGGATGGTCACGGCTGTCGCATTAAAATTTGATCAAATTATAATGCGACAGCCGTGGGTTAAACGTTAGGGACTACATGTTTCCCTATGGGTGCTCATGAATTCCTCCAGAGAAATATTTGATTGTTTCATCAAATCCCCTTTTTTGTATTCATTGCCATCAGCATGGTACAGCTGGCCATCCCCGTTTGAATAACATAGAACCATATTGCTTGAATCGGTCATGATAAAGGCCATCTTTTTATCAGCGGCGTCTATAGAAAAATTGATGAACTCTTGTTCTGAAGTGAAGTATAACGAAACGCTTCCATCTTCATTTTTTGTGGGTTTTCTGTAATCAGGATTGGGGGTGCCATCGGGCTTTTTGTTATATTTTTCGTTGTAGAGCGCAACAACTAAACCTAGGTCTTCGCCCTCAATACAATACTCTTCCATCGCCTCTGGTTTATCTGTTTCCAGAACTGGCTGTTTTGTTTGGGCAGATGGGTCCAATTGCAACGCCGCCAATTCTTTTTTTATTCTGAATTGTTCTGCAATATTATATTGTTGTTTTTCCCATTCCTGTTGTTGTGCATCTTTCTTAAGTTGTTCGCTCGATTTCGTCATTATAAATTTCCTTTTAGGTTGTTATTTGCGACTATTGTACAGTAATTATACTTATTTGCAAGTCTTTTCGATTAAATTATCGATTAAATGTGTCACGGACTCGCTCGTAATTCAGATGACGCGACTTCTTGCACTTCTGCAATAAGCCAGCTGGACCACCAGCAATAATCCGTTTTATTTGCATAAACATCAATGGTATGACCTTGCTTATCTTGAAGGTTTCTCAGGCTTGGATCGGCTTTAAGTACTTCTTTAAGCTCATCGTACTTATTATTTTTCGCCAGCAGATGAATAAGGTGATTTTCACGCGCTTGATGAGGGGGAAGTGCTCCATTTTTGAAAAAAGTATAAGCGAGCTTAATAAACTGCTGCGTTATCTCATGCTTCTCCTGTTTGGAGCGCCCTGACTTTTCAAGAGCAAGCAGCCCCCCCTCGATGGCTATACCCAATGCGCTCTGGTTTGAAAAGAATTTTCCAGGTTCTTCGGGCGTAACACGATGTATGGGAATGTTATTTTTTATGTGTTTTTCCAGTAAGTACTCCAAAGCGATGCCGCTGTATCTATATACTGCCTGGTGCAAGAGAGTCCATCCCAATTTGGATCTCGATGTGGTTACTGTACTTGCTGTATATAGCAATGCTTCATCAAAATAGCCCAATCTTTGCATCCCATAAAAAAAATTACTTTTGATGCATTCGATGAATCTCTCTTGGAATTCTTTCGATCGCATCTCCGCATTTTTCGCCGTCCAGAAACCTACTAGAGTAGAATTAATCGTCTCGTTGTCATTCGCGCACCAATCAGACAACTCAGCTATAATTTGATTGGATTTGTAGGTATAAAGGCACGTATGCTTTTCCTGCACTTTAAGATGATTAATTTCATTGTTTTCGGGCATTTGTTCAATAAATTCACTCCTGTATTTGCTCAAACTGTCAGGTGTCACTAATGTGGTGCAATCTCGAGATGAGCCTTGCACTCTGTTTGTTGTGATTGCAATCATGTCGATCACGGTTTGCCTGTAATGGACGTCTAACTCTCCTGTTCCTCGGATCGGTGAGGATGATTGAAGATTACCTCCTTCGTATTGACTGGTATAGACAGTCACATTTGAAGGCAGCATTTGTGAGTATCTCTTATAAGCGCGCTCCAAACCCGATAAAATGAGCCACTTATCGTCAATAATCTCAACGCAGATCCGCTTATTTGGATAGGCTTCGGCAATACTATGTATATGCATATGCAATAAGGTCAATTTACTACTATCAGGAATAAACGCAGGATGCGGTTCTTGATTATTAGGATCTAAAGCACGAGACCACGATTCACCTTTGGGTAAATCATTAAAAACATCCGGTAAAGTCATCGTAGCAACATCGATACCCAGCTCATCAGCAACCTGTTGGATATCTATATAACATGAGCCAGTACGGTTCCTTTTTGCGTTAGCTATATCTTGACCCAGTGATTGTCTAGCTGATCCAGATCCTATTAGCATGACGCCCTGAGGATTTAGCTTGTGTTTACTCTTCAGGGTTTCAAGTAATCCTTTATTGTTCAATACAATATTTTTGCAATCTGATTTGAAGACTCCGCCATGGCTTAAACATCCATCGTAATCGACTAAATATAAAACTACGTCAAACGCATTGTTTGCTTTTTTACTTGAAAACGCTGAATTTTCACTTTGAAAAAACATATTATTTATTCCTGGTTAATTGGACATTGGACAGAAGAACATGAAAAAAGACTCATGTCCTTCTGTCCATGCTAATGGGTTCATGAGCATGGAAAAAGGTTAGGGTATTTAGGGTCTGTTGACATTTCAGATCTCGACGTCCCGCTTCGACAGAGCAAATGTCAACAGCCCCTAATAGGAGGTTTGCGATGATCTATTATATATATTAATAATTGCCTTTGTCTGCATTAACAGTATAATTTATAGAATTAAAAAATTATATTATCCTATGCTTTTTCTAGGATTATCCAAACCCTGATAAATAACTAACATGGATTGTTATGTGGCTTGTTCGATTAGCACTTTCGCGACCTTACACATTCATTGTACTTGCGCTGATTCTGCTAATCATTGGAATTATGTCGATTCTGCGAATGCCAACGGATATTTTTCCGTCGATTGATATTCCTGTTGTCAGCGTGCTATGGACCTATCAAGGCCTGCCTCCTGATGACATGGCTAACCGTATCACCAGTGTCTTTGAACGTGCTGTCACCACTACAGTGAATAATATCGAGCATATTGAATCCGAAACATTGATTGGGGTTAACGTAATCAAATTGTTTTTTCAACCTGGTGTAGATATTGGGGTGGCATTAAGTGAGGTGACAGCCATTTCACAGACGTTATTAAAATCACTCCCACCAGGTACTACTCCACCACAAATATTAAGTTATGATGCATCCACTGTACCGATTATGCAGTTGGTTTTGTCCAGTAGCGTGCTTCCTGAACAGTCATTAAATGATTTGGCGAATAATTTTATACGTACACAGCTCGCGGTGGTACAAGGTGCTGCCTTGCCTTCTGCTTATGGGGGAAAGACTCGCCAAGTCAATGTTGATCTCGATACTCAAGCCATGCTTGCCTATGGTATTTCAGCACAAACGGTCAATACGGCAATCAATACGCAAAGCCTGATTATTCCAGCAGGGACAGAAAAAATAGGTCAGTACGAGTATTTTGTGGAATTAAATAGCAGTCCGATGAACATGGATGAATTCAATAACCTGCCTGTGAAAACATCACCTAATAATGTAGTGTATATTAAGGATGTCGCCCACGTGCGGGATGGTTTTGCGCCTCAGACCAATATCGTTCGCATGAATGGCATACGGGCAGTGATGATGTCTGTGGAGAAAACAGGTCGTGCTTCCACGTTGAATATTATTAATCGGGTTAAGGCACTGCTGCCTGTTATCAAAGCAAATCTCCCATCAACATTACAATTAACAACGTTTGGCGATCAATCTGTATTCGTTACTGCCGCAATAAAAGGTGTGATTATTGAAGCCATTATTGCAGCGACATTAACCGGGTTGATGATTTTGCTATTCCTTGGAAGCCTGCGGAGTACGTTAATTATTACCGTGTCTATTCCTTTGTCCATGTTAGCCTCATTGTCGATATTGGCCATGCTAGGACAAACGATTAATATCATGACGCTCGGTGGATTGGCATTGGCAGTGGGAATTTTGGTTGATGATGCAACGGTAGCAATTGAAAACATCAACTGGAACCTGGAGCAGGGTAAAGAGGTTAAGCAGGCCATTCTGGACGGCGCTCAACAAATCGCTATTCCCGCATTCGTTTCTACCTTGTGTATCTGTATTGTTTTCGTGCCTATGTTTTTCTTAAGTGGTATCGCAAAATATTTATTTATGCCATTTGCCGAGGCGGTTATTTTTGCGATGTTTACCTCATATTTTTTGTCGCGGACGCTGGTACCAACGATGGCAAATTACTGGCTACACAAACACAATAAACCCAATTCTGTAGGGGCGATCGACGCTCGCCCTCTCTCCGTTGACTCCAATCCATTCCAACGATTTCATCAAGGGTTTGAAAATCGATTCAATGCATTTCGATTGCATTATCAAAAGCATTTATCCTGGGTGTTGCAAAATACAACCACCTTTACATACGTTTTTATTGGCTTCATTCTGGGCTCGATCGTGTTGTTATGGCCATGGCTGGGTTCTAATTTTTTTCCAACGGTGGATGCAGGGGAGATTAAGTTGCATTTTTCAGCTCCTACTGGGACGCGTGTTGAGGAAACGGCACGCCTTGCAGGTGAGATTGAACGGTTGATTAAACGAGTCATTCCCACCGATGAGCTAGGCAGTATTATCGAGAATATCGGCTTGCCTGTTAGCGGGATAAATCTGTCATACAGTAACTCGGCGACAAACGGGCCTCAAGATGCAGACTTGTTGATTTCATTAAAACCTGGGCATAGAGCCACGGATAATTATATTCGTCAATTAAGAAAACAGTTAAATAATGAATTTCCTGGCGTCAGTTTTGCATTTTTACCCGCTGATATTGTCAATCAAATTCTCAATTTTGGACTGCCATCTGCCATTGATATTCAGGTGATGGGGTTAAAAGCCGAACAAAATAGCAAATATGCTCGCGTATTGATGACCAGGTTAAGACACGTGCCAGGAGTGGTCGATGTTCGAATCAGGCAGGCAAATAATTATCCGACCCTGATTGTTAATTCGGATCGTAGCCGGGCAAAAGAATTAGGCTTCACTCAACTGGATCTGGCGTCCAATGTATTGTTATCACTGGCAGGAAGCTTTCAAGTAGCACCAAATTTCTGGGTTGATCCTCTAAATGGCGTCTCATATCCCATCATTACGCAAACACCACAATACAATATGGACTCGTTCCAGGCATTACTCAATACGCCCATCAGCAATTTGGCTTTGAGCACTGAGACCCAAGTGCTGGGTGCTATGACCGGTATTAAGCGAACAGCCACCCCGGTTGTCATATCGCATTACAATGTTCAACCGGTTATTGATATTTATGCCGGCATTCAGGATCGCGATCTTGGCTCGGTGACGGATGATATCAATAAAATCATAAACGATACGAAAAAAGAGGTGCCGGCTGGCTCGCAAGTGCTAGTGCATGGTCAAATTGAAACTCAACAGAATGCATTTACAGAGCTGTATTTAGGCCTTCTTTTTTCAATTTTGTTAATCTATTTAATTATTGTAGTTAATTTTCAATCCTGGATAGATCCGTTTATTATTATTTCAGCACTGCCTGCTGCATTAGCAGGTATAGCATGGATGTTGTTTGCAACGCACACCACCTTGAGTGTACCTGCGCTCACAGGGGCTATTATGTGTATGGGGGTCGCTACTGCGAATAGTATCTTGGTCATCAGTTTTGCGCGCCAGCATATGTTAGACGGTCATGATCCAACAACCTCCGCTCTGGAGGCGGGTGTGACTCGATTGAGGCCGGTTTTGATGACGGCTTTGGCCATGATTTTGGGTATGTTTCCCATGGCGCTCGGTCTTGGTGAAGGTGGGGAGCAAAATGCTCCTTTGGGTCGTGCCGTGATAGGTGGCTTATCGTTTGCGACAGTGGCTACATTATTTTTTGTGCCAGCTATTTTTTCCATTATTCATAATCGCAGACACCGTATGAGGCAGCAGCAAAATGCTTAAAAAAATTCATGTACAGTATCATAATTTAAAACGACGCCCTAAGCACCTGATCGCCGCAATCGTGTTAATCATCATGGTTGTTCTGGTTGTGTCGCGCGTATGGGCTGCCATTTTGCTTCGTCACGATACCAATGTCATGGCGGTTCCGTTAGTGAAAACCATTGCCGCGAAACGCGCTCCTTCAACTGAACATATTATCCTGCCAGGCAGTTTGGTGGCATGGCATGAGGCTCCTATTTATGCCAGAACCAATGGGTATGTCAAAAAATGGTATGTGGATATTGGTTATTCGGTAAACAAGGGTGATTTGTTGGCTGACATCGAAACTCCTGAATTGAATGCACAATTACGCCAGACTAAAGCGGATTTGAATGTGGTCATTGCACAACTGGCATTGGCCAGGATAACGGCCACACGTTGGAAGAATCTGTTAAAGACTGATTCTGTATCCAAACAGGAAACAGATGAAAAAGTATATCAGGCGGATGCATTGGCCGCTTCGGTAGTTGCTGCTCGCTCTAATTATGAGCGATTGCATGAACTGGTTGGTTTTGAACGTGTTATCGCACCGTTCAAGGGAATTATTTCCGCACGAGGAACAGACATTGGTGCTTTGATTAATGAGGGCAGTAATCCTTCCGCCAAGCCATTATTCAGGATAGTACAATCTGATCCTTTGCGTTTATACGTCAAAATCCCGGAAACTTACTCGACTGGCATCAAACCAAACATGGCAGTTGAGTTGCAATTCTCAGAACATCCCGGGCAGGAGTTTAAAGCGACATTATTAAAAACAGCAGAGGCCATTGATCCTGTCACACGTACACTGTTGGCAGAGTTTGTTGTGCACAATCAAAAAGGGCTGTTATTACCAGGTAGTTATACGACGGTTGATTTTTCAATGTCCACCTCGCCCAATAATGTACTCCTGCCGGTGAATACATTGATATTTCGCGCTGAAGGCTTGCAAGTGGCGACCATCAATAAAAAAAATCAGGTTGTATTGAAGAATATTTCTATTGCCATTGATTATGGTACAGAGGTTGAGATCAAAACTGGCGTTAAACCGGGCGAGCAAATTATTATTAATCCTTCGGATTCGATTTATCAGGGTGAAGTGGTTCGAATTGCGGGAGATAAAAAATTAGTGTCTTAATTCGTTTTCTCCTGTTTTCTGGCTGTGCGACACTCCTGGTCTCATGTTCCTTCGCGCCCAAATATATTCCGCCAATGATGCCAATCCCGGCTAACTATAAAGAAAGTGGAACATGGGTTGCTGCAAAGCCATCGCTTCCAGCTGCAACGAAACGCAAGCCATGGTGGACCTTGTATAAAGATCCTGTATTAAACGCACTGGAACAAAAAGTAACCTGTGGAAATGAAAATTTAAAAGTAGCGTTAGCGCGTTATCAGGAGGCGTGTGCTATCGCCCAATCCACACGCTCTCAATTGTATCCAAGCATTACGGGCCAAGGCAGTGCAGCCAGGCAAAAATATACAGAAACCGTGACCAGTAGTGGAGAAATCCCGTCCATCATTTACAATACTTTCTCGCTAAACGCGGCATTGAACTACGAAGTCGATGCGTGGGGAAGTGTCAGAAATGCCGTCATCGCCAGTGACAGTCGCGCACGCGCCAGCGAATTTGATTTGGCCGCGATAGATTTAAGCATGCATGCAGCACTTGCGGTAGATTATTTTGAACTGCGTGGTGATGAAGCGTCTCAAAAGGTGTTGGATACGACTGTTGTTGCTTATAAAAAAGCACTGTATTTAACACGTCAATTGCATAAGGGTGGCGCCGCTTCGGCAATTGATGTCGATCAGGCGATTACACAACTTGAAAATGCCAAAACGTTGGCTACAGATTTACGGCTGGTGCGCGCACAACTTGAGCATGCAATAGCTGTTTTAGTGGGCGAGATACCAGCGAATTTCCATATTCCACCCACTCGTGCGCCAATCCAGCTCGTCACCGTATCGCCCGATCTACCGTCTACCCTGTTAGAACGCCGACCGGACATTGCCGCAGCTGAACAACGAGTAAAAGCCGCAAACGCCTCGATAGGGGTGGCACGCGCTGCATTTTTTCCAGCATTTAATTTATCCGGCCTTATTGGTTATAACAGTCAAAAAATATCCAGGCTATTTTCCACACCCAGCTTGATTTGGGCTCTTGGGCCCCCGTCGGCATTGACATTAGTACAACCTGAAATCACACAAGTTATATTTGATGGCTATAACTTGCAAGCGTTATTGAGGCAGGCAAAAGCTAACTATTACGAGGCGGTCAGTGCATACAGACAAACGGCATTAATCGCATTTCAACATGTAGAAGATAATCTGGTGGCCATACATCGACTGGATCAGGAAAATCAAACTCAAACCGTGTCTACAAGTGCGGCAATTCGTGCTTTGCATCAAGCCAACCTGCGATACCGAGGCGGAATCACTACTTTTCTGGATGTTGTCGTCACCGAAAATCAAGCTTTGCAATCAGAACTTGCGTTAATTAACATTCATACCCGTCGTCAGCTGGCTAGCGTGCAGTTGATTAAAGCGTTGGGCGGAGGGTGGAAAACCGACTAACGGTCGTGGCTCGGTTTTCACTTAACTTGTGGGTAATGCCATATTTTCAAAGGAAGTGAGGTTGGCTCTATCATTTTCAAAAAATAATCGTCATGAATTTTATTTTTATCAGTGATGAGTAAATCTATTTTTTGATCGCCTATCACTTTCTTAATGGCAGTAAGGCAGCGATTCCCGGCAATAAAAAAAACAGTGTAAAATAGGGGTTTGCAGGTGCATCACAAAAACATTTGTCGTAGACTATGCCCCAGTGAGTAAGATTGACGGAACTATTGATTACTCAGAACAGCCCCCTCGCCCGCGCCGGCTGTGTTTGGTTTTAAAATGGGTTGGTTAATAGGGTAAGATTGGGACGAGATATAGAGTGCTCGTGGTTTTTTGTTGCCTGCAATGTTAATTTTGACTGAAATGAGCACAGATAGGCTCGTCTTCAAAATGCAATTTTGTTGGGACAACCACATGTTTTGATTGAATTCAAACCACAGGGATGCTTTGTGGGGTATTAATTAATTCGAGCGGGAATACTTGACCTAGATGTGTTTAATTTGAAGTTAACTGTGTTTTATTATAATATTCAATCCCTCTTTGTCGGTTGTTTTCCGGGTGAAGTATGTTGGCTCGTTTAATAAGTAATCAAGGTTTACTTCGTATTAGCCATTCTAAACAAGCACTCACTTTGTTTTCAACCTATCAGAAAACGCCCCAACTAAAAACATGGGAATCAGGGTTATATCCAGACACGGGAAAAGATCTGATAAGAGCGATCCAGGAATCTCCTTGGGAACTATATAAACAGATGGTAAAACGGATTGAAGATTGGGGCGCGCTGGCACCTATGCCTGAATTCCGACCTGCAGTTAATCATCTTCAAAACAAGTTAGAAAGTGACGCATTAAAAAATATGATTCGCCAAAATGAAGGAATTCTAGAGCCATTTCGCATTAAGGCCCTGCAAGATCTCTTTCATATTAGCGTCGACTTTTCGGCGACGGAGGATCCCGCTTACCCTCATTGTCAACCATTTGCTGATCGGTACCCTTATTTGCCAACAATTCATGCAATTGTGAATGCCTTATCTTTTTTAGATATTATCAACCGCATGGAGTATGAAGGCATATCAGCGCCTTACCATACCGACCGCTATCGTTATCATTTAACTCATATGTATGATTTACCTAGCGAGAAAAATGGGAAATTTGTTTATCTACCACTAGTTGGCAGCCTTTATCTGCGTGATTTCCTCAAATTACGTCCAGTGCCACTGGGTTTTCTAGGTGTTTCAACACAAATGATTTTTAACGATGCTTACTGGAATGGTGCAGAAGACTTTTTCTATCATGATGTCAATCATGTACGTCGATTAAATAGTTACAATCAGCGGGCTTGGACAAACCAGAACCCGTTAGAAATTATCGCAAAAAATTATGATTTTATTAATCAAATGATATTGCCCGCCCTTGAGGTGCGACTCGCAGACTCAAATCATGAGCAAGATATAAAAAAACTAAGTTTAGTTTTGTTTTTTGAGTTATTTCATGAATACGCTTACGCTCTGGATCTTGAGCAATTAAAAGCAGCTTATGAATTCAAATCAGGTGATCCTTCTCCCTTTGAACACATTGTTGATAAGTCATTCAAACCGGAAGAATTAGAAAAAATTCGTATGCCAAATTCGAATTTAGAAAGTGGATTCACTTTTTTTAAACACAATCCGAAAGATCCCACCGTGCGCTATTTTATGGATCGTGGACCTAATTTTATTGCCAGCTGTTTAAATAAATTAAATAATTATTTTTACGATAGTCCTTGGCGCCCCAGCTGGTCACTCCCTAAAAAAGAAAACAGAACCGCTGAAAACATTGCTGAAGCAGCTCTTCTAGTGGCTGATCTTATTTTTCAAAATAAGCACATATATACGAAAGAGGGGTTATTAGAGATGGCAAAAGACACAAAGGCTCTCGAAATTTATCCGGGCAATGCTTCAAAACGACCCAAAATACGAGACGTTGCCAACTTCATAGAAGATAAAACAAAGGCGTATTCTCCGTAGGAGACTGGAAATCTGAGGGATGAGGAGTAAAATTTATGCTGGGCGTGAATAAAAAAGCACACCGATATGATGAATATGATCAAGTAGATTCGGATTGTCAATTTTGTTTTTAAGTGATAGATCTACTTTCCATGGTATTAACAAATCGTCAATCTGGTTTTCTATTTTTAATAACTGAGTCAAATTCAGGCTATCTGAGTCAATGCACAAATCAATATCAGAACCCGGTCGATAATTGCCCATAGCTCGTGAGCCGTAAATGATAACGTGATCTATGGCATTGTAATGGCTAAACACAGTAGATAGCTCATTAATCACATGTTTAGGTAAGCCAAACAGAGTATTATTTTCAATGGTCATCTAGCCCACTCATCTTCAGAAGAAATGTATTAAACAGCGGGCTATAATGGTTTACTATTTTTTCGACAATTTCATTCGCAATATTGTGATTGTATGTATGTGAGGTTTGATTTCGGCTTTTTATCATTTCCATCCAGTCTTCACCATCATCAATCAATCCTTTATTAAATGCTTCACGTACAGCATCACGGGAACCGGTGATATTTGAGTTTCCCTGGTATATAAAAAAATCTTTAACAACGTTCCATGCCAATTCATGCGTAAATTCAAATGCATGAATCAAGCCCTGCTTTTCAAGATCAGACAAAGGTCTCTCTCTGAAAAGTGTCACAGCGGCGTTTAATTGTGTGAGTGCCCTGGCATAATTTTCAAGCCGTT
>Ga0206878_10315_pt1 | contig 17422 bp, 22 predicted proteins | sample Alteio_BWOrgCont_8_FD_152621 | JGI IMG/M metagenome (GOLD analysis project Ga0206878, IMG submission 152621) | Enriched cells from forest soil in Barre Woods Harvard Forest LTER site, Petersham, Massachusetts, United States -... | ecosystem: Environmental > Terrestrial > Soil > Temperate forest >... | reverse complement strand
GGTATACCTTCTTTTACTGAGTATAATTTGATCTATTGATTGTTTTATGATCATTTGATACCATATCAATCCTATTGATATTTATTTAAGCAGGTAATTAAACGTGAAAAAAATTATATTGGCATTAATGTGTATGGTTAGTTTTAATAGCTTTGCTTACGCATTTAATACAACAATCCAACTCGGTAAAGGTGAAATAAAAGAATTTACTGTCTCCGGTCTTTATGGACAATTTACATACAATATGAGATGTAAATTAACGGTAAATCTTGCTGATGTCCCACTACATCCTGGTTATATTAGCACTGCTTATATCTTAATCAGTCATGTTAATGGTGTTAGCAATTCAATACAGAAACCTTTTGGGTGCAGTAGGGCTGTGACTAGCTATGGTACTATTTTGCAATGCTCTAATACGGAGCTTATGTTTTTAGTCCGAAATGGCGATACATTCCAGTTCATAAATAAGCCAGATATTCCCTTTATCATTAACTGTACTACTGACTAATTTTTTACTAAATCGCGCACCATAAAACAGTGCGCTCTCCATTTAAAATAAACCCAAAAACCACCATCATTTCATCTTTCCGCTATGGTGTTCGAGTAACTTTTGATTACTGATTAGCGTGTCGAGTAACACGGTCTTTTCTTTCGTGGCGGCTTCAGGCTGCTTATGCAAAAACTCATTCTGTTTGTGCTTCTCGGCCAGCATTGCTTGTAGGGTTCATAGCTGTGAACCATCACCGGTATTATGCGCATGCCATGAAAACCACGGTAAAAATCCACTCAATCTAATTGATCAATAATGAAAAGCCGTACAGGATAAATCTCACGTTCATTACAGCCAAAAAAGATCACGCATAGAGGGTGATTTATGATTTATTTGGTTACATTCGGCTCCATTAAGACTTATAATTATACTTTAATTTACGATAAATTAAGGGTTAATATTGATGACATTAACAGCCATAGAACAAGCACGAATAACCATACAAAATCGAATCGAAACCGGCCTTCCAGCGTACAGAAATCCAATCGAAAAACATAACGAAAACCCTGCGTCTTTACGCTGCGCCATTAACGCCAAGTGTTATGAATGCGTAGGCGCGGGACAAGATGCAAATTACAGGGATTCAATACGAACTTGCACCAGTTATAGTTGTCCACTTTATACAGTCAGGCCGTTCATTAAGCCTCTCAATTAAAGCTCATTCTAACGCCGCCAATGATTGCTCATGACTTACTACATTGATGGTTGCATCGTGCTGAACACGCTCACCGTAAGCTCTAGGTAGGAGCTTTGAAGCCAACCACTTGCGAGTATCGATCCTCAGTCGTTTGTCAGCAATAAACCCCGCGTCGTGTCTCGTATTACCATCCGTATCAGTAAATGTAAGCGATTCGCTTGCAATATCATCGATAGACTCGGCCAACAAATCAGCCTGCAATAATTTAGCCCTCGCGTATTGGGCGGAAAATTCGGGGTGTTTATAACGCCATTCATTCACGGTATCCTTGTTCGGCATGTCGTCATACTTAGCACAAAGCCGTGTTAATCCTATGTCGTGCGTTGCTACTCGTGCGCAAATTAAGTCGGCTAATTTTTGTGTGTAATTTGTTGGCCTACCTATTTTTTCCCCTTTAAGTATTGTCATATTATTCACTCCTCGATTCAGGCTTGCCAGAGTAATTCGGCATACCTAGCCCCACCCAATATTGAATGTGTAATTTTAACGCTTCTAATGGAGTATTACCATCGACCAGCTCGTGCTCATCCTCTACTGACAGAAAGCAGTCAATAACCTCTTGTGCAGTGACGGGTAAGTCTCCACAGCCCTGTTCTACAAATTCATGCAAGTTGTATTTTTGCGCGGGTTCATTAAGGCCAGCTACTGCTACAGTTGCTAATCCTGCTAATGTTCTGGCTGTCAACGGTATAACATTAGCAGATGTAGCAAGATTAGCAGTGGTGATCCTTTGCTGAATTTCTTTTTTAAGTTTCAAAATGCTCATCTTTAACCTTCATCATTGAGTAATGCTGGATTCACATCGACGCAGCTTTTTTTAGCATCGGTGTTTAATCTTGCTCGGCCAAGTTCTTGCAATTCATTCATAGCTGCTTTAATAGCTACGATTTTTCTCAAACCGGAAGGACCATATTGTTGCACCTCACGAGTGAGTACTTTACTTACGTTGTGTTTTCGGCAATAGGAAACCAACCAAGTCTCCAAACGTGCTGCATTGGATAACTCTACTGGCAATGCTAACTCTCCAAAAAATCGTTTAGATTCGTTTAAATGCCATAATACAATTAGACTGGCTCCATTAAGTGTCTCTTCTCCTACATCATTATCCATGCCATATTCAATGAGATTAAATAAAGCCGCCAATCGCGCAACATTATCAGCAGCTTTTGCAGCAACGTCACGAACGTCGTATAACTCACCGCTAGGATGCAATTCACTTTCAATTCCGTCGTAAAACTTAACCCAGGCTAATTTTGCTAAAGTTGCTAATGAAATTAGTTTCGGTGTCAGTATTCCGCTCTCATCAACAGGGGGAGTTGAGCTCAAAATAGTAGAGATACGCTGATTAAACCTGTCTAAACACGGCCAATTTTCTGGTGCCTCAGTAAATTTTCGGCTCCCCTGAGTTGATTCAGGACATGAAAATAACACTCGAGCAAAAAATCCGGTTCCACGCGCTAAATCACCTAGTTGTGAAATAAACGCCTTAATTGTTATCTCTTGGATCTGTATAGCCATTGTCAGGCGAACTTCTTGAGATCCAAATGATTCGGAAGTGCGCCGATCCGTTGCTATGCCTTTTCCGTCCCAGCCTTGATTATAAGTGGAGAGATTTCGCATTACTGAGTCTTTACCCATGCCATGGGAACCAAATACAATACCTCCTTCACTTGATACAATCCCCGCGGATGGCCAGACAGCAGCCAAATTGTATTTCAATGATTCTGGTGTTACATCACTATAGATAAGTTTGGGTATTTTGGGAGGTTGTGGCTTACTATATTCAAGATTCAGCAAATCTGATTCTTCTTCTTGTGTCTCCTGACCTTTACCAGCCAGTTTGCGGATCTCGGCTTTTATTCCATCACTCTTAGCCTGCCATGCCGTCAATTTTGCATTATACTCTTTGACTAATGGCTTTGCTGCTTCAATCGCTTTAGCTTCATAATCATAGATTGCTTTCGTGAAAAATCCATCGCAAGTTGATTTCCGTTCGCCTGAATCTGCAATTGTAATCAGAAATAAACTTATTGGCCCACAAAGCTTATCAGCACGCTTTATATCAACATACGTTTGACAAGCTAATGAAATTGCACCAAGTGCTGATGCAGCAACTAACGCAATAGGGGCTTGTGTAAATGCCTGCACTTCAATTACCGCTGCACGTATTGTTTCTGGTAAAGCATCCAATGGGTATGGATCTTGTGGTATTTTCGTAGTCAATGGTAATGGCTCTGGCCACTCTTCGCTCAGATCCGCACAATCCGAGATAATAATAGGCCTCGTTTGATCAATACAATATCGGACCGCATCCAATCCTTTAATTTTAAACATATCATTAAAATCTGTTGCCCACTCTGGACGGTTTTCACCGAACTCTGGAATCGCGAGCATACCGTTCACCGCGCTTGCTGCTGCCTTGGCTTTTGTTAAACCGGGATTGCCATCAGTCTTATAGTCATCATCAGCACACAAGATCAAAGGTAGGATCGGGAATTTCCTGCGCATAGCCTTTGCCACGGCTAGTAAGTTCCCCGCATTGAATGCAACGGCTACTGGATAACCTGTAGACTCGTGAATAGCGGCAGACGTTGCAAAACCCTCAGCGATACATAATGCTGGCGCAGCTTTGATTGTACCAATACTAAAATAGCAATCGGTAACGCGTCCACCCGGTAGAAAGCGTTTTTCACCATCATTGTTGATAAATTGTAGTGAATGGATTGCCTTATTTTCATCCCATAATGGAATAAGGAGCGCTCCCTTATACATTTTCAATCCATTAGCTTTAACCTGTTTCTTTATCAAATAGGGGTGATCATCAGTAGCGAGCTGAGCTTTATTCCAAATTGATTCTGCTGTAGTTCGTGCTTCAAATTTACGCAATATATCTTCTGCCTCGCGTTCACGCCGAATGATATCTAGCTTAGCGCGATGTGCTGCTTCCTCAGTAGAGGTAAGAGATCGGTTAATATCTGCTCGCCAGCATCGACTTACCCCCGTTCGCCAATCACCAAAGCAACCAGCAGGTATGTCGCCCCCGTGCAAAACATACCAGCCAGCCTCATTATTCTGTTTCCCGTTGCTTGAAAATCGCCGTAGTTTACCGTCAGCTTCGATCAAGTCTGGAGGTGTTATATCAGCAGCTTTAATTGCATTATGAAATTGCTCGATAAAATTATGCATGTTTTAACCCCAACCACCGGATTAGCAAATCAGCTAGCTTGCTCGGTATTATTCTCCGTACAGCTAGCGAAACAATGACGATTTTAGTCCCGGATGCTATTCTATTTGAATCAGGTTCGGGATGTTTTTTTGGGGGCGAAATTGATTGATTTATCATTGGCACTTTCATATCATTCAACTCGTATGATTGATGTCGGATGCCGCTGGTTTCCCAAGAGCAGCGGCATCTACTTTTCTTAGGCATGCTGTTTGTCCTTTTGATTGACACTGGTGCTTTGTTGCAAACCAAATCCAGCAAACCACTCATCCGTTTCTTTGATCGGGTACAGTATTTTTCCACCGTTTATTTTGCTAAATTTTGGACCGGTACCTTTCCAACGCTCCCTTTGGAACCATTGGCGTGAATACCCATAACGGGACGATGCTTCTGTTTCGGTTAGATAGATTTTCTGATTATCATTCATTCTTTGACCCTTAATAAATTGGTTGTTACTCTTTGAAATCTAATGAAATCAAGAGGATTCAAAATATAAAGGAATCAAATGAACTAATCGCACACCAAGTTTCTGCTAAAAATTGAGAGAAACTTGGTGTTAATGGGCTTAGGCTTCGGATCGAGGTTGTATGGATACAAGCTGTGTAAAATAAAAATCAAATAGTGATTGACCTACCTCATGGTGTTTGTTTTTTATGCCTAAAATGGTTTTTTGAATATGTTTACCTAGTGCAGTGGATGACTCGGCTAAGCAAATTACAAAAGGATTGTCATCTTTGTTCTTTGGATAGAGCTGATCATATTTGCTCTTGATCATCAATAATACAGTTCGGACAAAATCAAGGAATTGTCCTGTGTAACGAAGTGAACCATGCTTTCTATCTTGATGGAAATTGTCGCTCACACTTTTGTTTGTAACTTCTTCATAAATTGGAATAAGATAGGAAATTAAGCAAGGTATTGCTTGTAGTGAATTATTACCAGTTTTTTTCCCTGAACTCTTTTTTATATGCTGCAATGTAATTGGCAGTGCCACATTTAGCATTTGGCATGCCTCATATAATCCATCTAATGACAGCCTTGTGTTTACTTCCTTACCCCATGGAGAATAAAGATTTATATGTTGCCATGTCTCATAGCCATATTGATTTAGAAGAGTATCGATATATTCTAATAGGTGTGAACTATGATGCTGGATTTTTTTTATTAAACTTAACTCATCAGTTTTTCCAGGGGTTAGTGTATTAATGGAAGGATAAAAAGAGCCAAGATATGAAATAATGTTGTTCATCAACTCAAGAAATCGACCAACTGTAATGTGCATATCATCCCTAAAAACACTTTGTATTATTAGATCAATATCATTTTCATTAAAGCAGTCCACAAAAAAAGGATCCGCAGCCTTCCGTATAAATAGTCGTGTTTTTTTTATGCAATCAGTCATTATTATTCTCTTCGATATGCTTTTGACGGATATCAAGATAATTTTGTTGAGTGCTGATTTTTTTCTCTGATTTTTTTTCTAAATCCTTACGCGCGTTGCCAGCCACTTTACCGCCGGCTAGTGCCGCCTTTTTGTTCTCATTAAAGCCTTGAGCATCCTTGTTACGTGCAATTTCAGTAGTTGATGCCTCACCAAGCATGGTAAAAATTAATTCGAGATCGGTCATATGATCACGCAGGTTCTCTCGAGTCAAACCTTTCAGGTCTTTGTATTCGGTGGGAGTCATACCAAACGTGGCTTTAGATATTTCCGCTGTGAGAATGGCATACTCTTTATTGCTACCCACGTCGCGGTTTCTCCATTCCTCAGTTAATTCGCTGCGCACCTGAATGCCGCGCATTCGTTTTTCAATCCAAGCATCGTTATAGCCTTTCGATTTATAGATCTCGCGTGCACGATCAGATGCCAACTCAGGATTATCGATTTCCTGCACACGTTCGTAGCCTACTTTAGCCAGCCAGCGCTTGAATGGTTCGGCTTTGGGCGAAGGGATTGATTGAATGATACGGAATAAGCCTTCTGTATTAGCGCAGTCAGTTTCTCTCATTTTTCCGTCAGTGGCTTCGAGTTTCAACTGTCGACAAAATGTCGACAGTTCACTGGCGTCTTCTTCGCCCACTCTCACTTTCATTTTGTACCAATAGTCTCTTGGATTGGTGCTATCTGTTAACGTTTGGATCACATCGATGACAGAGAACCACCACGCGTCATCCAGAAAAACCCGGCGAATTTTGTGATCACTAAAAACAACAACATGACTTTCTGGTGTTGTGGGGGTATTCATTGCTTGTTCTCCTTTTAATGGTTGGTGGCTATGCTCTAACTAATGCGTGATCTATAGGTTGGATTGCAATTACATCTGCTGATGGTACTACGCCCATGCACTTCAAAAGGTAATCAGAGATCTGTTGCATGGGCTTTCTGAGTCTCTCAACGTCCATAACAATATAACCGGCAGTAACATCATTATTCATTCGATGATTAAGTAGTCGCTTCAATGAGTAGGCTGAGATATCAAGGCTCTCAGCAGCCGTTATAAACGTCCTTCTTGCATCATGCACAGTAAACGGAACCCCAGATAATTCAGCCACCTTCAGCATTGCCTTGCGTGGCTCCATAATGTGACCTGATTTGCTAGCTGCCGGGAATACAAAACATCCGTTGGTCGCAGCTCTTCGACGTAGGAATAGCGCGTAAATATAATCACTCATCGTAAGGGAATGATCATCTCTGTTTTTTGTATCACGCAATGTGAACGTTTTAGCGGTGAAATCCACATCAGCCCACGCCAATGAACAAGCCTCTGTACGCCTCATGCCTGAAAAAATCACCAATAAAAAATAATCTTGCCACATAGAGGCTGAGCTAATTGAGTAATGCTCGGATAATCTCATTAATCCTTTGTACCAATCTTCTAATTGATGACTTTTTATAACGCTCTGCCTTCGTTCAACCCGGTACCAACTGCGGGTGTGAGACAATCGTTTCACTGGGTTTTCCAGAATAATGTCTTTGCCATCGACCGTTTGATATTCATTGATGGCATAGTTAAAAATGGCACGTAAAAGCCGCATTGCTAAATTGGCTCGTGCTTCGCTATTGCTTTCACCATAGGCGGTGTGGCGTTTAACAATCATATCCTTGTTGATATTCGATAAAGACTTGTCTAGCCAATCAGGAACCACTTGCTTTAAAACGCGTTCATAATCATTGATGGTAGTTAGCTTGAGGTTTTTCCGAGCCGTCTTATAGTCATCAAACGCCTTCTGTAATGTCGTCCCTTTCATTTTTTTTGCTTTTTTCTCGGCCATCGGATCAATGCCTGTGACCATTTTACCCAGTAATACTTGTGCTTCCTTACGTGCCTGTTCTGTGGTCATCTCCGGGTAATGAGCAATGGTCATGCGCTTTAGCGTACCATTCACCAATTTTTCGACAAAAAATGCTTTAGTGCCACCAGAGGTCACCCTTAAACCAAACCCCTTTAGCTTATCATCGTAATAGCGTTTTTGTTCGGTGCGCCCTTCTTTAACTTTGACAGGAACCGGTACCTTATCCACGAACGTTTTGGTGATATTCATCATTACCTTGTGTCGAACATGTGTCGAACTATAGAATAAAAAGGATTAGTAAACATTAGGATGCATTATATAGGTGATGACGTTGATATCAATAGGTTTTTACAAAGAATTAATAAAGATTAAAAACGATTACAAAGCGTAGAATTAGAATTGAAAATCCTCGTGTCGGTGGTTCGATTCCGCCTCTGGCCACCATTTTTCACCATGTTAATCAGCAAGTTACACTCAGCCCATCAAATTCAACATAAGTTCATGTAGACACAATTTAGACGTTTAAATCTCAAACCGCCACATACAAGCAATCTCATCTTTCCATTTATCAAGCGTTTTACGGGTCACTTAATTGTGTTCTAAAATCTTATCATGCGCGAATATTATTTATAGTGGTTTTAATTTATTCTTTTTCGTGTAAAATGGGCGCTCGCTAAAAAATGGTATGCTTATGTTACGAAAAATATTGGCCTGTTTATTCTGCACTATATTACTGATAGATCTAACAGCTTGTGCAACTACATCCCAGCAAGGTGAAGGTGTTGTTATTTCAGAAAAGAAACTCAACCATTTGACACTGGAAGCTGGAGACAAAACGATCGAGGCAGCAGTAGTAGGTGGGAAGGTAGGCATGGTTGGTGGAGCAGTAATCGGTGGTCTCATTGGTTTGATGCCCGGTCTAATGTCTGGTAGTGCAGCGGGTCTTGTTATTTGCTCTGCCGTAGGTGGTGTTGTGGGAGCAGGATTATTTGGATTAACAGGTGGAGTCCTTGGCGGCACGGTAGGTTACGTCGGTGATTTGGCCACACAAAATGCACCAGAATATGAATTTAAAGTCAGGGCATTCAAGGATTCTCGAGTTATTACAATAATACAACATTCTGGTGTTATTCCAGTGAATAGCCATGTGTTGATTCTGGAAAAAAATGGCGAGCTTTTAATCAAACGGGTTAGATAGAGGCGATTGGGTCACGTCTTGATCTTCGCCAAGGACACGCGTCCTGAATACATATAACCTCATTAAATCCCCGTCCTAATTGCTGCGTCACTGAGGATTTATCCACAGTGACGCAGCAATTTACTCGTAAATTTAATCAATAAAAACAACCAATTAACCCATATTTTTCAATCCTGCGCCACGCGATTATACAAATAATATATAATATTTGTATATTATTTGTCCCTTGTAACAGCACCGCCAATTTGATAATTTATACATCTGGCAACATGCCACTCACAAAAACCCTGCTTTCTGGCAGCCCGCAGTACAACTTTATATAGGTCATGGAGAACAAACACTATAAATTCAAACCGGGGTAACCATGCGACAACTTTCATTAAGACAAGAAGCCAATCTTTATTTGCAAAGTAATCAAGATAGTCCTCGCGAAAGGAAATATCGTCGTTATGTCATTCTTAAAATGATTGAAGGCTTGTTTATTACAGGAAAAGTACCACCGCACTGGAAGGCAATAAACGCCACGCACATCCAGCTTTTGGTCGATCATTGGCATAAACAGAAAATCAAAGCATCCACCATGATGAATTACATGACTATCATCAGAAAGTTTTTGCTCGACATTGGCAATGGCGCAACCGATATTGATAATCGATCGTTGGGGATTATCGTTAGCAAACCATTAAAAAAACCGAAAAAAATTCCGTTGGAAAAGTGGCAAAAAATAGACGAGCCCGTTGCAAAATTGCTTTTGAACCTGCAAATTCATTTTGGATTGACGTTGAGTGAGGCCATGCGGCTTATACCTGGGGTTCACGTTCGGGAAAATAAATTATGGTTAACGCGAGAAATTACATTCAATAGCATGGATAGATACGTGCCTGTTCGTTCTGATGAACAGGAGGACATCATTAATGAATTTAATGATGTCACTCGAAACCAGCGTACCCTCATCGAGTTACATGGGCATAGAGCCCTGTGTTTTACGTGGAGTAAGGCGTTAAAATCGTTAAGAATACCGGTGAAAAAATCCTGTCGTTATCTTTATGCCCAAGTAACCCATAAACAGTTAACCCCAACTTATGGAAATGACGAATTAACCAGATTGTTAATGAATGAAATGGGGTTGAAATCACGCACTGCTGTGTGGAATTACCTGCATAACGAGTAAATAATGATGGGACAAATGGGACTTGCGGGGCAGCCGCGCCACGACTGAATTATCACCGTCCCCACATCACTGGATTGATGTGGGGCACATGGGACAAAACATGCAAAAACGCAACCATTCGAATGAATGTATATTGCGCCCTTGGAAATTCCTGCGGGAGAGGATGAAAATGACCCGCTCGAAATTGTGGTTTGCATAAACCTTTATTCCCCACCCCAAATTTTATCCGTAAAGACATACAACCGCGGTGTACCCACACCTTTTATTCTTGGCTTGTGTGAGGCTTTGCCATCAGAAGCCGGTTTCAGCCAACCGGCTTGCAATAATATCTTCGTTACCATGCGCTGATCGAATCCTTTACAGAGTTCGTTTTTGAAAACTTCAGTCAACACCATGTATACCCGAAATCCTTCATCATCTGTTTGATAAAACCCTGCGCGGTTTTGAATTTTTTCACAGTTTGGTGAACGAACGTTATCAAACCGGCTGGCGCCATGCGATTCAAAAAATCCACGCACCTGCGCCATGATGGCGCGGTCTTCGCGATTTCCTTCTGCTCCAAAGGCATCCATCCATGCGGTAAAACACTGCTGGGCTGCTTGAAAAGCTTCGCCCTTGTTCCAGCCTGTAAGGCCAAACTGGCTGGCCAGTTCTCCAGCGGCTGCGACCAGTGCAAAGCGTCTGGCTACACGAATAGTCTGGCCATTCGCATTGGACTGGATCACGGTTTCAACGAAACGATGAATGATATCCGCGATAGAACGGCCAATCATTTGCCGATTGGCCACGACTTGTTGCAACCATACCATGCCCACCGCACCGTGATATCGACTGGAATATTTCTTTAACGACAATGCCATACTGGCCGGGCTGAGCTGGTTATGAATTGTTTCAAACACGCCCATGCCAGCGCCAGCATCGGCTTCAATATCAGCCAAGCGGATTTCCTGACCAGCATTGCTTCGCTGCCCTGATTTTGCCATGAGCGATGTCAATGACTCTTCACCGGCCGACAGGAAAAATAAAGACCATTTGGAGGATTGCTTGACCGTGCCGGAACGTGAGGCGCGTGTTTTCCCTTGGCCATTCGCCAGCAAATAAGCCGCCTCCCCTGCTTCTCGCGGATCCATCTGGCTCAGTTCATCAAGAATCAGCAAGCCATCATTGTGCAATGCAGCCAATCCCTCAAGGCCATTGGACGTGGTACGCCATAAACGGCAATAGGCTTGTGGATTGCCCCACACTGATGCCGCGACGTTTAATGCCGTGCTTTTGCCTGAAGACGATGCTCCTCTTAAGTGAAATCCGCCCGAGTCTTCACCGACCAGTTTTGCCAGCACAGGGGCAAGTGCGATGGAAATGGCAAATACAAGCCGTGAGTTACCCGCTGCCAGACGCCCTATCGAATCGCGCCACTCTTCTGCTGTACCAGAAGAAGATAACGCTGGCTCAATCGCATTGGTATTCTGAAAAACGATTTTTTCCGTTGATTGGCCAATGGATTGAGAAGCTGTGACGAAGACCTCGCCATGCCAGCCCAGCCTGTCTACGCATCGTGCACGCGCTTCTATCGGGAACACCTGCAAGTATGAAGTCAGCAGATCACGCGCTGTTCTGTTGGGCGAAATAGCCAGCCCTAATCTGGCCAACTCGCGCCTGACATCAGAGGCATCTCCTTGCAACAAGGCTAGAGGCATTGCCCATTGATGGGTTATGCCATCGTCGTCCTGCCACTCCAGCAAACGACCCCATTCACCGCTTCTGGCATCACGCGTTTTCGCGACGACATACAACGGTGAACAGATCCAGCGTGGGGGAAGTTGATCGCCATCCTTGTCCTTGCTAACAAAAGTCACCTCTTGGTCGGTTAACCTGAAATAACCACCGGCATACTCACAAACGACAGGTCGTTGTTTTGGGGCATTGGGTAATGCAATAACTTGATTTTGTGACATAAAACTTTCTCCAGACAACATCCATGGAAAGTGCATCAAAATGAACGCATTTCTTTCCGTGAATCATCAAACAACGATTAAATTGATGCGGCAGTAAATGCCAGTGACTGACCTTTGTCACTGGTTGAGCGATAAACTGCTTGTTGTTGGAGAAAATCCAGCACATCGCTTTTGCGATACAGTACCTTGCGGCCGATTTTCAAATAAGGAACACTGCTCCCTGCCCAACGGTTGCGTTCAAGTAACTGAGTGGAGCAACTTAATACCGCGGCAATCGTTTGTTGATTAAACAGTGCAGAATGGGGTGCGGATTCGAATTCGTTTAGCAGGTGTAAACGAGATGGTTTTTGCGTAGACATAAAGGAACCTCGATCAATTGATTATTCATTTTCAGCTTAATGCTGACCAGCCGCTCCCTGCGTAATGAATATCAGTTGTCTATCCAGCTCCATCACAGATATAACAATGATAATTCGTATCCATAAGTCTTTTGGACTTTTAAGAGCTTGAGTTATTTTCAAGCTCGGAGAAAGTATCACTTAAAATTTAAAAGGTTGTCAAGGGCTGTAGATCGAATTAAAAGAAATGATGCCAATTGATGCTGAAAATCGGTGATTAGGGGGCGATTTGTCCCATTTTCCCCACTTCAATAAAATGGGTTGGGACGGTTAAAACCTTGTGGTGGTGCGGTTGTCCCGGATGTCCCATTTGTCCCTTGTGTTTTATATTAGTTTGCAAAGAACAAAGAATAAATCAGATATAATTATAATTTAAGTGCAAAATATACCTATTGGAGGGGTATTAAAAAAGTAAGGGGGTCAAATCTGTTTGTATATGGATATAAAACTGGATATAGTCGTTTTTTTTATTTTCTGATGGATTTTAATGTCAAGACCACAGCGAATTATTTATGAGAACGCGTATTATCACGTGATGAACAGAGGAGCTGGGCGTCGAAAAATATTCAATGACCGAATTGATCACGAGATTTTTTTACAAACATTAAGCGAAGCATGCGATCAATTTCGCATTGAGGTGCATGCCTATTGTTTGATGGGGAATCACTATCATTTACTAATTAAAACTCCCCAAGCGAATTTAAGTCGAGCAATGCGTCATATAAATGGGGTTTATACGCAGCGGTATAATCACTCGAACAAAACCGATGGTGCTTTATTTCGCGGTCGATATAAGTCGATTCTGGTTGATTCAGATGCTTACTTGTTACATTTGAGTAAGTATATCCACTTAAACCCGATATCTGCACGATTGGTGGATTGTTTAGAGTAATATGAGTGGTCCAGTTACTCCGCTTATATCGATGGGGGCGTTTCCTCTACCGTTCATCTTTTTATTCAAGAGTTACACAACGATCCAGTGTTAAAAAAGGAAGTTTATACAGTTGTCAATAATTTGGGAATTCTAATATAGGGAGGCCAGACAGGCGGTTAAGCTATCTCAAAAGCAATTGGGAATTGCCGCGGGTATGGATGAGTTTTCTGCCAGTGCACGCATGAATCATTATGAAATGGGGAGACATACCCCTGATTATTCGACGTTAAGCCGGATAGCAACCGTGCTCAAATTGCCAGTATCTTATTTTTATGCTGAATCTGATGAACTGGCCAAACTTATTAAATTCTTTGATGGATTGAGAAAAGAGGATCAAGTTATTTTACTTAAAGAATTTACTGATTTATTTTCCTACTAATTTTTTTTAATATAAATTACACTGTGTAATTTAGTGTATAATTTATTTAAACTAAAAGTATAACATAATAGGAGTACAGAGGTGGATTATAGAAAACTTTCCAAACAACCTTTACAGTTTGTTATAGCTGAATTTAAATTCTCACCTGTTCTTCAGATACACAAACACATACCGGATATCCAAGAGGCTTTCCGAAAAAAACATCCTATTCTTGATATAAAAACAGATAATGTTGTTCAAGTCACTGATAATAATACCATCAAATTAGAGAGTATCGAACGATGGTCATTTATTTCCAGTGATAGAAAAGAAGCTATCGAACTCAATCAAGGCAGAATGATTTACTTTACCTCCATCTACGATCGCTTTGATTCTTTTTTATCTAACTGTGGAGATGCTCTAAAAATTATTGAAAAGACAATAAAACCATCACTAATAGAAAGAATAGGTCTTCGTTATAGTGATTTAGTCCTGCTTGATAATAACGAAAAAATGGAAAGCCTCATAAATGCCCATTTTAAATATCCTATAGAAATATCTGATCTAGGATCAATTCCACAACAAAAAACAGAGATAATGATAAAAACTGATAAAGGACAATTAGCAATCCGTACTTTATACGGATTTGACACATGGTCTTATTTATTTGACCTACAAAATCGACTCCCCATTTCAATTCAAATGGAAAACATACCTAGTGAAAGAATGATCCTTGATTTTGATCATTTTTGGGAAGCTGGTGATTTGACTTCAAATTTCAAGATAAACAATATTCTCCAAATACTTGAAGGCCTTCATGTAATTGCTAGAGATGCCTTTTGGAAATTAACTACCGATTATGCAAGGAACGAAAAATGGGCGTAACTTCCAGATCATCAAGTTTTTCTCCTTCTGGTGGTTCAAACCAAGCAGTATATATGTTTGTTAATGCACCAGATATAAATAAACCCGTTACTATCTATCTTGCTACCGGTGGGGCGTTAACACCTTTTTTTAGCACAGCAATCACTGGAGAAGTTCCTTTTCCTAAGGTAGAGCCATATGGGCCAAAACTGCACAATGTTATTAATACGTTGACCTCTTGTTTTAATTTAACAAAGGATGAGCTTGCTACTATATGTAAGATACAAAGTCGAAAAACACTTTATAACTGGGCTGATGGGTATAGTAAGCCTAGAGCATTAACAATGAAGCGACTTTTCGATCTACTGATGATAGCCAACGCTTGGGGGCAAGCTGGCTTTCCTAATGACCACGAATCATTGCACCGCTCAATTCTGCAAGGAGGTAGTGTGTTTGATATGCTCAGAAATGACAATCTGGATAAAGACAGAATTTTATTTGCTGGCTCACGCTTGGCGCTGACTCGTTCAGATAGAACATCATTGAAGGATCCGTTTGCATAATGACCTCTGAGAAACTGGCATTGATAATATTGGCTTACGCGTGGAACAACTTGGCTGGCTCCAAGGGTCAATAATCAACGATCAAGATCTACATATAATTTTAAAGCATCAGAACCCTGTCATGGTAATACATGGAAATGTTGCGATTGTTGCTTCACAGTCGTGTGATATTGCTAATAACAGATTGGAAGATGATCCTTGTGTTGCAGTACTAATAGGTCAAACCGTTAATGAACAAAAAGAAGAATATGCCTTTAATAAACATCCTCGAATTTTACACGTTACATTAAAAAGAAAAACGGATAATGAAGAGGTTTTTGAAGATATCCCTGCCCAATTTAAAGCGTTTCAAAAAATCCATATACCCAAGGATGTTTTTATTAATTTGTCACCATCAACACAACTATTGTTAGTCAATCAGGACTTAAGCAGTTTTGTATCTTGGCTGGCAGCGAGATATTCAAGACCAGCTTTGCCCACAGCCTTTAATCATCGGATTGAAAAAGCTGATCATAAACGAAAACGTCGTAAAACAGCTAAATCGCTCGATGTATCATTAACAGGTCTTTATATTGAAATTATTCCAGACGCTGAAATTAACGATGATCAAGATTATGCTGTAAATTTCTTGGGGCTAGTGCCTGTAAACTATAATGGAGATCTGGAGGAGGTTAAACAATTAGTTCACAATATTGCTGAAGTCATGATGGCAGCCGGAATGGATGTTAAATTCGAGGTTTTACGAGAAGATGAGGTATCAATCGCAATGCTGCGCCGGTTTAAACGATTCTATTATGACGATTTATCCATTCGAAATAATAACACATTGCCTCCAGAAATCGAGCTCCACCTGTAACGTATTAATAATTACGTTCCGTTTTGAGAATGGGGTAGTGCTCACGAAATTAATTTGGAGGAATATCACTGATGAATATGTTAAAAGCCAAGAACAGGAGGCCAACACATCCCGGTGCTATTTTACGAGAAGATGTATTGCCATCATTAAATATTACTCAGACTGAACTGGCAGATCGATTAGGGGGGATCCAGACGCACCGTTTCGCAAGTGATTAATGAGCTTCGCTCTATTACACCAGACATGGCAATTAGATTAGCCCACCTATTAGATACAACACCTGAAAGCTGGCTGAATATGCAGCAAAAATTAGATGTGTGGGAGTTGGAGCGTAAAAATGCACATAGTTACGAGCTAATAAAAAAAGCGGCCTGATGCCCATTCCCCCATCCAGTTTTATAGCGAGATAAATTAAATAAGTCATTATTGCCACAAAAATATTTGTTGGTACTTTTGTTGGTACATTTCAAAATTTAAAATAAATTAGTCAATTAAATCAATGCTGAAGAAGATGGATGTGATAGCGCCTCTGGCCACCATTATTACTTTTGTTAAATCATATAGTTACAACGAACAAACCGCGACTCTAAAATATCGTAAAGCACGCTTTATACCAATACAAATCTTACAAACCAAGTCTTGGATTTTGCCCCGCATCAAGAGCTAAGTCTATAGCTTTGATATCTGCACATCTCGCATCGAACAAGGCGGGAAAGGCCGCCGAATCAGCAACGATGCCCGCCGCGGCCAACAGACCGCGCATCTTCCAGCGCCCGCCCCGCGGGCCCCCCCCCGCGCGCGCTAAAGCAAAATCAACCCCAAGACCCGATGAAGATGAACGAGAGAGAGGAAATAAATCTTCCGACTTATATGTATTCCAATTATAAAAGGTATTAGAGCGAGGGAACAATTTTCCCTTTGCCTCATCTAGGTCTTCATCAAACTTTGGCGTTGGATGAAATGACCGGTCAGGCCTAGTGAGTTCATAGAGAGCATGCGCCGGAAGTTCTGACTGTAATAACCCAATGACGTTGCACCAATGGTCATCTAATTCACCCCGCTGTTTTTCCGTTTCGCACGCGCTATAACGGACAACAAAGTCTGCATACGCATTATTTAATGACTTAAACGCCTCGTTGCACTGATGCTCACAATGTTGATGGGGCTTAATGCCTAATGAAGAAATCAATGATTTGATTTCATTCAAATCCGACTTGTTTAAGATATTATGGGGTTTTTTATAACCCATCATGAGTGCTACTATTTTTGGGTTTTTCTTCTTGTCTTCAGTATCCATTTTTTTGATCTGGTATTCATTGTTAGCATCACAATAACCTATTTCAATGTGCGTGCCTTGTCGA
>Ga0206878_10304_pt2 | contig 17423 bp, 13 predicted proteins | sample Alteio_BWOrgCont_8_FD_152621 | JGI IMG/M metagenome (GOLD analysis project Ga0206878, IMG submission 152621) | Enriched cells from forest soil in Barre Woods Harvard Forest LTER site, Petersham, Massachusetts, United States -... | ecosystem: Environmental > Terrestrial > Soil > Temperate forest >... | reverse complement strand
CCTGTCGGATGGTATTACGGTGCCCTTTGCCTTAACTGCCGGCATAAGCGGTGCGGTCGAAAGCAACCATATTATTATTACAGCCGGTATAGCCGAAATATGCGCAGGGGCCATATCAATGGGGTTGGGAGGCTACCTGGCAGGCAAAACGGAAGAGGAGCATTATTACAACGAGATGCGCCGGGAATACCATGAAATAAAAACAGTTCCCGAAGAAGAAAAGCAGGAAGTAAGAGATGCTTTGGCTAAATATGGCATAGCAAAAGATATACAGGATAACGTAGCCGACTATTTATCGAGGGATGAAAAACAATGGGTGGAATTTATGATGCGAAATGAATTGGGTATTGAGAAGCCTGAAAATGGAAGGGCGGCCAAGAGTGCAAGGAATATATCCATGTCGTACATTGCAGGGGGCATTGTACCACTTTGCGGTTATATAATTACAAGCAATTCCACTAATGGGTTAAAGTTATCTTCTACCATCACTATTGTCTGCCTCATAATTTTCGGGTATTTCAAAAGTACGCTTACAGGAGAAAATGCATTAGCAGGTGCCTTAAAAACCACCGGTATAGGGGTTATAGCAGCGGCTTCGGCATTTGCCATTGCATACTGGTTTAACAACATGTAAATTGCTATGTTCCGGCGTAGTTGTTATATCTCTAACTATTTGGTTATCAGTGTATAAATTTTGTTGTTTCCTGTTCGGGCTAATCGATTATATTTGCAGCCTTAAAACTTAAAATCTTTAGTCCGCATGTCGACCAAAAAAACAGCAGAGCTTTTAGGCAAAGACGCCGACAGTTTATTGACTCACAAGTGTAAAACCATTACCAAAGAACAGATACACCATCCCGGTGCCGATTTTATAGACCGTTCGTTTGTAGGTTCGAACCGCAACCCGCAGGTTTTAAAGAGCCTTCAAAGTATTTATGGCCATGGCCGCCTTGCCAATACAGGTTATGTTTCAATATTGCCCGTTGACCAGGGTGTTGAGCACTCAGCGGGTGCATCGTTTGCCCCTAACCCTATTTACTTCGATTCTGAAAATATTGTAAAGCTTGCCTTGGAAGGCGGGTGCAACGCAGTAGCATCTACTTACGGGGTATTAGGCTCTGTTGCAAGGAAGTATGCACACAAAATACCGTTCATTGTAAAGATTAACCATAACGAAATGCTCACCTACCCCAACCGATTCGACCAGGTGCTTTATGGCACTGTTGAAAGCGCATGGGAAATGGGCGCTGTAGCTGTGGGCGCTACAATTTATTTTGGTTCAGAAGAATCGACCCGCCAGATTACTGAAATAGCACATGCTTTTGAATTGGCTCACCAATTGGGTATGGGCACCGTATTATGGTGCTACTTAAGGAACAATGGTTTTAAGAAAGATGGTGTGGACTACCATGCTGCCGCTGACCTTACCGGCCAGGCTAACCACCTTGGCGTAACCATACAGGCTGACATTATTAAGCAAAAACTGCCCACCAACAATGGCGGTTACACAGCGCTGAACTTTGGCAAGACAAGCCCTAAAGTATATGAAAACCTTACCACCAACCACCCGATAGACCTTTGCCGCTACCAGGTAGCCAACTGCTACATGGGCCGCATTGGCCTTATTAACTCAGGCGGAGAATCGAAAGGCGCATCGGATATGGCAGAAGCCGTAACTACCGCTGTAATTAATAAACGTGCAGGCGGGCACGGACTAATATCGGGCAGGAAAGCGTTCCAGAAAAGCATGAAAGAAGGCGTTGAGCTTTTGAATGCCATACAGGACGTTTATCTTGCAAAAGAAATTGACCTTGCATAACGACGAAACGGATTTAGAACAGGAAACCCTTCTTACTATGAATAATAACTGGTTCAAACGGATTAAAGAAGGCATTACAACCTCAACAAGAGAGAAGAAGGAAACCCCTGAGGGGCTTTGGTATAAATGCCCTTCGTGTAAAAACATTATTCCTTCAGAAGAGCACCATGCCAATATGCTGGTATGCCCTAAGTGCGAATACCATGAAAAAATTGGCTCGGAAGAATACTTTCATATTTTGTTCGACGATAAGTTTACCGAAATAGCTCCGGAACTGGCACCGTCGGACCCGCTGCACTTTATAGACACCAAGCCTTATAAGGACCGTTTAAAAGCATCGCAGGAAAAGACAAACCTGAAGGATGCATTGCGCGCCGCTACCGGAAAAATAAACAAACAAAAGGCTGTTGTAGCCTGTATGGACTTCACTTTTGTAGGTGGCTCAATGGGTTCGGTGGTAGGTGAAAAAATTGCCCGCGCCGTTGACTATTGCCTTGAAAACAAACAACCGCTCATTATCATTTCCAAATCGGGCGGAGCGCGTATGATGGAAGCAGCCTTCTCGCTTATGCAGATGGCTAAAACATCGGCTAAGCTTACCTTAATGGCTGACGCTAAATTGCCCTATATATCTTTACTTACCGACCCTACAACAGGTGGCGTTACGGCCTCATTCGCCATGCTGGGCGATTTGAATATTGCTGAACCGGGCGCATTGATTGGTTTCGCAGGCCCACGCGTGGTAAAAGAAACTATCCGTAAAGATTTACCTAAAGGATTTCAGACTGCAGAATTTTTGCTTGAGCATGGTTTTCTAGATGCCATTGTTCACCGCAAAGAGTTGAAAGATAAAATCAGCATGCTGCTGGAAAGCCTGAAAGTAGAAGTTGCCGGCTAAGCCTTTTTCGAAAATATTGTTAACCAAATTGGGAAGGCTATCAGCTTGAAGATACGGCCGTTATCCGGCTTATCGGGCTGGTTAAACAGCTTGTCATAGTCTGCCAAAAGCTTTTTGGTATTCATGTATTCGCCCACAACAGGGTTTTCAAAAATGTGGTGCACATCATCTTTTATCTCCGCAATCCATTTACCATTAGGGGTTGTATATCCTTTCTTATCTTTCCTGTCAAGTACCTGCTGGGGCACAATTCCGCGCATAGCTTCACGCAATAGTGGCTTTAACTTACCATGCTGTATTTTATATTTAGAGGGAATTGAAAAGGCATACTCAATAAGGTTAATATCGTCGGAGAATGGTGTACGTGACTCTACTGAATGCCACATAGAGCAACGGTCCTCGCACTTCAAATAACTTTTTAAAAGCGTATTATAAAAATCATGTGCCAATGCCCCGTTCACTGAATCAGCAGTTTCATCATCTCTTTCCAATTCATTAACATGTGCATGCAGAAAATCTTTATTCAGGTACGTAAGCTCCTTGTGGGCCGATAAGCGCGCTTTTAACTGCTGCTGAACGGGTAAGCGGTATAAATATTCTTTCAATATCCGCTTTTTGAAATACCATTTAATGGAAGGAACCAGTTTCTGAATATTTTTTGACGCACTCATAAAGGCAGCCAGTCCCTCATTTTTCAGCACATCCTGCAAATAGTAGAAGTAATAATTGTCGTACCCGGCAAAAAGCTCATCTCCACCCTGGCCATCAAGCACTACTTTTATATTACTCTCCTTCGTCAATCTCATCAACCTGAATTGGGCATAAGTACTGGTGCTCCAGATAGGTATATCCTGGCAGTAAAAAAGGTCGTGCAGGTCTTTCAGTAATTCTTTAGCCGTAGGCTTTACAACATGCACCTTCGATTGTACAGCATCTGAAATTATCTTGGCCCAACTGCTTTCGTCAATAGCCGCATCGGCAAAAGATGCTGTAAATGTGTTTATCCCCTTATGGCCCGATTTACTCATAAGGCTTACTATGGAAGAACTATCCATGCCACCGCTAAGGCATGAACCCACTTCCACATCTGACCTCATCCTCAGGTTAACTGCATCTGTCAGTAATGCCCGGATTTTATCTGTGCTTTGCTTTTCATCAAATGTTTTGTCTTCGTATTGTTTAGAGTAAGGCAGGGTATAGTATTTCCATTTCTTCAACTCTCCATTCTTAACATTTATTGTAAGATTGTGCGATGGAAACAATTCTGTAATCCCTTTGAACATGCCTTCTTCTTCACGTTCCATGGAAGAAAACAACCAATAATCGAATATGGCTCTGCCATTGGGGTTAAAATCTACCAACCCGCCTGCAAACAAAGCCTTTTGCTCTGATGCAAAAGCAAAACAGGTATTGTTATGCACGTAATAAAATGGTTTCACCCCGAACCTGTCGCGACTGGCGAAAAGTGTATCCTTCTCTTTATCGTAGATAACAAATGCCCACATACCGTTGAAATGGTTCACACAGTCAGGTCCCCAATGTTTGTATGCGTTTAATATTACCTCGGTATCTGAAGAAGTGTGGAATTTAAAACCTGCTTTTGCAAGCTCTTCCCTTAACTCTAGGTAGTTATATATCTCACCATTATGCGTTATCCACAAATTTTTATAGGTGTTGCACATGGGCTGGTAACCGGTAGGCTGTATATCAATAATACTTAACCTCCGGTGAGCAAGAATGACATCGGCATTTGCGCTATTAACTATAGAAGCAGTTGGCTTATGCAGTATGCCTGATTCCTTAATTGCCGAAGGTGTATCGTTTCCAAATGCAGCAGTTACCTGCTCACCCTGAATAGCGAGGAAGCCTTCTCCGTCAGGGCCACGGTGCCTTATGGCATTGTTCATTTTCTGAACTACAGCTGCCGTGTCTACTTGCGAATTATTCAATTTAACTATGCCTGCAATGCCGCACATATTCTACTTCTTCAACACACTATTATAAACTTCCAGAAACTGCTTAGACACGGCATCATCATTTACCTTACCAGCAACTGCTTTTCGTATCTCTGCCACATTATACTTTGCCTTGTTCTTTATCATTTCAATCATTGCACTGCCCAGCTGCTTTTCATCATGAGGCTGAACCAACATGCCATTAGACTCATTAATAAATTCAGCTATGTCGCCAACCTTGGTAGCAACAACGGGCAATCCGCAGCATAGGGCCTCGAGCATTACGCATGGCAGGTTTTCATAATTACTGAATAACACAAACGCACCCGCATTCTGAAACAGGTGCACAAGGTCTGTTCCTGTTTTCTGTCCTGTAAATTCAACACTGTCCTGTAACTCCAATTTACTAACTAATCTAACCAGGTCGGGCTTTGCTTCTCCGTCGCCAATAATAGTTAATGTGGTAGCAGGGAACAATTTATGTACTTCTGCAAATGCCCTAATAGTACCCGACACATTTTTTTGCGCTTCGTCAAGCCCTGAAACGTGAATAAACCGAAAAAAAGTATCAGGCTGTTTATCCACTGAAAGGTTAAACATAGCAGTATCCACCACATTAGGTATTACATAATAGGTATTAGTCAATCCCAGTTGCTGCATCCTTATTTTAAGCGAATTCGATACGGTTACCATTGCCGAGGCATGCTTTACTACCCGGCGGGAGAGAGATTTAATCAAAATACCCTTATAGCGCCCGTCTTCCGGGAAATAGCCTGTCCAGTGCTCAGTAATTATATAGGGTACTTTCCATCTTTTTTTCAGTTTCAACGCAATAATTGACGAAGGAAGAATGACATTGGCATTAATAATATCTGGCTTGCCTTGCTTCTGTTCATATATGGTAATAGCCTTGTTCCATGCCGCGTTGTATCTTACCAGTTTCATAAGCCATGATACAAGCGGAATGCTGCTTTTTACCCTTCTGTAATAAACTCTTATAGTGTAAATACCCTCTTCGGTGCTTTCTTCAATACCTTCCTGCTCATCGGAGCACACATACATGGCGCTTACCTTACATTTTTCGGCTACAGCGGCCGCATGCCTTTTCACAAAAATGCCAAGCAATGGCCTTACCCTATTGGGGTACCACGAAGAAATATACAATACTCGCGGGCTATTTTCGTTCATACAATGTTATTCCGGTATGCCTCAGCAACCTCCGAACAGGATTTTTTTACAATTTTAATGATTACTTTGGCATCGTCATAACCTGAACAAGTAAAAAACGAAGAGAATGCGGTTTTTGTATAAGTTTCTTGATATTTTCTTTAAAAGCGAAGAAGACAAGAAAAGACTCAAAAAAGTAGTAATCCCGTCTTTTGCTATACAATCAACCACTATTATACTTGGCTTTTTAACCAGTTTTTTGCTTGCCAAGGGCCTCGGGCCCGATAAATATGGGGTTTTCACCTTTTCCTTTTCATTCGTTCTGCCCCTTGTAAGCTTTGCTTCGCTTGGCATCGGGGTACTAATAGTGAGGGAAATACCCTACATACAGACAAAAGGCACCCCCGGTTTGCTTAAAGGCCTCCACTTCTGGACATTGAGGCTGGTATCAGGATTGTGTGTGCTTCTTACACTGTGTATAATTGCGGTAGCCTATTTCTTCCCGCAACTGCTAAACCAGAAGTACACTACCTCTTTAATGATTGCAGCCGGCATTGTGCCTTTCTATGGCCTTATGAACTATTATTCGGCCTTGCTGAGGGGCTCGGGTCATATATTGCCATCGCAGATTGCCGATAACCTTGTAAGGCCTGTATTTTTTATGCTTGCGCTGCTGTTTCTTTATTTCTCGCCCAACATGTTCACCACCTATACCGCCATGATAGTAAATATACTGGCATTTGCGGCGGCTATGATATACTCATCAACCATGTTTTATAAATCGGTGCCTATAAAGGGAATAACGGCCGAATACGATACCCGCCGCTGGTGGATGGGAATAGCTTCACTTTCCCTTTTTAATGGCATCCTTAGCCTCGATTCGCGCATTGATATACTTATGCTGGGCTTTATAAAAGATTCTGCGCAGGTGGGTATTTACTCAATAGCGCACAAGGTTGCCATGGCACTTTATTTCTTTCTTTCTGTAATGAATACCATAACGGCCCCATCTGTATCAAGGCTATATCATTCAGGGCAAAAAGAAAAACTGCAAGAGATGCTTTCAAAAACCATGCGTTATGTTATGATGCTCACTGTACCTGCCTGCATTATTCTTATTGTATTCAGTAAATATATCATGCTCTATTTCGGTAAAGAATATGAGCAGGGGCAAACTGCTTTAATAATACTATGTGTTACCCAATTAATAAGCGTTGCATTTGGCTCGGTTGGGATAGTAACCATGATGACGGGCCATGAAAAATATAACAGCATAGCCACTTTTATAAGTATTGTAATAAATATCGCGGGTAACCTTATACTTACCCCTCTCATGGGTGTAAACGGAACGGCTATATCAGCCGCAATAAGTATATTAGTGTGGAACATTTATCTGACTATAATCGTAAGAAAAAAAGTAGGAGTATCGCCATGGGTTCTTGCAATAAAGTAAATTTGTCACTGCTATGAAAAAGATTCTCATTACCGGGGGAGCCGGCTATATAGGGTCGCATACTATTGTTGAAATGCTTGAAAGCACTGACTGGACGCCCATTTCAGCAGATAATTACTCCAATTCATCGGCTAAAACATTTGAACGGATTGAAGGCATTACCGGTAAAAAGGTTACCAACTACGCGGTAGACCTTTGCGATGCAAAAACCACCCGGAAAATATTTGAAGAGAATAAAGACATATCGGGCATAATACATTTTGCCGCTTATAAATCGGTACCCGAGTCGGTGGAACAACCACTTTTATATTACCATAACAATATTGAATCGCTGGCTAATATACTGGCTTGTGCAAAGGAATTTAAAGTGCCTCATGTAATTTTCTCTTCCTCCTGCTCAGTTTATGGCGATATAAAGCATTCACCGGTTAATGAAGACAGCCCCACGGGCAAAGCTGCATCTCCCTATGGATATACTAAGCAGATAGGCGAGCAAATGATGCAGGACTTCACCAAGGTAAATAAAGATATTCTTAGTGTGGCCCTGAGGTATTTTAACCCTGTTGGCGCACACAAAACAGGTAAACTGGGCGAAGTGCCTGTGCAAAGACCCAATAACCTGGTGCCTATGATAACACAGGTGGCCGTAGGCAAACAAAAAGAACTGACAGTATTTGGTAATGACTATACTACCCGCGATGGTACATGTATACGCGACTATGTGCACGTATGCGACATTGCAAGGGCGCATATTAACGCACTAACATATCTCGAAAAAACAAAGGATGCCCCTGCCTATTCGCTCTTTAACCTTGGTACCGGTAACGGTGTTAGCGTTATGGAAATAATACACGCTTTTGAAAAAGTAAGTGGTAGAACGCCCAACTATAAAATAGGCCCTCGCCGCGCGGGAGATGTGGAGGCTATTTTTTCAGATATTACAAGGGCTAAAAGCCTGCTTGGCTGGGAGCCCAGACTTTCCCTCGATGAAATGATGGGCTCGGCATGGAAATGGGAGCAGTGGCTGCAACAAAGCTAGTTTTTACTTTCCAGGAATTTCACAAAAGCTTTTACCGCGCGTGAACGGTGGCTCAGGCTGTTTTTCTCTTCTAATGTCATTTGTGCAAAGGAAACAGAATAACCATCGGGAACAAAAACAGGGTCGTAGCCAAAGCCTTTTTGGCCCATAGGATTCTCTGCAATGGTGCCTTCTACTGCACCTTCAAAGGTATACTCCTTTCCATCTATAATAGCTGCAATTACCGTTCTGAACTTTGCCTTCCGGTTTAAAACCCCTTTCAATTCCGAAAGCAGTTTTACAATATTATCAGCGGCGCTTTTGCCTTCCCCTGCATAACGGGCAGAATAAACTCCCGGGGCCCCATTCAAGGCTTCGACTTCAAGGCCGGTATCATCGGCAAAGCAATTAAGTTTTAAACGTTCATAAACGAACCGGGCTTTCTGAAGGGCATTGCCTTCAAGCGTATCTGCTGTTTCGGGTATCTCTTCCTTTACATTAACTTCATCGAGGGTAAGAAGAGTAATTCCTTTAGGAAAAACAGGTTTTATTTCGTCAACCTTGTGCCTGTTATTGGTTGCGATAACAAACTGCATAAAGAAATTTATTGCTGCTTGAACCCTATGAGCACAACCGCGCAACCCGAGCCTGAATTGGTAGTAGGGTTTAACTGTGCGTTAATAATACAATCAACTGTATTTTTTACTGAAAAATCCCAGTAAGGGGCATTCTGGTATTGGCTGTTTGTAAAAAGCTGGTTATGCTGCGAATCGTAAATAGTAAAAATAAGGTTACCGTCTGTCATACCGCTGCAGGCTGCAAGCCTGTAAAGTGTTCCGCCATAAAATGTAACATGGAACTCAGCTGTCTCATCGGAATTAACCAGTAATGCACGGTATTGCTGTCCGTCAGAAATAAATGAAGGGTCTATATTCCTTTTAGCGCAGGCGCTGGCAATACTGTCGCATTGTGCAGTAGCAGAACCCGCCGTTAACATTAATCCAAAAAACAATGCAAATAATATGGCTATCTTTTTCATGTCTATCCTGCAATTTGGTTACGTAGAGCAACTATTTTATCAGTAATCTGCTTTAAAAGCTCAGGGCTGATTTGTACGTTGCTTGTACTGTTAATACTTGTAACTTTATTTTTTACGTCAACCGTAGGAGGAATGTAGTTGTAAACAAATTCCACATTGTCAAACACATCGGCCAGTGAAGCCAGGTCCTTGCTCAGCTTTGCATATTCAGGACGGTCATTATATGGTTGCAGCATTTTAACCAGGTTCTGCAGCGATATTTTTTGTTCGGCAATACGTGTTACAACATCTTTAGCATTAACTTTCTGGCTGTTGTTAGCCTGCACCGCGAAGTATAACGACTCTATCCAACCGCCAACCAGTACAAGCGAACTTATATCGTTTTGCTTATTATCCTTGAAATAGGCATCGCTTCTCCTGAAAGCCTCAGAAACCATTGATAGCAGGGAATCTTCTTTACCCATATTCTGCTGGAATCGTTTAACAAGAGTTGCGTTAAACATATCAGATACCCCTACATCGGTTGCTAATTTTTCAATTGAAGCAAGGTACGAAAGCGCATCCTGTGTCTGGTCATAAAGTGAAATATACCCTAAATCGGCCCCGTAAATGCCAAGGTTAAGGGCTTTTTTGTATTTGGTATCGTACTTGGAGTAATTATCAGAACTATTCAGCATTTCCTTATTGTAAGGGTAACCGCTCTTTTTAATAAGTAACGCTGTTTGAATAGGGGAAGGTATGCTGAAAATCTGGTTATTTATCTTTAACAGGGTCGGGTTATTACTGTCAACCTTTGCTACATTGGGCTGCAGCGACTTATCGGTTGACGCACTATTGCTCCTGCAACCGGCTACTAAAAACATGGTTACAGTAACTGCACAACCGATTATAAACAGAGGTTTGGTTTTCATTTTCAGCATGTCTTTGAGATCCATAGGTAATATAAAGCCAAAAGTAATATTTTTTTATTATTCAGGCTAATAAGAATTAAAAAAAGCAAAAAGCCCCCCGAGTACTCAGGGGGCTTTTCAATAAAGTATCAGAAATTGCAATTACTCTACTATCATTTTCTGTGTCAGGCTTTGGCCGTTTACAGTTACACGATAGAAATAAACGCCATTGGCTAAGCCTGTGCCATTAATAGTTACGGTGTGTGAACCGGGGCTAAGTTTCTGAGGGTCCATAGCTATAAGTTTCTCACCAACTAAGTTGTACACATCAACACTTACAAGGCCTTCTTTCACCATGTTAATACCAAACCTGGTAATACCATTGTATGGGTTCGGATAGTTTTGTGAAATAGAGAAATCGGGCTTGCTGATTTCATTAAAGCCTGTGAAGTCATTGTCGTAATATACGTCGGTAGTGTCATAAACAAAACTTACTGGAGATGTTCCGTCATTAGAAGGGCTGCTGGGGCCAGCTGAAACCCTTACTACAGGTATATGGTATGCCATATTACCAACAGTACCTGTTGTGTAAGGAAGGTCGGAAACACTGATGTACCATACATATCCGGCATATGAAGTATTATGAGTAAATGATTTTACTTTAGTAGCAATACCAGTTGTTACATCATATCCTTGTCCATACATATCAGGGAACTGCATACTGTCAACGGTTGTTGGTCCTGTATAGTCAATAGTATCATCAAGCCAGGTAACGAAAATATGTTTTCCGTCAGTTGTCCTGGTAGCCTGTATACGGTTACCCATTGCCAATGGGTCGGCTGTTGTTGCCACCCATATGCCATTATTCGCGAACTGTGTAGGAACACTTAATATAGAATCAATGAAACGAGCTGCCCAACTGCCTGTACTTGTAGTATAACAGTCAAAAAGGAAATTCCTGTTAAAATAAGAGATATATTGTGAAGAATCAGGATTTGCAATTGCGGAAGCGCACATTGCACCGAAAATATGCAAGTTATTATTAGCATCAACAACCAAGTCATAATCCATTTCGCCGCCCTGAGCACCGGCATTATTAAACAGGTGCCACAAAGGAAGTACAGTGCTTGGGCTATCTGCTGTCGGACGCAAGTATTTTACTAATGTAGTATCATTGCGCCAGTTGTGTAGCATCATAGTCCATGTTTTACCGGAATTGGTTGTTTTATAAACAATTGGCTGGTAGGTAACAAAATCAAGGTTGTTGCTGCCACTCATTGAGTCGAGGTTACCAAAAATTACCGCATAACCTGTTTTACCATCTTGTGACCATGCCATTCCCGCATCGTTCATTTTTTCAGGAATTGTGTCATATGCAGTGCTTACGTGATCGCTTGGCATAAGGTGAGGCCATAATTTCTTTTGTGTCCATGTAAAAGTGCTACCATTAAATTTACCTGCATTTACTGAGGCACCGGTATAAGACTCGCTAGTTACTGCTGAATTATAATACCATCCATCGCCAATATTATGTGCAATACTGTCATCTGTCGTACTCATATATTCTGAAAACTCCTCAGTAAGTACGCCTGGTTTGCCATTGCCTTCAAATACCGCATTAATATTAGTGCTGTCAAATTTCATACTTCCGAAAGCTACAGAATCCCAGCCTGCATAGTTACCGGTTGCAGTACCTCCGGTATAAGGGCCGCTTGCTACCCAATACGCATTGGTAAAAGTTGAGTTACCGGCAGGATTAAAAATAACACCATTGGGGTAACGTGTACCATTTGCTGAACCTGATGCATTGCTATAAAATATTTTGCCTGTATCCCATGAAGTGCCCCAATCTAACGAAACGGAAGCCTCATATGTTCCGCTACCGTATAATGTCATCTTAGATTGGTCGGCGCGGTGGGTGAATAATATGGCCCCGGTAGCCTGGTTGCAGGTTACAGCAGTTGTGTTGGCATTAAGGTTACCATAAAGATTATGGGCGCTTCCGCATGGAACAGCATTAGCAGTAGCCTCTGATTTATGAACTATAGCTTTTTTTGCACTAACTTCATTTGATGCCTGGTTGTAGAAAGATGGTGCATCATTAGGGTGAGTAACATGCTTATTAAGCTTGCTAATTAAAACCGGCTTGGTAGGTTCAATGTTAGCATACGAGGTTCTTAACTGAGCACCTGCATAAGCAAAACTTCCTAAAGCCAATAACATTAGTACTGATTTTTTCATGGCAAATTTTAAGATTTGTTAAGTATTTATTTTGTTTAGCGTCGCCACACAGGATGGAATATTTCCCCTCCGGATGTGTCTAACTATGCAAATCTATATAAATTTCTATATCGCCGTAAAAAAAACTCGCTTATTTTAAGAAATACTGCATAAACCTGATTAGGTCCTTTTTATATACAGGATGCGCATTGCCAATAATTTCCACCGCCAGGGCGCCTACACAATTACCTATAAATGAGGCCACATCGGGTGGGGTGTTTTGGTAGGCGCAAAGGGTTGTTACCGATAAAACCGCATCGCCGGCACCAACAGAGTCTTTTACCGAAGTAGCCATGGCGGGAGTGCGGTAGAATTTATTTTTCTCATACCATAATGAGCCTTCGCCACCCAGGGTAATTTGAATTTTGCCGGCTTTTGTAATGCGCTTTAAATGCTTTACCAGTTCTTCAAGGCTACCATAATTATCGCCGAAAGGCAGGCGTAATTCCTTTTCATCAATTGAAATATAACTGGCTTTGTTGTATTTGGTTATATAGTTATACCCGAAGTTATTGCTGTTTGTCTGGGCATTTATTGAAACATACTTACCCAACGATTCAATGCATTTTATTATTCCGGGGGTTATTAATCCGTGGCCAAAATCGGTTACCAGGACAATATCGTAATGCGCAGCTTCTTTTTTCAGGTATGTAATTATTTCCTTTTCAAGTTTTTCCTCTATGTAATGATCGTTCATAAAAGTAACCTCGAAAAGTTTCGTATTCATAAACTTATCAAGATACCTGCGCTTGGTATTTGTGGGGCCGTCATCGCGTACAAAAAATTTCGCGTCTACTCCTTTCGAAAGATTTTTCTTAATAATCTCTTCCTGCATGTCCTTTCTCCCGAGACAGGTTATCATTTTTACTTCTCCCGCGAACTGTTCTACATGATTAGCAACAGCCAGTACACCACCGGCAAAAACTTCCGCTCTTGTAAATATGCTCGATATGGTTGCTGATTTTGAAGATTTTCCTAAAGGAGTGCAATAATGGTACTCGTCAATAATAGTATCGCCAATAATCAAAACCTTCTGTTTATTCATCTTTTCAACTTCATTTATAATGAAGTCTGAATCCCATTTCTTTTTAAAATGGTCAACAAATTCTTTGGTCTTGGAGCTATGCTGGCTGAAGTGGGCATTCAATAGTTTTGATGAAGAAAACATAATCTCCTCGGTGAACATAAGCGAACCACCTACTGACTTTACCGCTGCCTCTTCAGCATAAATACCTTTAGTAAGGTCTTTTTCTTTATCCTTATAATCCTGTCCTTTTACGTAGTATGTAGGCTTCAGCATCTTTATTGTTTCGGTAGCCGTAGGCCATTTATTCAGTGCCACATAATCTACAGCCTCAATAGCCGCTATTGATTCCATCCGTAATTGCTCCGGAAACACGGGCCTTCCGGGACCTTTATTTACAAACCTATCAGGTGTTAAAGTAACCACAACAATATCAGCTTTCTCCTTCGCCGCTTCAAAATGCTTAATGTGGCCGGGATGTAACAGGTCGAAACAGCCGTGACATTGGGCAACGGTTTTACCTTGCTTTTTAAGCTTTGCAATCTGCACAGCTAATTCTTCCAGCGATAGTATTTTATTCCTTGCCATGTTTCAGTTGTTTTATTTACCAAGGTATTTAAACCAGTCTTTAGTAGCTTCTGCAATACTGGCAGGTTCCCAAAGCGGGGCTTCTCTCCAGTAATCAATATTATCAAGCATTATCCGTACCCCTTCTTCAAAGCTTATTTTTGGTTTCCAGCCTACCCTTTTAGCAATTTTAGTTGTGTCGGCAAAAGTACAGTCAGGTTCACCCGGTCTTTTAGGTACATAAGTAATTTCGCCACCCAATAACTCAACAAGTCTGTTTATGCTATATGTATTTCCACTGCCCACGTTCATTATTTCTCCGGCACAATCTTCTCTTTCCGATGTCATTACACAGGCATTCACTACGTCTGTAACAAATGTAAAATCTCGTGTTTGTTTGCCATCGCCCACCACAGTATATGGCTTGTTATTCAGCTTCTGAGCCAGGAATACCCCAAACACAGCTCCATAAGTACCCGATGTGCGGGCACGGGGACCATATACATTGAAGAACCTTAATGAGGTAATATTTAAACCATATATCCTGTGCCAGTGCATGCAATATTCCTCGCCAACATATTTAGTTAACGCATACGGATACTGGGCACTGATGGGTTGGGTTTCGGGTGTAGGATATTTATCGGGTATGCCGTAACAGGATGATGAAGCGGCATATATTACGCGCTTAATATTATTATGGCGGCAGGCTTCCAGAACGCTTATAGTGCCATCAACATTTGAACGGTGATAAGCCATAGGGCGCTCGATAGAAGGAACAATATCGGCCAATGCCGCAAGGTGATACACACGCTCAATGCCTTTAAACAGTGGAGCTATTTTATCGTACTCTGCAATATCGGCATGGTGAAAAGAAACTTTATGATTCCCTTTGTGGTGTTCAATATTTTTCAGGTTGCCGCTACTAAGGTTATCTATAATCACAACCTCATGGCCATCCTGAACCAGCCTGTCAACTAAGTGGCTTGCTATAAAACCGCACCCGCCTGTAACTAATGTCCTCATTACTTAAAATTCACGCAAAGTTAAAAAGATAAAGAAAATAAGGCATTTTACTGCCCCGATGCCGCTAAAGAGGCATAAAATCTGATGAGTCTTGGTGTATGTTCACGGAGCGACAATTTTTCACGTCCTTCCCGTACTTTCCTAACCTGCTCCTCATAAGGAACAACATTAATAAGCCTGCGGATATCCGCAAAATCTTCCTTATCGGGGATTACAAAACCCATTCCATACCGGTTCACTATCCAGCTCTGGTACTCAACATCGGCGCTTACAAGAATTGGGATACCCGCTTCCATATAATTGAACATTTTAAGTGTGGTAGCATACTTATGCTTCAATTCAGACTGGCCCGAATTTGCCTTAAAAAAGGGCATTAATCCATAATGATATTTAGATAGTTCTTTAAACAACTCTGACTGTGAAACGGATTGATGGAAATGAAAATATTCATTTTGCTTTGCAATTCCTTCATATTCCTCGTAATCGGCCTTCATTACTGATGGGCTGGGGTATATATGAAAGTGTATTTTCTGTTTTGAAAGATAATCTATCAGCCAATGAAATTGCACTCCGCCATAATGTACTTTATCGCGATGCGAGCCCATAACACCACCTGCATAAACAAAATGAATTTCTCCTTCAGGATATGATTTCGGGTTCGAAATAAAGAAATCGTTATCGGTATATAAAGGAAAAAACAATCTCTTCTTCTTTTCTTTAATTCCCCAAAGCCTCATTCCTTCTCTTGGTTCAAGGCTATGTGCCACTATTCCATTTGCCAACTGAAAACATTCCTTCTCATAGGGTAATTCTTCTTTCAGCCACCTTCTGTCTGAATCGGTTCCGTAATACAATACAAACACATCCTGGTAATCTATTATAAACGGGGTTGAAGAATGGTATTTCTTTAGGACCCGCATAGCAATACATGGAAATTTACTTTTAGGTGCAAACCCATGCACTATGTATGGCTGGGGTAAAGAACGAATTATTCTTTTCAAATGCCATTTGTTCCTGAAAAGTATTGTTACGTTTATTTCAGGTGTTGTGAACTTCTCATAGAACCCCCGTTTATGGCAAAGCAGTATTGAAGTTATCTTTTCAAACCTACTGGTCCATTTTGCCATACGCGGAATGCGAGGCGGCAGAAACTCACCTACATAAACAATGAGTTTGTGTGATTTATCTAAATCACCAAAGCCATAAGGCACATTCAAAACCCACAGGAAAGCATCGTAAGCAGAGGTAATATTTTCATAAATAAACCACTTAAGTTTATTTATAAAAACATATAGCGATGCTAATTTTTTCATTAAGAAACCCTTATGCTGGAATGCGATATGTGCAGGGCATTATTTTTTATAAAACCTGAGAACACATTCAATTATATAATCTACCTGTTCATTTGTCAGTTCAGGATAAACAGGCAGGCTTAAAATGGTTTCAGCTTGTCTTTCAGTTACCGGGAAATCGCCTTTTTTATAAACAAGGTACTTAGCCGCTTCCTGCAAATGAATAGGAATAGGATAGTGTATTTTGGTATCAACACCATTATCCATTAAAAACTGCTTAAGGGCATCGCGTTCCTTACTCTGAATTATAAAGGTATGGTAAACTGCCTTTTCATAAGGCTTGTCTTTGGGTACAATCAAGTCCAAATCTTTAAACGCCTCATAATATTTAGCCGCAATCTCTCTTCTTCTGGCAGTCCACTTATCAAGTAGCTTAAGCTTAACATTAAGCAGGGCAGCCTGCAAATTATCGAGGCGTGAATTATAACTCCAGAACTCGCACTCATCACGGTTTTTTAACCCGTGATTACGAGCCACCTGCAAATACTTGTAAACCTTTTCGTCGTTGGTTGTTATTACACCACCATCTCCGGAAGCTGCAAGATTTTTCAAAGGATGCAAACTAAAGCATCCGGTTATTCCAAGGCCGCCAACACGTTTATTTTTATACTCTGCCCCAACTGCCTGCGCACAATCTTCTATTATTTGCAGGTTATGCTTTTTAGCTATTGCCAACAATTCATCCATTGGTGCAGGACGACCGGTTAGGTGAACAACAATAATTGCCTTTGTCTTAGGTGTAATGGCCTTTTCAACTTTTTCAGGGTCGAGGTTAAAATCTTCGCGCACATCGGCAAAAACTGGTGTGCCTCCAATTAACGCTACAGAAGAAGCAGAAGCCAAAAATGAATTAGGGGCCGTAATAACTTCGTCGCCAGCTTTAATTCCTATTGCTTTTAACGAAAGGAACAATGCATCGGTGCCATTTGCCACACCAA
>Ga0206878_10314_pt1 | contig 17550 bp, 12 predicted proteins | sample Alteio_BWOrgCont_8_FD_152621 | JGI IMG/M metagenome (GOLD analysis project Ga0206878, IMG submission 152621) | Enriched cells from forest soil in Barre Woods Harvard Forest LTER site, Petersham, Massachusetts, United States -... | ecosystem: Environmental > Terrestrial > Soil > Temperate forest >... | reverse complement strand
TCCTCAGCGTGGTAACTTTGCCGCAAGGGGTAATGTTGGCGCCAGGGGCAATTTTGCTGCCCGTCCGGGTTTTAACCGTGGAGCAGTAGGCGCCCGTGGTTATGCAGGCAACCGTGGTGCTTACGGTAATCGTGGATTTGCGGGTAACCGTGGATTTGCAGGCCGTGGTTATGGCGGTCGTGGGTACTATGGTGGCAGAGGCTTTGGCGGCAGAGGTTATTATTACGGCCCTCATAACTGGGGTGGTCGTGGCTGGTGGGGTTACCACGGCGGATATTGGTGGAATGGCGGCTTTTATGCCAGCCTCTATTGGCCACGTCTTGGTTTTAGCGTAGGATTTTTACCTTATGGCTACTATCCATTCTATTGGGACAATACTCCATACTACTACAGCGACGGCTTTTACTACAATTACAACAACAACCAATATACTGTAGTTGAACCACCACTGGGTGCTGAAATTACACAGCTTCCTGCAGGCGCTAAGCAAATAAGCATCAACGGCGAACAATACTACGAGCTGAATGGTGTGTACTACCAGGCTATTACTAAGGATGACGGTACAACCGCATACGTAATTGCCGGTAAAGATGGCCAGTTGAATACAGATAATGGCGGTTCTGATAATGGTAACGGTGCACCTGCACAAGGCGGCTACAACGCTGCCCCAGCAAATGGAGGCTATAACAGCGCCCCGGCACAAGGTGCCGTTAACAATACTCCTCAACCACAGGTTGGCGATATTTATGACCAGTTGCCACAGGATACCCGCAGAATGCGCATAAACGGCCAGGTTTTCTTTGTATCGCCTGATGATTATTATTACCAGGAGACTATTGATACCAAAGGAAATAAAGCTTACAAAGTTGTAGGTACGCCTTCGGATGAACCACAAAGCAATCAGTAAAACTCCTAATATATAGTTTAAAGGCGGTCCGTTTTTCTTCGGATCGCCTTTTTTGTTTTCATCATCCCTGTTTATTTGTATATTTAGGCTGTGCCCTCCAGAAATGAGGGTGCATTTTTATAACAAACTATTGTATAGCATTTTACGTTTAACAGCTTACTATAGACCATTAAATAAATGAAGAACCCAATAACTATCACCAAAACAGTGCTCGCAACAATTGCTGCTGCAGCGCTTGCCCTAAATATTTCATCGTGCCACCAGGATAAATTCCCGGTTAACATACCGGTTTCGGAAGCAGATGCAGCACAATTTACGACCGATGCGGTGATACCGACAGCGGGCGGTATGATCACCCAGATAAACAGCTCGGTCGCCATTTACAATGCCGTACCGCTAACGTGCGGGGTACAAAAAGATTCCACCATTATTGTTGCCAGCGGCACCGGTGCTTCGCCTTCGTACAACTACAGTCTTATCTCTAATTATACATTAACCTGCAACGGCGTAGTGCCGGGCCAGGTAACTTTTTACTTTACCGGGAATGTGAGTTATAGCGGGCCGCTAATGTCGTCGGTCGATAAAAGTACGGGTGGATTTATACTCACCGGCCTGGCAGCAGGTTCAAGCCAGTACACATTTAGCTGCAACTACAGCCGCAATGGCACTACAACTTCAAAACTCGGGCAACAAAATACCTTTACCAGCATTATTGCCATCCAGGCAAATTCAGTCGTTGTTGATAAAACCACAAAGCAAATCGTTTCAGGAAAGGCAGCAGTAAGCATTAAAACAACCAATAGCGCGGGCAAAATCTACACGTTTAATGGTACTATTACCTTTTCGGGCAATAATAAAGCTATCCTGGTGTTAGACAGCGGAACAATTTATCCGTTGTCCTGGTAATATCGAATTCGTATTTTTTACATTGGTTTTAGGCAGCGATTTCCGCCGGGGTAAAACATTTTCAGGTTTTATTTCTTTAATTAAATATTCCTCCGTTTAATTATGCTGAAGCTGATGATACCTCTTAAGTGCCTGTTGGTGCTTATCCTTTTTACAATAATTGCGCCAGCGTCCTCAAAGGCTTATTCGGTGCTTACCCACGAGGCCCTTGTAGATGCCAGCTGGAAAAAAAGCATCCTGCCCTTACTAAAGGCAAAGTATCCTATGGCCGCCGATAGCGACTTTAAAAATGCGCATGCCTATGCCTACGGCGGCTGCCTGATGCCCGATATGGGTTATTTCCCTTTTGGCAGTACTTATTTTACCAACCTGGCCCATTATGTACGTACCGGTGCTTTTGTGGAGAACCTGCTTTCAGAAGCCCAAAACCTTGATGAATACGCTTTTGCCCTCGGGGCTTTATGCCACTATATGGGCGATGAATATGGCCATTCACTGGCTACAAACCATGTGGTGCCCTTAGTTTATCCTAAAATGGAAAAGAAATTCGGGCCGATAGTAACCTATGATGAAGACCATATTTCCCATAGCCGTACTGAAATATCGTTTGATGTACTGGAAATAGCCAGGGGCAACTATGCATCGCAAAATTATCACGACTTTATCGGTTTTGAAGTGTCGAAACCGCTTTTGGAAAGGGCATTTATAAAAACCTACGGCCAGGATATTAATTCTGTTTTTGGCGATCTCGACCTTGCAATCGGCACCTTCCGGTGGTCTGTAAGGAGCCTGTTGCCCACGCTTACCCGTACGGCCTGGATATTAAAAAAGAACGACATTAAAAAACTGAATCCGAGCGTAAACAGCCGCAGCTTTCATTACAAAATGAAAAGAAAGGCTTACTACAAGGAATTCGGGTCATCGAGGCAGAAATCAACTTTCGGAGAAGTTATGCTGTCATTTTTCATCCGCATTGTACCAAAAATAGGCCCTTTTAAAGCATTAAAATTTAAGGATGTGGGCCCTGAAGGAGAGAAATTATTTATCAGGAGCTTTGACACCGTGCTGGTTAAATACGACGAGCAGCTCACAAAATTACACCATGGAAAAATACACCTGCCCGATGTAGATTATGATACCGGCAACCTTACCACACCCGGCGAATACGGCCTGGCTGATAAAACCTATGTGGATCTGCTGGTGAAACTGGAGGAAAACAAACGCGCAGACCTCACCCGGCCCCTTCAACAAAATATACTTTCATTTTATAACAAAGCCGATACGGGGTTAATGGCCAAAGAGTATCCCGGCGACTGGAAAAAAGCATCGCTTTCGTTACACGAGATAAAAGCAGCTAAACCCATTAAAATGGACAGCTTAAAGAACATGAAAGGTGTGTACTACAAACTCAATGAACCGGGTTTACAGGCCGATTCGACCAAATAAACACTATTTTAAATATTTATTGTACCAGGCTATATAGCGTTTAAGCCGGTCAACCTGGTAGCTTGGCACTGTAAATTCATGGTATTGGTTGGGATAAAGTATCAGTTCCGAGGGGATATTTTGGGCTTTCAGCGCCATATACATTTGCTCGCTCCCGGCCGTAGGCACATTAAAATCCTTTAATCCCGACATAAACATCACCGGCGTTTTTATCCTGTCGGCATGGAAGAACGGGTACGACAAATTGATCCATTTTTCCTGGCTTTTCCACGGCGGCCCCAATTCGTTATCGTATTGCAGTACATACTCATCGCTTCCATACATGGTGGTTTGCAATGCGCTCCCTGCCCCTGCTACACCGGCTTTAAAGCGGGTATCCGTAGCAATGGTATAATCTGTTAAAATGCTTCCGTAACTCCAGCCGCCTATCCCCAGGTGGTCCGGGTCGGCTATGCCGTCTTTAACCAGTTCGTCCACAGCGCCGAGCAGGTCAGTTACTTCTTTATTCCCCCAGTCGGCAAATATCGCTTTGCAATAATCAATGCCCCGGCCATTGCTGCCACGATAATTCACCGCTGCAACCGCATATCCTTCGCAAGCCAAAGCCTGGCGTATATCATCAAAAGTATAGTCGTCCTGCCCAACCGGGCCGCCGTGTATGTAAAGGATAAACGGCAGCTTTTTCGTCCGCACACTATCCGGCAAATAAATTAAACCCGAAACATCTGTCCCGTCCTTACTTACCGACTTAAAACCCTCCACATGTGCCAGCTTGATATTATTTAACCAATCCTGGTGATGGGTTAACCGGTGCAAGTCGCCATTTTCAACGGCAAATAGTTCGGTTGGCAGGTAAGGTGTGCTTAACTCAACTATCCAGCTCGATGCCATAAAAGCAACCACGTCGCTTATCCCGTAATTGCCATTGTTCACCGTGCTTATTTTTTTGGTGTCGATGCTGTATTGGGCGAGGTAGCTTCGGCGGTCATCGATAACCGCAAAGGCAATATACTTGCTGTCTTTACTCCATTCAGGCGAAACCACCGGGCGGTCAAGCTTCAGGGTTAGTGTTTTGTTGTTTCTGCCATCAGCATCCATCAAACACAAAACATCCTGGTCGTACATAATATAATCCACATCGCTGGTCGACCGCAGGTAGGCAATATACCTGCCGTCCGGGCTCCATTTCGGGTTTAAATCGTGCCCTTTCCAGGTAGTTAACTGTTGTATCTGTCCGTTGGGCTTTGCCTCGATCCTAAAAATGTCTGCATTATCATTCTTTTCCGGATCCGCAGTATGGTTACTCGTAAAAGCGATTAACTTTCCATCAGGCGACCACTCCGGCGATTGCTCATCGGTATTGCCCTTAGTGAGGGTATCCAGTTTTTTCGTCTCCACATCAAAAATATACAAGTGGGTATGCAGATGATGGAGGTAGCCGTCAATATCCTGTTTGAAATGATAACTGTCGATACGGATGGGCAAGGGGTTTTTGGGATCTTCCTTACCGTTGTTTTCTGAATCCTGGATAAGCAATACCAGTTTCTTCGCATCCGGCGACCAGGCATACGCGTTCAGGTCGCCTTTAACATCGGTTAGTTTGCTCGCTTCGCCGCCTCTCCTATCTAAAAGCCACACCTGTGATCCGGTTTTTGATTCGCGGGAGGAGAGAAACGACAGATACCTGCCATCAGGGCTCCAGCGTGGGTTGGTTGCGTCGTCAGATCCGTGGGTAAGCTCGATAGATTCGCCGCCCGTTAAACTTTGCATCCACAGGTGCGAAAAGCTCCTATCCTTTGCGGTATCAACTTCCGATAGCGTGTAGGCTACCCATTTGTCATCAGGGGAAACCTGCGGGTCGCCAAGGTTTCTCTCTTTCAATACATCAACCGGGCTAAACGGTTTTTTTACATCCTGTGCGGAAGCGAATGCCGAAACAAAACAAATTACACCAATGAGTAAGCTTTTTTTCATAAAAATGGATTGCAGGCCTAATTTACAAATTGTATTTAAAAATCCATGTGAGGCAATCTACTTATATGGGGCAGACGCATTAAATACTGTAACCACCAGGGCACTAAGAATGGGCAGCGATATAACGTTCCAGCGTTCCATTTTTTCACGCGCGGAACAACCCGGAACGCTATGAAACATGCTGATAATCAATGATTTTCAATTTTTTCTATTGATTAAATTTATGTAAGTAACTGATAATCAGTTACTATTGAAATCGACATTTTTAATGCCCATTATGCAATTAATTGATAATCAAACTGTTTCATCTTTTTGTGACGTTAAATTTGGAGTCTTTTCCTGAAATAGGTTTACACTGCCGACCTATATGAGTAGAAGACCCTTACGACAAAAGGCTGTTGATTTGACATTAGTTAATGGTAAAGAGCATTAGCTCAGTTAACACATTAAACTATTTTATATAAAGTAATTTTAATGGGTCTGCCCTGTCTACTTATAATCTAAATGCAAAAATCACCGGGCAAGGACAAACATATCCACCCGGTGATTTTACTATAATGGTTGACCAAATTAATAACCCGGGTTTTGCACGAGTTTTGGGTTGGCGTTTATATCTAATTGCGGTATAGGGAATACCAGTTTTGGCGATGTAGGAACCAGTGTACCTACCGTAGAACTGAACGTTACCGGGTATTCCGGAGCAGGTAGTGGCGCCAATCTTTTCTTATTGTATAAAAACAGGCCATTCTCAAAAGCCAATTCATGCACGGTTTCGTTCAAAACATTAGTAATGGTTACACTTGTTAAAGGCTTAAGGCCGGCGCGGGTTCTTATCGTATTTACATCAGAAAGAGGTGTAGCCCCTACAGTTGTATTTGCCTGGATGTTCGCTTCCGCCCGCGTTAAATAAAGCTCGGCTAAACGGATTACATGCACATTTCCAAAACTGTTATCAAATTTATCGCACCTTAATATGCCGTCGGGATCCTGCTGGTACATGCTGAGCCTGGTGTCGCCCGCTTCAAATCCATTCACAAAACTGTCGTGTACCACTATATCACCGCGGCCAGCATAATACGAAGATGCATAGTACGTATTAAGTGCATTTGTTCCCTGTTGCGAGGTAACCTGTAGCGCAAATATATCCTCAAGTGTATTATCCTCGTGGACTGCGGTTTGATTTGGGAACGGAAATTCGTCGCTATAATTTTTGTTCAGCGTAAACTGTCCCGAGCCGATCACTTTGTTGGCCTCTGTTATGGCATCTGCATAATCACGCTGCTGCATATATAACCTCGACAATATGGCCGAAGCAGCGTAGGTATTCGCAAAAAAACTGTTATCTGTTGGAAGCTTTGCTTCGGCATCTTTCAGATCGGCAATGGCCTGGGCGTAAACTTTTGAAACCGTTTCCCTCGATACATAAACCGACGGATTTAACGTTGTGGTAGGCGTTAACACTATAGGTACCGCCAGGTTTGTTGCCGGGTCGCCATCGCTCCAGTCCCGGCCAAAAAGGCGGGCCAGGTCAAAATAGGTCATCCCCCTTAAAAACTCGGCTTCGCCCTGTGTGCGGTTTTTGTCGGCACTTCCTACCTTACTAAGGTTAGCAAGCACATTGTTGGCAGCGTTTATCACCTGGAAACCATCCGCCCAGGTGGCATCTACAAAGCCGTTATCGATAGGTATCGTGTTGTCGGTCATTTGCGTAAGACCCTGGAAAGTACCCTGCCAGTCGATATCTGATTGCGTACCCTGCAGGTCGGCGTAAAGAAATACGCCGCCACCATACAAGTCTGCTTGTCCTGCTCGGTTGTATGCACCCACAAGCGTCACCTGTACATCCTGGGCTGTTAATATTGCCTGGGGTTGATCAACCGATTGATAAGGTTTTAAATCCAATTGTTTATTACAGGCACTTAGCAACACTATGCCGCTTAACGCCGATATATATAGTTTATTTAATGTTTTCATCTCTTTTCAATTAAATTAAAAGCCTGCATCTAAACCAAATGTAATAGTACGGGGCTGTGGAGCCGAATAGAAATCGTTGCCCAGGTTTATATTACTCTGCAGAAAATCGGAATTTACTTCAGGGTCCCATCCTTTGTAACTGGTTATTTTAAACAGGTTATACCCGTTAGCAAAAATCCGCAAATGGCTCATCTTCAGTTTTGAGATAATTTCGTTAGGGAAGTTGTATCCAAACGTCAACGATTTTAAACGAACATACGAACCACTTGATAAATACCTGCTTGACGGGTTGGTACCGTTGGCATAAAATAACCTCGGCTCCGGCACATTGGTAATATCGCCGGGTTTGTTCCAATAATTCATCTGGTCAATCGTTTGGTTATCAAAGCCGTTGCTGGCTTCGGCGCTCATGAACTGGCCGCCGCCGTTATATATTTTATTGCCGAATGAGCCATAAAAGTTAAACGAGAGATCGAATCCCTTATACTTAAATGTATTGGTTACGCCTCCGGTCCAATCCGGTATCGGGTTACCGAGTACCGTGTTTTGCGCCGCATTAAAATCGTTGGTGGTCCCCTTGTTTAATGAGCCGTCCGGGTTTTTTGTATTCAGGTAATATATGGCATCGCCGTTTGCAGGGTTAACGCCGGCATACTCGCGGCCATAAAAAACGCCAATTTCCTGCCCTTCAATGGCATAATTCAAATCAGCGCCATCAGTTAACTGCTGACCAGCCAGGTAGGTGATCTTGTTTTTATTATAGGCGGCATTAAAGCTGGTTGTCCATGAAAATTTGCCGATCAAATTATCCGATGTCAATTCTATTTCAAACCCGCGGTTGTACATTCTGCCTAAATTTTGCAATTGCGTACCGATACCCGTGGTTTGCGGAACGTTAACAAATAACAATAAGTCGCTGGTGTTTTTGTTATAATAATCTAAACTGGCAGAAAGACGGTTGTTAAAAAAACCTATATCTACACCTCCGTCAAATTGCAGCGTTTTTTCCCATTTCAAATCGGGGTTGGCAATTTGAGTGTAACTTTGTCCGCCTTCGCCATTATAACCGGCCGAAGAAAATAAGCCGAGTGCCGAATACGGTAACGCGCCGTCATCACCCGTTAAACCATAACTGGCCCTTAATTTAAGGTTGCTAAGTGCCCGTGAGTTTTTCATGAAGTTTTCCTGGCTTACAATCCACCCAACCGAGCCGGCGGGGAAATATCCAAATTGATGATCAGCCCCAAATTTTGATGAACCATCAGCTCTTACACTTCCCGAAAGCAGGTACTTACCGTCGTACGCATAGTTTGCCCTTGCAAAATAAGATAACAGGGTATTGGCGGTTTGAGCAGACGATCCCGCGGTTATCAAGCCAGCAGACTTAATTGTACGGTAAGCATCGGATGGAAACTGTTCTCCCTGTACATTATTGGACGTTACGTGATTATTTTCAAAACTGGTACCCATTGTTACGTCAAGCGAATTTTTTTGATTGAAAACGTTTTTATAGGTAAAATAATTATTGGTAGTAAAGTGCACCTGAAATACGCTGCTGTTTGAACCGAAACCGTTTGGTGTTCCGGTGTTCCTGGCGGTTAAGCTGTTGGCATACTGGTCTTCATTCTGACTTGTCTCATCAACACCCAAATCTGAGTGGAATGTAAAATGTTTTACAATTTCCCAATCGCCGAACAAATTACCTATAGTACGGTAAACATTTGTATGAAAATATTCATTATCAACACTTACCAAGGGGTTGTAGTATAGAGGATAATCTCCGCTGGAGCCGGGAGGCGTACCGCTAATTAACCCCGACCGGGGGTCGATCACTGGTGTTATGGGCGATAATGCTACAATTTGCAGCGGGGTATTAAAGTTATCGTCATTAGCAACACGCTGGTTATAGGTATGGGTGAAATTAAGGTTCATTCCAACTTTAAAATTGCTGAATATCTTCGACTCCAGGTTTACACGACCACTGTAACGCTGCAAGGCATTTCCCTTTAACATGCCGGTTTGATCGAGCGCCTGCCCGCTGATATAATACGTGGTTCTATCGTTACCGCCTGAAAAATTGAGGTCATATTCTTGTTGTGGCGCAGATTGGAAAGCCTGCTGTTCCCAGTTAGTATCGTATTTTGTCCAATTGGTGCTGCCGGCAGCCAGGGTGGTGAATTCGCCGTCAACGTAGGCAAGGTCGCTGGCCTTTGCATCGGCAAGCGTGCTAAAAAATCCATTAGCAAAATCCTGTGTGGCTTCGCCCAGGGCGGCACGCTTTTCAATCTGGAGCCATTGCTGTGTGTCTAAAAACTGTCGCTGGCCTGATGGATCGCTATACCCGAACTGCGCCTTAAAATCAATTTTTGATGTTCCGGCTTTCCCCTTTTTTGTAGTGATGAGGATAACACCGCTGGATGCACGTGAACCATAAATTGCCGATGCCGATGCATCCTTTAAAACCTCGAACGACTCGATATCCTGGAAATTGATATCGGCGAGCGGGTCTGTCGGTGCGCCATTGCCTGAAAGGTCATCATTATTGATCACGATGCCGTCCATGATGATCAATGGCTGGGTATTGCCCGAAATGGTGGACACACCACGCACATTAATACTAATGCCCTGGCCCAGTTTACCGTTATCAGCCTGGATGTTAACCCCTGCGGTTTTACCCTGTAAGGCCTGCTCAAAACTGGTTACCGGCGTATTCTCCACATCTTTGCCTGTTACGGTTGTTATTGCTCCTGTTATATTAGCCCGTTTTTGCGTGCCATAACCAACAACAACGATCTCCGAAAGCTGTTTAGGGTCGGCCTCCAGTTGCACGTTTAAAGTACTGCCCGAAATGGGTAGGTCGGTTTCCTTGTAGCCAATGTACTTAAACTGCAAAGTTTTGGCGCCTGCCGGCAGTACTAATGAATAATGCCCGTTTAAATCGGTTTGGGTGCCACTGGTGGTCACGCCTTTTACGATCACGCTTACCCCGGGTAAGGGTGATCCGTCTTTTTGATCAGTTACTTTACCGGAAATCACCTTGTTCTGGGCAAAAGCAAAGGAGAAACAGGAAAATAAAAGAAAAAGTGTTAGTAGATTTTTCTTCATAAATGTTTAGTTAATTTTTAAAAATGCGTAGGGGAATGGGAAGTTAATAATAAAAATGGCTATATGAAATTAATTGTGTAACTTTTTATTGTTTATATTGAAAATGTGACAAAGAAATAGAGGTTTTCAAACAATACAGGAATAACAGCGCCGGGGTTGCCTGCGATTTGTTTTATTTATAAGTAATAGTTTGTTGCGGAGAAAGAGAAACCCGCGAAGCAAAAAACAGGGCAGGAAATAACTGAGACTTCGGCCTTATTTGTAGTGACTGCGAAGCTTTAACGCGCCGCAATAGCAGGTTGAACAGCTGGAAGTTTACTGACCAACGAGGTCCTCCGGAACGCGGAAGTTCGCATTTTCATCATTCCAGGCCATTGAGGTAATGCGCCAGATGTCGTCGACCAGTATAAATTGAATGTAGTTTATTCCCTTAGGCAGCCTGTCGATTTCGTGGTAAACCAAACTATATTCATACACGCTCGTGCGCTGGGCAATTCGTCCGAATATCTCGGTTTTTGAATAAAGCTCCCGCTGCATAAATTGGGTTAATTGCTCCTCCTCTATCTGGTCTTCCAAACTCCTGATGAACGATTCGATGCTATAAGTTACCGGGTTACCAAAACTCATGTTAAAAAGCAGGCCGTCATCATGAAAAAGCTCTCTGACCCTATCAAGATCGGGCATTTCGCCATCCATAAAGCTTAGCGATTCATAAAAGTCTTCGGTAACGTAATCTATTGCTCTTGTGTTCATGTATTAAAGCCTTGTTTCAGTCGTTCCCAAAAAGAAGGGACGCCAATATAAATGGAATTTTCAATTATTTTGACAGGATAAGTGTTTACATAATCATTTTGCCCTTCGCTCCCTTTGCCCGAACGCAGATCGTAGGAATAACGGTGGAAGGGGCAAATAAGTTTTTCGTTTTTGCACCAGCCAGCGCTAAGGTCTCCGCCGGCATGCGGGCATTGGGCCGATAAAGCAAATATTTCGCCTTCATACCCCACCAGGCAAATGCTTTTGTTGCCTGTTTTTACTTTTTTTATAAAGGGTTGACCGATGTTTTCAATGCCTGGTATTTTATACCATTTCATACCCTCAAAAATCGATCTTTAAATTCATCAGCGACGGGTTTTTAATAACATCGTCCATATTGGTGATCAGGGTCACCCTTTTTTTGTCGGCAGATACGATAGCCTTGGTATTATTTATCTTTTTTATTGGTTTGGCAAAATTCAGCACCAATTTATAAGGCGTTTCTATCAGCATGGCTTTTGCCATGGCAAAGGCCGATTTTGTCCGCTTTAAAAAAGCGTTGAACTTTTCCTTATCAATGACCCTGTAAAATTTATGCGGGGTTATCTCGTACGAATAATAGTCTTCGCCAGCCACCAAAGCCTGGGCGTCGAAACCTCCTTTTTGCTTGCCTTTGCTGTTAGTAACTGCTTTTAACTGGCTATCTAAAGGTATTTTTGAAACATGTTTCAGGTAATATTCCAGGTCTTCGGAATTTTTAGCCAAATGATTAATACCCACCTTCATGATGCTTTTCTTCAGGTCCATTTTTACTGTAAGATTGCTGCTTTTAGCCATTTTAGCTTCATCAGGGGTCATTTTTAGCTGCGTGCTGTCCGGTAGTGCCGAATAAAAGTTGAGCGTGGTATCTTTCACCAGCGAAAATTGTGGCGTAGCCTTAATAGAGTCCGACATCAGGTTCATGAGTACTGATACCGCGCTGCTCATATCAAAATTGTACTGCACATTGCACGAGCCGTCGGTTTTAAAATCGTACCGTTCCTCAATATCGAAGCAGGAAGAAAGGCAAAGCAATACGAAAAATAAAACGGGGTAGTAAAGTTTTTTCATAACGCTAAATTTCAAGTAATATTAGTAAAAATTGGTGAGAGAAGAAAGGGATTTATTTGAGGTGAAAGGTAAAGGGTGAAAGGCGAAAGGTTGGCCGGAAGAAAGTCGTTTTTACCTTTACCCTTCACCTTTTACCTTTATCCTTTATCCTTTCACCTATTATAAGTAATTTTGCGCCTCATTATGGCACATATAATTCCGGAAGATGGTACGCAGCTTCCTTTAATGGAGGAGTTTTACACGATACAGGGCGAGGGGTTTCATACCGGTAAGGCCGCTTATTTTATTCGTTTGGGCGGCTGCGACGTGGGCTGCCACTGGTGCGATGTTAAAGAGAGCTGGGATGCAGAGCTGCATGCGCTCACTTATGCCGACCAGATCATCGAAAATGCAAACAAACACCCTTCAAAGGCGGTGGTAGTAACCGGCGGCGAACCGCTAATCTATAACCTGGATTATTTAACCGCCGGGCTTCAGCAAAAGGGCATTAAAACATTTATCGAAACATCAGGCGCCTATCCCCTTTCAGGCCATTGGGACTGGATATGTTTATCGCCCAAAAAGTTTAAAGCGCCTACGAAACAGGTGGCTGAACATGCAGATGAGTTAAAAGTTATCGTTTTTAACAAATCGGATTTTGCTTTTGCAGAAGAAAATGCAAAGCTGGTGTCGCCAGGTTGTAAATTATTTCTACAGCCGGAATGGTCGAAGTCGAAAGAAATGACGCCGCTTATTGTTGATTATGTGATGAACAACCCGCAATGGGAAATATCGCTTCAAACACATAAATACTTAAATATCCCATAATAAACGTAACTTAGGGTATTAAATACCGTATCAACACGAATGAGGTATTCTATCTTAACGGTTTTGTTATTTTTTATATCCGCTTCTGCATCCGCCCAGCAGCGGCAATACACTACTACCGACAGGCAAGCCATAAAGTTTTTCGCCCTGGCCAACCAAAGCCTCGACGAAAACATGTACGACGAAGCACAGGCTCAACTACAACAAGCCTTGCAGGCCGACAGCAATTTTGTAGAAGCGCACCTGTTACTAGGCGACCTTTACCGGCGCACAAAGCAGCATAAAGCTGCGATGGGCCAATACCTTAGGGTGATAGCCATAAACCCAGAATTCAACCGCGGCGTTTACTATAAAATTGGCGATGAAGAGATCCGGATGGCGCGTTACGAAAATGCGCAGCAACATTTGGAAAAGTACTTGTCGTACCCGGACCTAAACGGACAGTCAGCCTTTTTAGGTCAAAAATTATTGGCCGATTGTAAATTCAGTATAGAAGCGATAAAACACCCGGTACCATTTAAACCTATTAATATGGGCCCTGCTATAAATACCGCCGATGATGAGTATTTACCCACAGCCACGGCCGATGAGAGCACCCTTATATTTACCCGGAAAATAAATAACAATGAAGATTTTTACAAAAGCGTAAAAGTTGACAGCAGCTGGCAAACAGCCACCTATTTAAGCAACCAGATAAACACGCCCGAATACAACGAGGGTGCACAATCCATTACGCAGGATGGTAAATTCCTTTTTTTTACCGGGTGTAACCGCCCGGACGGGCTGGGCCATTGCGATATTTATATCGCGGTAAAAAAAGGAGATGATTGGGGTAAACCGGTTGATTTGAGTCCGCCGGTGAATACGCCCGGCTGGGAGTCGCAGCCATCTATAAGCGCCGATGGGCGTACCCTTTATTTCGTAAGTAATCGCAAAGGTGGTTATGGTGGTTATGATATCTGGAAATCGACCATAACGGATAAGGGATGGGGCGAACCGGAAAACCTGGGGCCAAACATCAATACCCAATTTGATGAACAATCGCCATTTATTCATGCGGACGACAGCACGCTCTATTTTTGCTCAAACGGCTGGCCTGGTTTAGGCGGGATGGACTTATTTGTAAGCCGGCTGGGCAAGGATGGTAAATGGCAAAAACCCACAAACCTGGGCTACCCTATTAATACCAACGGCGACGAGAATGGCTTAACTTTAACAGCCGAAGGAAGCCACGCATTCTTTTCATCGAACAACCTGGATGGGTATGGCGGCTACGATATTTATACTTTTGAGCTGCCGGCAACGCTTCGACCTCACATTGTAACCTATGTGAAAGGACTGGTGAAGGATGCTAAAGACAAGCATCCTTTGGAGGCTGCCGTGGAAATAGTCGATTTACAAAAAAATGACGCGGTTTACCAGGATTACAGCGACGCTGAAAAGGGTGGCTTTTTGGCTACGCTCACCACCGGGAAAAACTATGGCTTAAATATCTCCAAAAGCGGGTATTTGTTTTATTCGCAAAACTTTTCGCTGGTGGGGCACGAGGCTAAAAACCCTTATAATATTTCGGTTTTATTGGAGCCAATCGAGATTGGCAATACCGTTATCCTCAACAACATATTTTTTGATACCAATAAGTTTGACCTGAAGGACGAATCCATCTCGGAGTTGCAAAAACTTGTCGATTTTTTAACCGTTAACCCTACTCTGCATATCGAAATATCCGGGCACACAGATAACGTCGGCAATAACCAGGCAAACCAGGTATTGTCAGAAAACAGGGCCAAATCGGTATATTCATACCTTATCCAGAATAAGATAGATGCCTCCAGGCTGGTTTATAAGGGTTATGGCGAAACACAGCCTGTAGCCCCTAACGACACCGAGGAAGGCCGTAAAAAGAACCGAAGGACGGAGTTCAAGATAATAGCTAAGTGATGGAGAAGGTGAAAGCTGAAAGGTTAAAGGTGAAAGGTAAGACAGCCTCAGGGAGCAACCTTTCGCTTTCTACCTCAATAATCGATTTTGAGGAGGTGAAAGGCCAAAGGTTAAGGGTGAAAGGTAAAAAAGTCACACCCGGAACAACTTTTCGCCTTTTACCTTTCGCCTTTAACCTAAATAATTCGCCTTTGACCTTTCACCTCAATAAAAAAATTATTTGTCTTTCGGCAATTCTAATTTGCTCCTGCACGGCCTATTATAAAACTTTAAATGCAGGTAAGCCCTGGCAGGGTAAACCCCAACAAATACCGGGAAGGATTGAATGTGAATTTTATAATGAAGGCGGCGAGGGCGTAGCTTATCACGATTCAGACAGTATCAATAATGGCAGCGGTAAACTCAACCCCGCAAATGGTACATTTTTGAATGAATTCAGGATGAAGGAAGGGGTTGATATCAGCTATACCAAATCGCACGATATTGACAATAACCCTTATAACCGGGTGCCACGCAATATGGACCAGTTGTACGTTGGATGGACCAAGCCAGGCGAATGGATAAACTATACCGTGAAGGTAAACCGGTCGGGACAGTACAAGGTGGGTTTAATGTACACCGCTAACGGCGATGGCGCAATTTCACTTGATCTGGACGGAAAAGATATTACAGGCCCTCTAAAAGTTATTTCTACTCACGATAACCGGGACACCGTAGCCTGGCGCCAATGGCATCATTGGAATAAAGCGGATTCATTAACTTCTATTGTGCTGAAAAAAGGTGTTCATATTTTAACCTTGCATGTAGTAGCTAACGGGAATATGAATTTTGATTATTTGGAGCTTAGATGAAAAGGCATTCAAACCACAAAATTATAAGAAGGAAACCCAAAGAGGACAACGAAGAAAACGTTGACCAAACATCAATTTATGAACGAATTTTTATCATCATCTTTATAATACTTAGCCTGTTAGCGATATATTTATCAGGAGGAAACGGCCAGCACTGGTATCCTGGACAACCTTATCAAGACAGATAGGACTTTTGGAATTGCTTGCTCCAGTATATCAGCCTGGTGATATTCTTGAATACATCCCGGATGAGAATAAACAACTTCATCAATAAGGCGAATTTCCGTTTCTATTCCGTTTTCAAATACCTGTCGTAAATAATATCCAAATGATGCCTGTGATGCCCGTAAATGTGGTTGACCAATAACCTGGCCGGCATAGGGTACCCGTTTGCTGTACCTGCGCGGTCCATCGCTTCATCGCTCAGCGTTTCAATAAACAGTATGGTTGCCGCCCTTGCTGTTATCAGTTCCTTTAAAATATTGTTGACATCTCTTTGGTCGGCATTAGCATTCGATGCAAATAGTTCTTCATCGAAACCCGGAAGGTCGGTTTTATCGTTGCGCGCTATACGGGTTACCCGGTAGGTAAGTATCCGCTCACAATCCGACAAGTGAACCAGCACATCTTTAATACTCCATTTACCGGCTGCGTACCGGTGTAAAAGCTGTTCTTCCGTAAGGCTTAAAGCCAGCTTCTCCGTTTCAGCCATAATATCAGCAAGATGCTGCAGCAGGTTGCCATCATTTGGCACTTTGGCCATATACGGTTTATAAAATGCCGGGGTAATTTCTTCGTTTGGTTTAGCAATTGTTTTCATAAAAAGGAACTAAAATTCGGATATAGAATTGAAAAATTTCAAAAAGTAGTAATGAAATCTTTCGATTTAAACTAAAAAGACTTACGAAGTTTTTAAAACTTCGTAAGTCTGATCATTCATTTCTTCATTTGCACATCTGATCCCTATAGCTATCGGGAACGCACATCCGCACATCAAACATTTGCACATCAAAACATCAATTACCCATTTCCGAAAGGAACTTTATCCGCATCAGCTGCACTTCTTCGCGGGTATAATCCTCGGTGCCTAATTCGCCCAGGGCGTCATCTATTGAATCAACTTCGGCGGTGCGGAAATAATCATATATTTCTTCCTGCTTGTCTTCATCAATAACCTCGTCAATGTAATAGTTCAGGTTAAGTTTGGTGCCGGAGTTTACAATGGTTTCTACCTCTTTCAGTATCTCATCATAGGTGAGGCCTTTCGAAGCGGCTATATCGTCCAAATTTAAATGCCGGTCGATATTTTGAATAATGAAAACCTTAAGAGCCGATTTATTGGCGGCGCTTTTGATCACCATATCAACCGGGCGGTCTATCTCGTTATCCTCAACATATTTTTGTATCAGGTCGGTAAAAGGTTTACCAAACTTAAGCGCCTTCCCTGCCCCTACACCCGAGATCTGTTTTAACTCCTCGGTATTGATAGGATAATGGGTACACATTTCCTCGAGCGATGGATCCTGGAATATTACAAACGGCGGTAAGCCCTTTTGTTTAGCCAGTTTCTTACGCAGGTCCTTCAGCATCTGCAGCAACTCGGTATCCAACGCACCACCACCCTGTTTTGGTCCATCCTCAGAGTCATCGTCATCGGTGGCTTCAATTGGCCGGTTCAACACAAAGCGGATGCTGTATGGGTTCTCGATAAAAGAGTTGCCTGTTTTGGTCAAACGCAGTAAACCGTACTGGTCAATATCTTTTGAAAGGAAATTG
>Ga0206878_10313_pt1 | contig 17583 bp, 16 predicted proteins | sample Alteio_BWOrgCont_8_FD_152621 | JGI IMG/M metagenome (GOLD analysis project Ga0206878, IMG submission 152621) | Enriched cells from forest soil in Barre Woods Harvard Forest LTER site, Petersham, Massachusetts, United States -... | ecosystem: Environmental > Terrestrial > Soil > Temperate forest >... | reverse complement strand
AAGGAGACAGATTGAAATGGAATATTTATTGGATACCATCAAGGCCCAAAATACCTTCATGCAACTTTCGCTAACCTTATATAAAACAAATTAATTATGAAAAACAGATCCTTAATTTTTACACTTATCATTGGAGTAAGTATATTACTTTCTTCATGTAGCAGTAACAAGAGTTTTACTTTCACAAAGCGCCATTATACGAGCGGTTATTATGCTGATCGTGTGGGTAAGCCGGCTGCACCAAAGACAATTTCAAATCCTCAATCAATGGTTGTTTCAAGTCAGGCAAATGAGAAAGTAGATTATGCTAATGCTCCACATACTCTATCAAATAATACAGGCATTACGACTCTAGTTTTCAGTAATAAAAGTGGAGTAAGTAATGTTGCATCCGGCAATACTCCCGCTGGAAAAACTCTGGGTTTAAAAGAAGGCCAGGACAATGAAGTAACAATTCCGGTGAAAGCCTCAAACAATGAATCTCAGGTTAAACAAGTTGCTGAAAGTATAACTTCTGTAACTGATCGCCAAGACAGGGAGAATGCTAGAAGTTTATTTTGGTTAGTAATAACAATCCTAATAATATTATGGTTGATAGCTATCCTTAGTGGCGGATGGGGAATAGGGCCTATAATTAACTTGCTTCTTATCATTGCAATTGTGTTATTCATTCTTTGGCTCTTAAGGATAATTTAAGGAGTCAGCAATATGTATCGGATTGTAAAGAAAGAAGACCTTAGGTCTTCTTTCTTTATTTAAAAAATATTGCAATTCCCTACCCTCCACAATCTTAATGAAGAACCCCTATACATAATGTGAGATTGGATTCCACACTTATACTAATTCTATCGCATGCGCTATACAAGATATTCAGCATCTATTTTCATTTAAATCAAACAAAGAAGCGTTCCTGGCAACTAAACAGCAAAAGCCACGTACCTTAAATACATGGTTAAAAGAAATAAAGAATTGAAAGATTAAATTATTCCGAGTACGAATGTATAGATGTATCTGCTACAGATCCATTCTTACGAATGAGAATGTTAGAAACAATATCAACCAGGACACTGCCAAGAAATCCTTTAAGGGTATTTGGCTTGCCCATGATTCGTTTTATTAAAAAGTTAGCGCCCATGTTAATTCCTGTTTTGGCCAGGTCAGAGCGGATACCCTTATCTACTGCTAACTCGTGCAGGGAATCCTTAACTATAACTGCGGGACTAAGGCTATGAATGAAATCGGCAAACGCCTGTTTCAATTCCTCTTCCTGCTCATATTTAGCTGCCTTCAAACTAATGATACGCAATTCAAGGGCTAAATAACCACCTATTTTCTCGCTACTCATCGTGAAGATTATTAAATTATTCCTGGTTAGATTTACTAAAGATCTGCCATATTATTTTATCCCGGAATGAAGTATTCATATACTTTTTTCTAACTAAAATAAGGACAAGCCCCAGTAACAAATAGAAAGCGGCAACAATAACAAAGCCGGCATAATTATTATTAAGGTGTGCGGAGATATAGAATCCGCCTGCAATACTTAGAAAGAAAAGACAGAAAAAGCACGCGGTGCCAATAAGAAGATTACTGATAACACTAGCGCCTATCACCGAAACGCGCTCGGTTAACTCCAGTTTACCCAATTCATAGTTTGTGTTAACATACTTCTTAAGGCCTTCCGTAAGTTTTTCTATCTTTTCTACTTCTGACATATAAAGTTTATTAAAGGTAATATAACATGAATGTAAAGAAACCTCTTTTTTTTAACTTTAATTATGATTTTTCATTATATGATCAGCCTTACTCCTCACCTGATCCTTGACATTATCTGCCACGTCGTCAACTTTGCTTTTCACCCGATCTTTAACACCGTTTATCATGTCTTCAGCCATGCCTTCCAACTCTTCTATTTTGCCGCGAAGTGCATCCAGTTCATCCTTTATTTTCTCTTTCATATCATCTCTCATATCTTCCGCGCTATCCATTAATTTTCTGCGAGTTCTGCTCCCTTTGTCAGGAGCAAATAATATTCCTAAGGTAGCTCCTACTAAAGCCCCTGCTAGTGCTGCTGTTAACACCTTACCTGTTCCTGAAGTTTCCATATCTTGGTTTGTTTGATTGTTATTAGTATAATTGATTTTCAAAACAAAATTATCTAGATTCTACGCTGGCACACTGGATTTTCGATGAACACTGGATTATATAGTGTAAAGGCCTAAAGTTTCTATTCTATGTGCCTAAATTCTCCTTATAATATGAGAACTGCCTGGTAAATTCAGCTCCAAAAAGCACTATAATACAGGAATATGAAACCCAAAGTAAAACGAGAACTATAGAGCCTGCTGCTCCATAAATGGAGGCGGGCTGAAATTGCACGAAGTAATAACCTAAAGCATATTTACCCAGGATAAAAAGAAATGAAGTAAGAACTGCACCCGGCCAAAGATGTCTCCAAGATATTTTTGTTTCCGGTAACACCTTAAACATCAACGCAAATAAAATGGTAATCATGGTTAGCGAGAACAGGATATTAATACTGTGCAGAAGATAAACAGCAACAATAGAAAATTGTACGCCTATCCACCTACTGAAAGCCGTTAATAGTGCAGTTATAATAAGCGATATAGCCATTAGAAATCCTATAGTTATTAATAATCCAAACGATAAAAGTCTGCTCATTATTAGATAGATAAATCCCTGGTCTGGTTTTGGTTTTACCTGCCATATGTTATTAAGGCAATTTTGTAACTCAAGGAAAACCCCGGTTGCTCCAAATACAAGTGTGATTACTCCCAATAATGTGGCTATTACCGAACTTTTATGTTGAGTTGTCTTAATAAGTATATCTTGAATTTGTAAAGCAGTATCTTGCCCGAATGAGTCCGTAATAGCAGTTATTACCTGGTTTCTTACTGCAACTTGCCCAAATGCTATTCCTGCCAGATCAATAATAATTACCAGGAGAACGGGCATAGAGAAGATGGCATAAAATGCAATGACGGAACTTTGACGAAAGGGATCACTATTCCACCAATTTCTAAAAGTCCTGCCAACGATTGAGAATAATTGTTTGATCTTTATTCCTTCCATATATTGTTCTTATAAGTATTAAAAAAGGCCGACTGATTTAACAGATCGGCCTTTTCATCAACCACTCACTCAATTTACTCTGCCTTCACAAATTTTTCAACAACATTTATTTTGTCATTGTATACTCTTACAAAATACACTCCTTGAGCCAATGCGCCAACAGGGATAGTATTGATATTTGTGTTATTCATTTTAAAAGTTCCCATTACTTGTCCGCACACATTTATAATATCAGCATATGTTGTTTCCGTTGGATTCACATTTGCGATATTGATACTTTCAGACGCAGGATTAGGATACACGGTTAGCTGACCATTTGTATTTGCTACTTCATTTACCGATGTTGGTACAGTGCTTGCATCAAATACAGAGAATGGGCTCATTGAAGTAAGGCTCGTTCTTTCGATAGCAAACATGCCACCTCCAGCTGCACTTGCATTAGTATAAGCTCCCAAATCCCATGCGTTAGAAGTATAATGGGAGATATAATCGTTCGTATGCACAAATCCATTTACTTCGGCTGAAGGATCCCATTGCAGGCGCATGTTGTAGTTAAGGTTGCTTGAGATGTTTGTTTCAAATTCCCAGGTAGCATCTACTAAGGGTTGAACTGCAGATATTTGAACACCTGTTGTTCCTTGTCCATATACACCAGATGAAACATTTACACTTACTGTACCCGTTGAAGAACCTGCATTAAGCTTTATGCTCGCTGGAAAATAGTAAGTAGATGTTCCGACCCTGAGATTAGCGCTGTCAGCAGCATCAACACTCATGGTTAATAAACCATTTACGTCAGTTATTACATATGCATTGCTATTTGCCCCGGTAATTGAGCCACCGCTCGCAATTTGTATATTATGACCACCGGTTGTCACATGACCTGCCGTAAACGCTAAAGATGATTGGATAATTACATCAGAACCCATTGTTACAGATCCTCCGCCGCCTACATCTATCCTAAGATTATTCACAGTATTGCCAGGCAATTCAAATGTAAGGCTACCTGTTGGTGAAACAGCACTATTCACAATCACATCTGAACTTGCCGTAGAGAAAATATTACCACTTCCCGATGCAGAGATATCACCTGAAATAGTAAGATTATTACCGTTTAGGACTAAGGTGCCACTTTGAAGAATCAGTTTGTTCGCAACTGTAAGATTATTACCAAGGTCAACTGTAAAGTTTGTTCCTGTATTTAAATGCAATTCTCCTATGCTTCCCGAAAATGATAGGGGCGTTACAATTGATCCTGCTGTATTAATTATCAAGCCTGAATTTGAATTTACTGCAAACATGCCTGATCCGCTAAAAGTACCGTTGAGCGTAAGAGAATCGTTGCTGATATCTATATTACCTCCAGTAAGTGCTAAAGTTCCGTCAATTGTAAGGTCATTGCCTATTTTAACTGAGTTACCACTTCCAACATTCACAGTAAGGTTGTTTAACATTTGACCTCCGCTCGTAAACATAATAGTAGAAGATATGCCTCCGGTTGTATTAACTACCATATCTGCCAGTGCATCTCCCGTTATGGTTCCGCTTCCTGAAACCTGGCCATCAACAGTAAGGGTATTTCCATTTAATACAAGGGTTCCACTGGTTAGTGTTAATGAATCATTTACTGTAACACCGGAACTAAGAGTCACATTATTACCTCCACCAACATTTACATTAACTGAATGAAGGCCTGAACCGCTAAGCTCTAATCCTGCTGTAACTGAAGTTGACATATAATCAACATCATAAGAAGCAGAAAGATTGAGAGAACCACCGCTTAATGAAAGGTAACCACCCGATGCTATCACTTCGGTATTGCTTCCCATGCTAAGAACACCACCGGTTTGGATACTTATTATTCCTGAAAGCGTCATTGCATTATTTACTGTAATGTTTGCAGTTGAAGTTAAGCTCGCAATGGAATTGGTGAAATTTTGAACTGTTGCATTACCGGCAAAAGAAAATGTACCGCCAGAATTTAAAGTTAAATTACCTACAGTAATTGTGCCACCACCCGTAAGGGTTCCGGATGTAACGATAAGTGACATTGCATTAGGAGATGAAAGAGTACCGGTAACAGTTACCTGTGCAAGCAGGTTATTGATTATTACAGTACTATCCATTGTTACTGTTACACCGCTGTTAATAGTTACTTGGTCTAAAGAAGAAAGAATGTGCGGCGGCGGCGGTACATTACCCCATGTGGCAGCAACGTCCCAGCTTCCTGAAGTAACGGCGGTAAATGTAACTTGCGCCCGAAGTATACTACTGAAGAGGACTCCTCCCATCAATAAAATACCAACTTTAATTGATTTGTATAACTTGTTTTTCATGATATGTGTTTTTAATAATTAGAATTAATTTTATTTAACAGATCAAAACTACTATGCCAATATTCCTATCTATTTCACTTTTCGTTTAACACTTTTTTTCAATAGCTATATTAGGATTTTTTACGTGATGAATATTATGAATTAAATGGAGCTAAAACAAATCAGGGATGATTATTAGCTAAAACAGAAGACTGAATTTCTTAGAAATTTAATCGCTCTTTTAGTATCTTTTTTCTTTTCCGGAATAAATTATTTCATAAACTAATTTCCTGTTTAAAATCGTTGAACCCTATAAATTTTGGTTTAAATAACATCTTTAAATCGATGAACTTGTCTTATTAAAGGGTAGGCATAATCACCAATTAATCAACCTATTCACTTAATTGTAACTTTTGCTCATACCCTTGGTATACGTATATTAAAGTTTAGTATTTTCGTTCGCCTTTGCGATAAAAACTTTTGGTTCCTTAGAAAATTACTGCAATGATTATTGAAAGGATTATTACAGGACTATAGTATACAAATGCAAAAAAAGATTTTTTTTACGTGGTTAAAAAATGTATCTCTTACGCGGAAGTTATATTTCGTAGTAAGTCTCATGGCATTGCTCATAGCCACAGAATTATTTGCTCTCTCTTTTATGATACATACCCTGTCTTCTACCCGGGCATTGGTAGGTGCTGAAGGCTTATGGTCAAAGGCAGAGAAAGATGCGGTATACAGCCTAACTAAATATGGCTATACCCACGATGAAAGGGATTACCAAAGATATTTAAAGCTTTTGGGAGTGCCCTTAGGCGATAGGAAAGCAAGGCTTGAACTTTTAAAACCACACCCTGATCTTGATAGCGTAAAAGAGGGGTTTATACAAGGGCGTATTAATCCTGATGATATAGACGGCAGTGTAAATCTTTTAAAGCGCTTTCATAATATTTCATATATAAGTAAGGCAGTTACTATTTGGTCTCAAGGAGATTACTTTATAGGGGTATTGCAATACCTCGGAGACAGGCTTCATACCCAGGTAGCTGTGGCTGGTTCATCTGCTGAAAATATTACACAAACACAGAATGAAATATATCTGCTGAATGAAAAACTCACGGTATTGGAAGATGACTTTTCTTCTACCTTGGGGGAAGGTTCACGCTGGATAGAAAAACTGATTTTAAAAATACTTTTCTCCATTGCCATTACCGTTGAATTTACCGGTTTGTTCCTCACTATTTCGGTAAGCCGCTCTATCACCAAAGGTATCAACGAGATAATAGATACGGCTGATACAGTTGCGCTGGCGGATTTTACCCGCAGAGCCAAAGTATTTTCGGGTGATGAAATTGGAAAGCTCGCCGGCTCCTTTAATCTAATGATAGATGAATTGCACAAAAAGATAGAAGAAGAAAAACAAACCGAAACAGCATTACGAAATCAAAAGGACTTATATGAAACCCTCATTAAGACGGAGAGTGAGATGGGGCAAGGCGTTTCTATTACGGAAAATGAAAAAATAATTTATGTAAATGATGCTGTATGCAATATATACGGTTATAGCAGGGAAGAAATATTAAAAATGAGCTCTTTTATGGATCTAATACCTGAGGAAGAGAAATCGCAGTTATTAGAAAGGCTAAAAAAGAGGATTTCCGGAGAACGTGAGCAAAGTTCAGGTGAAACAATAATACGGCGCAAAGATGGAAAGATCATTAATCTTGAATATACGGTACGTAATATCGATGTAAACGGACGTATGCAGATGCTTTCTATCATAAGGGACGTTACAGAAAGAAAGCAGGCGGAAGATCAATTACGCCTGGAAAGAGAGCGGGCAGAAGGCGCTGAAATAGCAAAAAGAGTGGGAGAACAATTCCTTGCTAATATGAGCCATGAAATACGTACACCCATGAACGCTATTGTTGGCTTTACAGACATTATTATGAATACCGCTCTATCAGCGGAGCAGCGTCAGTACTTAGAAGCAATTAAAACGTCGGGGGATAACTTACTTGTTATTATAAATGATATTCTTGATTTTTCAAGAATGCGTTCCGGTAAAATACCCATTGAACAAAGAGCATTTAAACTGTCACAAATTGTCACCATGTCTGTTGAACTTATGCAGCCCAAAGCGGCCGAAAAGGGAATAAGTATATCATACGACATTGATAAAAAAATCCAGGATAACCTGATTGGTGATCAAACACGATTAAACCAGGTATTACTTAATCTTTCTGCCAACGCCATTAAATTTACATCAAAGGGTGAGGTTGCTATAAAAGTAAGTTTACTATCTGAAACAAATGAAGATGTTGAGCTTGAGTTTGCGGTAAAAGATACTGGCATCGGCATCCCAAAGGATAAACTTGCGTTTATATTTGAAGCATTTACGCAAGCGGATAAAGATACTTCCCGCAGATACGGAGGAACAGGCCTCGGGTTATCCATCGTTAAACAACTGGCAGAGTTACAAAATGGAAGCGTTTCAGTTACCAGTGAAGAAGGTAAGGGATCTTGCTTTTATTTTCGTATAAAATACAAGAAGAATACCAAACCTGTTATTAAATTACCGGAACATAAAAATGGGGAATATAAAGCGGTTAAAGATTTAAATATATTGCTGGTGGAAGATAATACTATGAACCAATTACTTGCAAAAAAAGTATTAGGTGATTGGGGTTGGAATGTAGATACTGCAGAAAATGGCCTTTTGGCCCTTGAAAAGATACGATCGAAAGAATTTGACCTGGTATTGATGGACATTCAAATGCCCGAAATGGACGGATATGAAGCCACTCGCCAGATACGCCATAATTTACCCAGCCCGAAGAGTAGCGTTCCTATAATGGCAATGACAGCCCATGTTATGGCAAGTGAGGAGCAGGAATGCTACAAAATTGGAATGAATGATTATATTTCGAAACCATTTGATCCTAAAATGCTTTACGATAAGATCACCTCACTTGTGAACAAAACGGTAAAAAATGGATAGTTAATTAGGTTACTTTTGTAATAACCAAGATATCTTCTTACTGATGAAGTGCCTTATAATAGATGATGACGAAGCTTCCAGAACTTTGCTAATGCATTTGATAAAACAAGTGGACTATTTGCAGTTAGCAGGAGTGTGCAATAGCCCTGCTGAAGGCCTGAAAGCTCTCCAAAAGGAAACAATTGACCTTGTTTTTTTAGATATTGAAATGCCTGAAATGAGCGGGATAGACATGTTGAAGAATATTGATATGCCACCTGCAATACTAACCACTACCCATGCAGAATATGCCCTGGATGCCTTTGAATATAACATAGTGGACTATCTTGTAAAACCGATTACACTTCCTCGTTTTATCAAGGCTGTTGAAAAAGCCCGTGGCTTGCATAGCAAAAATTCACCGGTGAGTGAGATAGTTGATAAGAACTACTTTTTTATCAGAAAGGATTCTGTTCTTACCAAAGTTCCCATTAAAGAAATTCTATGGATCGAGGCATTAGGTGATTATTTAACGGTAAATACAATTAATAAAAAGTATATCCTTCATTCTACATTAAAGGCCATTGAAGGGAAAATACCGCAAGATAAATTTATCCGAGTGCACCGTTCATTTATTATTAATATTGATAATGTTACTTCTGTTGAAGATACCACCATATACATTAATAATACAGCCATTCCAGTAGGCGCTATGTACAAGGAGAATTTTATTAAAGTATTGAATTTGCTTTAAGGGGAGATCATCTTGTTGAAAAGCAGGTTAATCTTTATATTTTATCTGTTTACTTGCCATAAAGCATAGTTCACCGAATTCTTTCTTACTTATATTTACTAAGATAATAACTTGCATAGGGTAGAAAAACCACAACATCAGTTAATTATGCAATATTCCAAAGCATCTAAACCGATTAATATTTTGTTGGTGGAAGACAATCCTGGCGATATACGCCTTACCAAAGAGGCACTAAAAGAAGGTAAAATAAAAAATAACCTGAATGTGGTGATGGATGGAGAAGAAGCCTTGTTATTCTTGAAAAAGGGGGGGGATCACAAGGATTCTCCGGAAATTGATATTATACTTCTTGATCTCAACCTTCCTAAAAAGGATGGACGTGAGGTGTTATCTGAAATTAAAACCGATCCGGTTCTTAAATATATTCCCGTTATCATTCTAACTACTTCTTCAGCAGAACAGGATATTTTAACAACTTATTCTAACCATGCCAACTGCTATATTATGAAGCCGGTAGATTTTAATCAGTTTATAAATGTTATAAGAAGAATCGAGGAATTCTGGCTAACCATTGTTAAATTGCCTTCGCAATTATGCTAAAGGGTGAGAGTAATATGAATGATTTGAAAAGCTTTGCGGAGTATCTTAAAACTAAACGCCTTCGAGATTTGGCTGTCGAATACCTGCGGATAATAAAGTCCATGGACATTCCCTTGGTTAGACTTGTATATGAAAGGAATGTTTATCCGGATTTAACCGAAGAAAAAAGCATTGAAATGACGATGATTGGCCTTGATAAATTCCTCGTTTCTGTTGTAAATGGAACTATGCTTGAACAGGTACAGGAAGGATTAAAAAAATGGGAAGAAGATAAGTTACCTGTTCCGGGTATTTCCAAGCATGATATACTGCCCAGCGACCTTGTTTTAATCTATGCAGCGCAAAAGAGAGCCCTGTTTAAGTTCATGCCCGATTTTACTATAGAGGCCGCAATAAGTGTTGCAATTATAACGGAATTGGAGACCTTTTATATGCAAGCGTTAAGTGACGCTACTCAAATGATATTTAAAATACAAAAGGAAATTGAGCATAAATTAAAGGAGAGTGAAGAACGCAACAGGCAAATAGTTGAAGCCGTAAAGGATTATGCTATTTTTATGTTGAATGCAGAAGGATATGTAAAAAGCTGGAACGAAGGCTTAAAAAAGATCAAAGGATATTCTGCGGATGAAATAATAGGTAAACATTTTTCTATTTTCTATACTAAAGAAGATATTGAAAAAGGAATACCAGAATATAATCTTAAAATGTCAAAAAAACTGGGGCATTTTGAGTCAGAAGGATTAAGGGTTCGTAAAGACGGATCACTTTTTTGGGCCGATGTTGTAATTACGCCATTATATGATGATGGAAAATTAACGGGTTTTACAAAGGTTACAAAGGATATTACAGAAATAAAAAAAGCTAAAGAAGATCTGGAAAGCAAAGCCAAGGAGCTGGCCAGATCTAATACAGAACTGGAACAGTTTGCTTATGTGGCCTCACACGATTTACAAGAACCTTTAAGAACCGTAAGCAGTTATGTACAACTACTGGCCAACCGTTACAAAAATAAGCTCGACAAAGATGCCAATGAATTTATAGATTTTGCCGTAGATGGCAGCAACAGAATGAGACAACTCATTAATAGCCTTCTTGAATATTCGCGTATTAACCGAGTTAAGCCTTTTGAAGAAATTTATGTGTCAGATATTATATCTGATGTATTGGTTGATTTGAGTGACCAGGTAAATTCTACCGGAGCAATTATAAAATATGATAATTTACCTGAGACAATATATGGCGATAATGTCTTAATAGGACAGCTGTTTCAAAATCTTATAGCCAATGCCCTTAAATTTAGAAATTCCGCAAAGCCCGAAATAGAAATTTCGTGTGAAAGACACGGAAGTCAATATCTTTTTTCAGTAAAAGATAATGGTATTGGGATGGAAAGGGAATACTGGGATAAAATATTCGCAATATTCCAAAGACTTAACAGCAGAGAAAAATATCCGGGAACGGGAATTGGGCTCAGTATATGCAAGAAAATAGTGGAAAGACACGGAGGTAAAATATGGGTTGAATCTAAACTGGGCATAGGATCTACGTTCTACTTTACAATAAATAAGAGCACGGTTAAAAAGGAGCCTGTAATGATTAGTGAAAATGCAAAAAAAGATAGACATATTATTAATTGAGGATAATCCTGCGGATAGCGAGCTAATAAAGATTTTTTTAAGAAGCTCCTATGCAAATAGATGTTCAGTGGTTACGGCCAGCAGTCTTTTAGATGGGACACAATTGCTAGCTACCGGCAACTATGATATTATTATAGCAGACCTTTCGTTACCTGATAGCTCGGGTTTGGAAACATTCAATAAAGTTTATGAAAAAGCCTGGCATACACCCATAATAGTGCTTACAGGCCTCGAGGATGAGTCGGTAGGTATTAATGCCGTAAAATTGGGTGCCCAGGATTTTCTTATCAAAGGAAGCATAAAAGGGAAAGAACTTACCCGCTCTATTAATTATAGCATAGAACGGCATAAGCTATTGCTTGAACTTGAAGAGAAGGCCAAGCAACTGGAGGAAAAGTCCACTGACCTTCTTAATGAAAAGCAAAAGCTTTCTGAAGCGCAAAAACTGGCTCATATAGGTAGCTTAGAATGGAATATCCAGCATAACACCATAACCTGTTCTGAAGAATTTTATCATATATACGGCCTGGAGCCTAGCGCAGAAGAGATCACTTTCGATAGACTTATTTCTTTTGTTCACGCTGCAGATCGTGAGCATGTGGTCAATGTCCTTGAAACGACAAAGAATACTCACAATCCGTCTACCTTTTATTATCGGATTGTTCGTGGCGATAATTCTGTTAGAACATTGCATGCCAGGGCAGAAGTTATTTTAAATGATCGTGGAGAAACTTCTAAAATTGTTGGTACCAGCCAGGATATTACCGAAAGAATACAGGAAGAAGAAATGGAAAACCTGGCCCTGGCCGCAACCAAATCATATAATTCGGTACTCATTACTGATATGAATGGCATGATAGAATGGGTGAACGAAGGTTTTACAAAGCTTACGGGCTATACGTTACCCGAGGTTAAAGGTACCCATGGCGAAATACTTAGGAAGGGTTTGCAAACTGGTATTTCTGAAGAAACCGGTTTCTTCAAAAAAGTTACGATAAAAAAAATACCCGTTACATACGAAAGCAGAAACTATACTAAAGATGGAAAGGAACATTGGACCATTACAACCTTAACACCTGTAATGGGAAGCGATGGAGAAGTAAAAAGAATAATTGCTATTGATTCTGATATAACGGGTAGAAAACAGGTAGAAGAAGATCTTGTGCGCGCTAACAGCATTGCCGAACATTCTTTAATGAAGGGGAATAAAGCTCTTAACGAGCTTATTAAAGCGAAAAGGCAATTGGAAGAATCTATGAAGGTTAAAGAGCAGTTTTTAGCAAATATGAGTCATGAGATTCGTACGCCCATGAATGCAATAGTTGGGTTTACGGACCTATTGGTTAAAACGACTTTATCAAAGGACCAAAAGCAATACATAGACGCAATAAAGATATCAGGAGAAAACTTGCTGGTTATCATTAACGATATTCTTGATTTTTCGAAAATGCAGGCCGGTAAAATATCTTTTGAAAAGGTTGAATTCAAGCTATCGCAAATTATATCGATAATCACGGAGCTTATGCTCCAGAAATCGATAGAAAAACACACTACGCTGTCTGCTTCTATAGATAAAAATATTCCTGACATGCTTATAGGTGACCCCACAAGGCTTACCCAGATATTACTTAACCTTACAGGTAATGCCGTGAAATTCACAAATCAGGGTGAAATAAAAATAGTGGTGGAATCTATTTCCGAAACCAAGGAAGATGTGGAGTTAAAGTTCTCTGTAATAGATACGGGTATAGGTATTGCCAGTGACAAATTATCTTTTATATTCGATGCCTTTACGCAAGCCTCTAATGACACCACCCGGAAATATGGAGGTACCGGGTTGGGGCTTGCTATTGTAAAGCAGCTAGTGGAACTACAAGGTGGGCATGTGGCTGCTACCAGCAAAGTAAATAATGGCTCTACCTTTTATTTTACCCTTAGATTAAAAAAGAATCTGAACCCTAGAAATAACGAGAAAATTAGTAAAGACGATCATGTAACCCAGAATGTTGAAGGGCTTAACGTGCTGTTGGTAGAAGATAATGTACTAAACCAGGTTCTTGCAAAGAAAGTTTTAACCGACTGGAAATGGAATGTAGATGTGGCTGAGAATGGACTAATAGCCATTGATAAAGTTCAGAAAAATGATTTTGACATAGTGTTGATGGACATACAGCTTCCGGAAATGGATGGATATGAAGCCACTAAATACATAAGACATAACCTTAAACCAGAAAAAGCAACTGTGCCTATTATGGCCATGACCGCCCATGCTATCTCGAGTGAAGAAGAAAAATGTATCAGTGCTGGCATGAATGGTTATATTTCAAAACCTTTCAACCAAAAAAACCTTTACACGAAAATACTTTCTATTGTTCAACCTAACGGACATGATAAGCATGTAATTAATGAACCTCAAAATGATGAACCTATGTCTGAACAAAAAAAACATACTGACCTTAGTTATCTTAAGCAACTATCTAATGGCGACAATAAGTTTATACATGAAATGCTGAAACTTTTTATAGATCAAACTCCCGACGTGCTCAATCGTATGTCCGGCTATATAGAGTCAAAAGACTGGAAACCCCTGGGTAGTGCAGCTCATAAAATGAAACCTTCTGTAATGTTTGTAGGACTAAAGGAAATCGAAACTGATTTGCGAAATTTGGAGGACTATGCAACAGAAGGAAAGAACATTGAACAGATACCCGGCATTTTTAATAAAATAAAAGATACCTGCAATATAGCCATTGTTGAACTTAAGGAAGAACAGGCCATTTTAGGTTAATTTTTACCCGCATAATTCTCTAGTTCACATAGTCAAATTAGTGTTTTACCGAATAGAAGAAAGTTTTTTGTTGTTCGGTAGTAGCTTCACATTTATAAAATCCATAATACTATGAACACAGCTCAGGACTCGTATTCCGTTTTTTTAGTAGACGATGACAAGATGTTTCTTTCGTCACTAAAAAACAGCTTAAGCAATCAGTTTAAGTCGGGAGTGGAAGTTTCTACGTTTACCAGTGGAGAAGATTGTCTGAAACAGATAGGCGATAATCCGGATATAGTCGTACTCGATTATTACTTGAACGATGGTCAGCATCCTAATGCCATGGATGGATTGGAAGTGCTGAAAAGGATCAAGGAAGCTTCGGAGGATAGTGCTGTTATAATGCTTTCAGGCCAGGATAAACTGCAGGTAGCATTGGATTCTATCAAAAATGGAGCCTATGAGTATATCGCCAAGAGCGAAAGTACTTTCGTACGGATACAAAATGTGGTAAAAAATATAATACTCAACCTTAAAGAAACCAGGGGTAATAAAACCTACCAAAAGTGGAATATTATCATGGCTGTTGCTTTAATGGTAATTCTATTGTTCGATATTGTTTACTACTATGCCATCCACTAAAAACATGATACGCATACCATCCTTCTCTGATATCGGAGGTATATATATGAAGACACCCCGTGAAAGGAAGATTTTTATAGTAGAAGATAATGATATGCACTCCATGATGATGGACTATCTTCTATCCAGGGAAAATACTTTCCAGATATTTAAGTTTAAGTCTGGTGAAGAATGCCTTCAAAGGTTGAACCTTAATCCTGATATTATTATACTTGACTATGGTTTGCCAGGAATAAATGGTATGGAAACTTTCGAGAAGATAAAGAAATATAATTCTGGGATACCTGTACTTGTAGTAACGGAAAACAAGAACATGCAGATAGCCCAGCAGTTTTTAAATGCGGGTGCCTACGATTATATATTTAAAGAACAAAATGCTTTTAATAAACTTAACAGTGCGATAGATAAGGTATTTCAGGTAATAGCAAAAAAGGAAAATGAAGCGGGTGGCAAAAGGACTCTTCTCCTCGTAGGTGGTCTTATACTGCTTGTTGCTGTGTCATGTATAATATCGTACATGGTGCTTAAGTAATATTAGGCTATCTTATTGATTCTTTCCGGAAAATTTCAACTACTTTAAAGCCGTGCCGAGCTATTTTTATGGACTTCTCATCTACTATTTATAATATTACCTGTTGGGTAGGCTAACTTTGTACAAGGGATATAATAGTTGAAAAATGAAACGCGAAGAGATAAAATACCCACTTCCTTCATCATTGCCTTCTGGTATAAGTGATATACAGAATAATTCCAATGCGGCAGCTGAGGCCAGGATGTTAGGTAAAACATATAAACCTGTTATTGACGTTAAAGGAAAGGAAAACTCAAAACGCGAAAAAATTATGAAAACAATACCTATAAAAAAGATACTTATCCCCACTGATTTTTCTGAAACAGGTTCATTGGCGGTAGATCATGCTATCTACCTCGCATGCTTGCTTAAGGCACACTTATATGTAATGCATGTGGTTGAGGCATTTGAATATGCATATAACATTTATGAACCCGAGGCAACTGTTTCTACTGACCTGGAAGAGATACAGGATACAGTAAGAGAAAAGCTGGAAAAAACCGCCGGTGAAATAAGTAAAGAATACAATATAAATGTAACTACCCTTGTGAGCAGTGGACGCCCGGCCTTAGGAATTGCCGAAGCTGTAAGACAAAATGGTATTGACCTTATTATTATGGGCACCCATGGAGCTAATGGATTTGAAGAATACTTTATAGGTAGCAATGCTCATAAGGTGGTAACTATGGCTCCGTGCCCTGTTATTACTATTCAACAGCATGCCCAAAAATTGGGTTTCACAAATATTGTGATGCCCATTGATAATTCTCTTCATTCCCGTCAGAAAGTAGATCATGTAATCAGGCTTGCATCAGTTTGCAAGGCTAATGTTCACATACTCGGTCTGCTCAACAGCGATGAAGAAATTGATAAACAAAAGTTTAATATAAAACTCGGATCTGTAGAAAATGCCTTAAAAAATGCTAATATATCCTATGTGAGTAAGACCTTAAAAGGTCATAATATTGCCACAGAGGCAATGAAATATTCTGAAAAGGTAAATGCAGACCTTATTGTCATAATGACCGATCACGAATCTAACCTAACTGGCATTTTTCTTGGAGGGTTATCGAAACAAATAGTAAATCATTCAAAGATACCTGTAATGAGTATAAAGCCAGAAGGCAATTCTGCTGGCTATTATCCTTTCGGAGTAGAGTAAGCTTAATATTAGATGGTTTACAGCAGAACAAAATTAATATTCACCAATCAAAACTAATGAGCTATGGAACCAATGCTGAAACCCGAACGGTCCAAGACAAAACTCGACTATCCAGTGAATATTTTTATCGTAGATGATGATATATCGTATCTATATCCCTTAGTATTTTATTTACAAAGGCACACAAAATACAAAATACATTGCTTTACGAGTGGTGAAGAATGTATAAAGAATCTTGACCTTAAGCCGAATTTAGTTGTGTTGGATTATAATCTAAATCCTCAGGCTCCTAATACGATGAACGGGCTTGATGTACTAACAAGGGTAAAAAACCTGAGTCCTGCAACTAAAGTGGTAATATTGTCCGGACGCGATGCCTACCAGGGTGTAGTTGATTCTTTAAAGTTAGGCGCTTACACATACGTGCTTAAAGATACAGAAGCTATTGCATCCATAAGAAACATTATTCATACCTTATTTAATGGTAAGGATGAGCCCAATACTGATGCGGTTTAAAACACACCAAAATGGACAGAACAAAAAAAATGAAAGTATTCCTTGTTGATGATGATACAATGTTTACGGAATCCTTAAAGCATGTTCTGAAGGAAGACAAAACTGATATTACAGTATTTTCAACCGGTGAAGACTGCTTAAAAAGTATGGAAAATAAAAAGGAATACCCCAAGGTAGTGGTGCTTGATTATCTTTTAAACGGTGCTCATCCTTCAGCTATGAATGGGGTACAGGTGCTCAACAAGATAAAGCAGGCCGATCCTGATGTTGAAGTCATCATGCTATCGGCACAAAATGACGTTAACATTGCTATGGATACTATGAAATACGGGGCCTATGATTATATAGGCAAAGGGCAATATGCATTCGCAAAAATCAGAAGCGACATCAAGCGGTTATCAGATATAAAAAAACAAACCGATGATTTTGATAAAGAAACAAGGCGGCTAAAAAGAATAAATATTTTTATTGTCTTACTTGTGATCCTTGCTTTTATCTTGGGTAAAATACTATAGTATATTATAATACGTCCTTACA
>Ga0206878_10265_pt2 | contig 17628 bp, 7 predicted proteins | sample Alteio_BWOrgCont_8_FD_152621 | JGI IMG/M metagenome (GOLD analysis project Ga0206878, IMG submission 152621) | Enriched cells from forest soil in Barre Woods Harvard Forest LTER site, Petersham, Massachusetts, United States -... | ecosystem: Environmental > Terrestrial > Soil > Temperate forest > O... | reverse complement strand
GTTGGTTTGCTCGGCCGTCGTAAAATCAACGCCGGTGGTGGGCTTTGGATCAAGCCCTCCTCCGGCGTTCACACTTTGGGTATGTCGTTTACGATCGACGTCGTCGGCCTGGATAAGGATCTCCGCGTTGTCCACCTCTGGCCGCAGTTAGTTCCATTCCGCATTACATCCATCAAATTTAAAGTACAAAGCGTGCTGGAACTTCCTGCCGGCGCTATCGCTGCGCTTAAGGTCCAGCTCGGCGATGCGATCGAGATACGCCCGAACTAGCTTCGCTTCAGTCCGGTCCACACCTGCACCGCATACGCACACAGCAGCAGCATCAGCGGCTCCAGCACGAACCGGAAGCGGAAGTCCGCATGCGTGATGTAGTAGGGAAGCGGAAAGAGCGCCACCGGTAGCGCAAACAATATCCCCAGCTCGCGCCGTCTGCGCAGCAGCAACACCAATCCGGCAAATCCCAGCAGCGTCGTCGCCGTCACCCACGCTGTGATCAGCGCAAGATTCCTGCGCCCGCCGCGTCCCGTCCAGAAGCGCATCACACGCTTCATCGTCAGCACCGCAAACCGCGCAGGGTCAGCCTTGATCGCCTGCATCGCCACCGCCGAGCGATCGTGCATGTACCCCATCTCGCCCAGCGCTTTGTAGCGCGCATACTCTGTGCGGCTGCCGTTCGGATGCTCCGTCTTCGAGAAGTTGCCATCCGAGCCAACGCGGTTGCCCTGCCATAGTTCATAACCCATGTTGTCGCGCAGCGGCACGAACGCATGCATCACCCGCGCATTACGGATCGGCCACGGCGCAAACAGGATCATCCACAAGATCGCCGCCGCCACCGGCCCGCGGATCGAACTTCCGCGGCACTGCCACGCTGTCCACAGCGCCATGCTCACCAGCGCAAGCGTTAGCGACGGATTGATCAACATCGCCGCCGCGCCCAGCACGCCCATCGAGAGCCACAGCGTCATCCGCGGCTGCACGGCGATACGCAGCGCCAGCGCAAGAAAACCGATCAGCAGCAACGTCGAGAGGCAGCTCTCCCAGAACAAAACCGGCAGCCACACCATCGGCGGACTCACCGCGCAGAGCATACCGGCCACCATCGCCATCCTCGTGCCGAACGCCCGCTGGGCTATCAGCATCACCACCAGCACTGTCAGCATCGCGGCAAGCATATGCAGCAGCAGCAACGCCATCGCCGCACCGTTGCTATACGCACCAAAGACGTGGAAGAGCAACGCCACCAGCGCCGGATATCCAGGCGCAAGAAATGCGCTCGGCCCCGTCTCGCCGCCGAAGGGCGAGCTCATGCCGTGTCCAGCGAGGATCGAATCCGCGAAACAGCCTATCTCCGACGCCTGGCTAAAGAACCACTGCCGCACATCGCCATGCATCAGGCTCGCGATCATCACCAGCCGCAGCGCCAGCGCCACACTCAGTACCAGCACATAGCCGGTCCATGCCGCGCGTATCTCGCTACGCAGATCACTGCTCACCGCGCCGCCTCGATCGTCTTCGCATTGCGTTCGGCAAGTATCCGGTAAAGTTCGCAAACCGCATATGCCGCCAGCACCGTCATCAATGGATCGATCACGATCCGGTAGCGAAACTCAGCATGTGTGAGGTAGTAGGGAAGCGGAAAGAGCAGCATCGGCGTCGCAAAGAGCAGCGCCAATGTACGCCGCCGTCGCAGCATCCATAGGCCTGCGAATCCGAAGAGCGTCGTCGCCAGCGCGTGCAATTCAAAAATAAACGACCCATGCTCCGTGCCTGTCCCGCTCCAGAAGCGCACCACGCGCACCGCCGTCATGTGTACAAACACCGCCGGATGCTCTGCGATGTACTCGTGCGCCAGCTCTTCCTTCCACGCCGTGTAACCCAGTTCACCGCGTTGCATGTACTCATGCAGCTCCTGCTGGTTGTACATCGGGAAGATCGACTCGTCGAGATATCCCGTCGCGCCGGGCCGGTTGCCCATCCATAGCTCGAAGCCCACCGTCGTGCGCAGCGGGATGAATGCATGAAAGACGCGCGCATTGCGTATGGGCCACGGCGAGAAGACCACCACGAACATCAGCACAGCGGTCCATGGCGACCATCCCGCCGTCCGGTGTACGCGAAACCAGACCCATGCCGCGATCGCCAGCGCCGAGAGCAGCAGCGCCGGATTCATCAGCGCGATCACGCCGCAGCTTGCGCCGAGTAGCGGCCACATCCACCGCGTCGGTCGCTCCGTCCAGTGCAGCGCGAGCGCGACCAGTCCCATCAACATGCACGCGGAGAAGCTCGTCTCCCAGAAGATCGTCGGCAGCCATAGCAGCGGCGGCGAACACGCCCACACCAGCCCCGCCAGCACCGCCGCGCGCTCGTTGAAGAGCTTGCGCGCCACATGCATCATCAGCGCAATGGTCGCCAGGTTCAGCGCCGTCTGCGCAGCCAGCACTACGAACTCGGCGGCGCGCGTCTCTATGCCGAATATTTTGAAGACCGCGGCCACCAGCACCGGATACGCCGGCGCGATAAAAGCCGTCGGCCCCGTCGGCACGCCAAAGGGAGAGCTCAAGCCCAGCCCCGCCAGCAGCGACTTCGCCAGCAGTGTCATCTCCACGCCGCGGGTGAACAGCCACTCCGGCGCATACTGCGTCATCACGATCCAGGCCACCAGAGCACGCAGCAGCAACGCCGCACCCAGCACCGTTATCGTGTGTCTCTTCGCCGCGCTGTGGCCGATCGTCATCAGTCAAAGCCTAGCATTCGCGCGCAACCCTGCCCATCCTCTTTTCACCGCGGGGGATCATCGCGTGAACGGATCTACTGTGCTGCGCTTGGGAGATGCTTTCTCTTCCGGCGGAAGAAGATGTAGATGAGAACGCTCACCACTGCGGCGTAAGCGCACCAGAGCGAGGTGAACTCATACCGCCGCACCTCCATCACGATAAGCAGGCCGATCAGGTTGGCCCAGCCCATCAGCACAAGGCTCCGGAATCCTGAAAAGAACATCGCTCCGCACGTCGCGATCACATAGAGCACCGCCACCGGCGTCGTCACCGTCATCACATTCTCGTAGATGATGCCGTGCGCCAGTGCAGAGACCTGTAGCGGATAAGCGACCAGTCCCCAAAGAATATAAAGCGCCAGTAAAGTGCCCAGCATCAGGAACCCGAACATCTGCCGTTGCTTGCGCCGCGTCGGTTCTATTAAGAAAATACTGAGCGGCATCAGTACCGGCAGCAATCCCTGCGCATATAAGACGTACGCCGCTCCCGCATCATGCGCCAGCAGCGGCATCCCGCGGTCCAGACCCAGCCAGACAAACCCTTCCGTGAACTGGTGCAGTGCGAAGAGGCAGGGCATCGCCGCCAGCAGAACCTCGCGCCGGTTCCGCACCTCCGCAAGCGTTGCCACGCCGATCGTTCCCAGTACGGCGCTTCCCGCAAAATTGGCGGTCGCTGAAAAACACATGGTCGTCCCCTTTAAGTGCAAGCGGAATCATACGTTACTGCGACGCCGGTTTCGGTACTATGGCACACATGGAGTTCACGCTCAGACCTGCCGCCGCCGGCGATGAAGAGTTTCTCGCGCAGCTCTATGGGGATGTGCGTTACCTGGAGTTCGCCATACTCGCGCTGCCGCCGGAGGCGTTCGCCACCCTCATGCAGATGCAGTACCGCGCGCAGCGCCTGGGCTATCAAAACAGCTATCCCAATGCGCAGCACAGCATCATCTGGGTGGGCGAAACGCGCGTTGGGCGCATCCTCGTCGACTACGCGGCGACCTCCGTATTACTGGTCGATATCGCTCTGCTCACCGCCGCCCGTAACCACGGCATCGGCACGGCGATCCTGCAAGCGCTGCAGGCGGAAGCGCACAAGCAGAACCTGCCGCTGCGCCTGCATGTGCGCTTCGGCAACCGAGCGCTCCAGTTGTATCAGCGCCTCGGCTTCCGCCAGACCGGCGAGACCGCCACGCACCTTGAGATGGAACTTCCACCTGCATCCTGAGCCGCAGTTGTTGTATCGTGCAAAGCTATGGCACAGGAGTTGACGCTAAAGTTCTTCGAATCGCTGGCAGGGAAGACGTTCGCCGTGCAACCTGCCGGCACGCTGCATCTCGCTTCCGTCACGCCTGGCAGGCAGCAGCCCGGCTACGAGATCTTCTCGCTGATCTTTCACGGCCCCGCATCATCCGTGCTTCCGCAGGGGAGCTACAACCTGCAGGCAGAAGGCATAGAGCCCATGGACATCTTTCTGGTGCCGATCGGGCCAGTTGGCGGCCAGATGCAGTATCAGGCCCTCTTCAACCGTCTCATCGCCGGTTAGGTTTACTGCTGCGGCGTTGCTGTGGACGTCGTCGTGCTCGTTGTTGTCGTGGACGCCGTCGCCGTAGCGCAGCTGGTATTCGCGGTACTGCTCGCCGTGCTGCTTGCACTGGAACTGCTTGAGGTAGCACTGCTGTCCGTTGTCTTCGCCGTGCTGTCCGTGCATGAGCTGGAGTCAGTCGCCGTTGTGCTATCGCTCAATACATCCATGCTGCCCGAGTCTGCAGATGCATCCTCGACCAGCATCACTCCTCCGTTCGGCGCTGCCTCTACGGAGTTGCTCATGCCATTGCTGGCTACGGGAGCCGTGCCCACGCTCAGGCTCGCTGCCGTCGCCGCAGGCCTGAATGTGCTCAGCGTGGGAGCCGTCGGTCCCGCGACCGGCAGCAACGATCCACCCTGCGTGCCTGTGAGCGGCGTCACCTGCACTGTGGTGTTATTGAAGACCGCGGTGCAGCTCTGGGCGCTGCTATCCGTACTGGAAGGCACCACAAAGAGTGCAAAACTTCCCATGATCGCATGGTCCAGAACGTAAGTGCCTTGCTGGAAGGACCCGCCGGCCACGGTAAAGCTCACCGTAAAGCTCTGCTCAGAAGGGTCATTCGGCGTCGGGTCGGAGACATCCACCAGCCGCAAGGTGCGCGTGGTGCCGTCCGTCAGCGTTAGCGTAAAGATGCTCTGCAGTGCAGCCACAAACGCCGAACGCGTCAGCTCGCCCTGCTGGCCCGGCTCCAGGTTCTGGTTGGAGAATGGATCCGGCGTGGCCGGATTCTGGGCGTGCAGCATGGGGTGCAGTGCGCTCGCGGCGCAGGCTAGGGAAGAGGCCTTCAGAAAGGTGCGGCGAGAGGGCATAGACATACTCCAGAGATGCGTGGACAGCACAGGCAGAGATCAGCAGATCCCATGGAACGGGAACGCGCAGCAAATATTAGGGGCTCCCCTATTGTTCCTCTTCAGCAGCCCTCTCTGTCAAGCACGATTACGAGCCTTTTTATGACATCAATCAAACGTGAAAATTCATGGCTTTATTGAAAATTGTGGAAGGCAAGCGTGGGGCCGAAGATATATAGTCAAGCTTCAACACCATAAGACTTAAAAACAGACAGATCGGCGGATGCCTTCCGGGCTCAGTACTGTTGTCAGTACTCCTGCGAATTGCTCTCCTCTTGGCCTGGCTCGGAGAAATACATGCTGCCTTCCGGCAATTGCATCACCCGTCCTGCTTCCTCTTTTAGAGCACTGTTCATCGCCGCTGCCTCACTTTTTCTTGGCGCGGTCTCACTGCAGGCGCAGCATGTGCACTACGGCAGCTTCCACAAACACAGCCAGGCGCAGCCGCAGACCTTCAGCGGCAACGCGAAGCTCCGCGCGCAGTTTGCCGCCGCCAGAAAATCATCACTCTCTCTCGCCGTCGCTGACCTGAATGAAGACGGCACCCGCGACCTCGTCAGCGGCTACGCCTCAGGCGCAACCGGCGTACTCTCCGTGCAACTCGGAGATAGCAACGCCGTCGCCCCCAGCACGCCAGACGCTCTCGCCGCCCACCAGCGCGGTGAATTCCGCGCGCCCTTCAGCGCCACGGCAACGCTGACCTCCGTTCCCGTACATCCCGACCTGCTCAAGATCGCAGACGTCAATGGCGACGGACATCTCGACGCCATCGTCGCCGCACAGGGCGGCAGCGCGATCTATGTTCTATTCGGCGATGGACAGGGCAACTTCGCGCCCGCAGTCCCTCTTCCCGTCAGCGGAGCCATCTCCTCACTCACCACCTGGCGCGCTCCCGGCGCGAAGTTCGACTCCATCGCCGCCGGCCTCTGCACCGATGCCGCCCACTGCTTCGTCAACATCTACTCTTCAGACGGCACGACGCTCGCCAGCGTCGCCGTCACCGGCACACCCACCGCGCTCGAGGTGGCCTATCTGAACGAGACCGCCACGCGCGATATCGCCATCGTCTCCGGCACCGATCTGCTTCTTCTTGACGGAGCCACCGCGCTCACCGCGCCGCACCTGGAAAATCTTCCCGTGCACAACGCCGTCGCCATCGCCGCCGGCCAGTTCGTCTACGACCGCCGTGGTCTATTGCAGCTCGCCGTGCTCACCGCCGACGGATCGTTGCACATCCTCGCCCGCCCCGGCATCGACGCACACGCACTCACTCACACCGATCTCCTCGCCAGCCGCCGCGACATCCTCGGCACCCACGTCTCTCCGTACCACGTCAACGATCCCGCCTCACTCGGCTGGACCGATGCCGAAACCCTCCAGAACGTCGCCCAGATTTCCTCACAGCCGGGCGCAAAGACCATCCTCCTTCGCGGCCGCTTCACCGGCAACGGTGGCGACGGCCTCATCGTCATCAGCAACGGCCAGATCACGCGCGTCTCGCACTCCGCCATCTCCGACGGCGCAACCGAGCCCATGATGGTCACCTCCAGCTCTGTCGACATCGAGCCCGCGGACGATACCACCGCCGCCGTCGCCGCTCCCGTCACGCCCAGCGCAGTGGAAGGCCTCATCTCCTTCGGCCCGTCCATTTCGTTTCAGCCGCTGATCTCGATGCCGTCGAGGTCTAATTTGTATTTCGTAACAACCACCGCGGATAGGTCGGATAATCTCTCCACGGTCGGCCTTTGTGTGACTGTACCCAACTGTTCGCTGCGCGACGCGATCGGTCTGGTGAACCAGGACGCAGCACTCAACATCGCAGGCAACCAGATGGATGAGATCGATTTTGAACTTGACGGCACGTATACCCTGTCGCTCAATCCCGGCACGAACTTCAACGGCGACCCCAGCTTTCATCTGGAGATCGGCGGTCCCGTCAACATTGTGGGCAACGGCAGCTCGAGAACCGTCATCACTGCGAACAATAACGACAAGGTCTTCTCCATCAACTCCGGTGCCACCGATTCCGGCGTCCTCCAGCCCTACGACGTCTTCATCTCCGGCGTCACGCTGGAGAACGGTACGAACAACAACAATCCCGCCTCGGGCTTCTTTGACAACTTCGGCGGCATCCTGGACTGGGAGGCCGACGGCACCGGCTTCCTCACCATCAGCAACTCCATATTGACCGGCGGCAACGCGCAATGGGGTCCCGGCGGCGGCATCGGCGCGACCAACTCCGCCGCAGGCACGGGCACGCTCGAGCTGGATAGCTCCACCGTCTCCAGCAGCCAGACTCCGGAGATCGGCGGCGGCATCTCCATGGGCCCCGGCGGTGCACTCGTCCTCAGCGGCACCACCATCAGCAGCAACAACGCCAAGGCCACGGTGAACTCCAGTGATACATCGGCCCTCGGCCAGGGCGGCGGTCTCTTCCTGGGCAGCCGCGGCTCCGGCGCGCAGACCACCATCACCGGCGGCAGCATCACCGGCAACCAGTCCACCAGCGACGGCGGTGGCATATGGACCGGCACCGGCATCAACATGACCGGTACCTCGATCACCGGGAACACCTCCGGCGGCTACGGCGGCGGCCTCTTCCACAACACCATCGGCGAGACCACCGCGCTCAGCGGCCTCACCTTCACCACCAACACCGCCGGCACCGACGGCGGCGCCATCGCCGTCGGCTCCAGCGCCATCGCCAGCGTGCTGACCATGCTCTACAGCCGCATCCACGGCAACACCGCCATCGGCGGCGGACACGCCGGCATCTCCGTGGGCAACGGCACCACCGGCGGCGTCGCCACCGTCATCGACAACTGGTGGGGTTGCAACCTCACCGACAACATCCTCAACTTCACCGGCACCGGTTGCGATACCGGCGCAGTCCTCGGCGGCGGCACGCTGACCGTCTCGCCCTATGCCGCGCTCTCGCTCAACCTCTCCAGCGCCACGCCCATCTACAACACCACCTTCACCGCCACCGGCGATCTCGCACATGACTCCCTCGGCGCCGCGCTCGGACCCGGCAATCTCGCCGCCTACGCCGGTCTGCCCGCAAAGATTGTCATTCAGCAAAACAGCGGCTCTCCCGTGACCTTGAACGGCACTCTTGACTCCGGCGCCAGCGCCACCGAATCCACCACGCTGACCATCCCCGGCACCGGCACGGCCAAGATCACCGTTGACGGCACCACCATCACCAAGAGCTTTAACGTGCTCGCGCCGGACCTCACCGTCACCAGCACGCACACCGGCAACTTCCACCCCGGCGACACCGGCGATACCTACACCCTCACCGCCACCAACAGCGGCACTTCCGTCACCACGGCCTCCGTTGTCGTTGCCGACACGCTGCCTTCAGGCTTCAATGCCACCAGTATCTCCAGCACCAATCCGCACTGGGTCTGCACGCTCATCCCTCTCAGCTGCTCCAACGTCGTAGACACCGCCGCAGCAGGCGCATCCTTTACGCCCATCACGGTCACGTTCTCCGTCGGCACCAACGTTGCGGGATCTTTCAATAACTCCGTCGCCGTCTCTGGCGGCGGCGAACCGCCCATCGATACCGGCAACGACACCGGCACAGATACCACGCTCGTCATCGCGCCGCCCCTGGCCGCCATCGTCTTCAACCCCGTCACCACGCCGCTCAACAGCACCAGCTCGCTCCAGTTCACGCTGACAAACCCCTCCGGCAACACCGTCGCTCTCACCGGCGTGGCCTTCTCCCTCACGCTGCCCACTGGCCTCACCGTCGCCACCACCTCCACAACCCCATGCAGCGGCACGCTCACCACCACCGCCGGCACCGGCGTCATCTCCCTCACCGGCGCGACCATCGCCATCGGCGGCACCTGCACCTATAACGTCACCGTCACCGGCGCTACGGCTGGGATCTATAGCGTCAGCACCGGCACGCCCAGCTCCACCAACGGCGGCACCGGCGTCGCCGCAGCCAACGCCGCATTGACCGTCGCCGCTCCACCCACCGTCCTCACGAGCTTCGGCGCACCCACCATTCCGCTGAACGTGAACGCCGCCACCACGCTGAGCTTCATCATCTCCAATCCCAACACCACCGTCAGCCTCTCCGGCATCGCATTTACTGATACGCTTCCTGCCGGCCTCATCGTCGCCACGCCGAACGGTTTGTCCAGCACATGTGGCGGCACCGCGACCGCTATTGCGGGTTCGAGCTCCATCGTGCTCGCCGCCGGAACACTCGCCGCCTCCAGCAACTGCATTATCACCGTGAACATCACCGGCACCACCGCCGGCGTGAAGAACAACAGCGTCACCGTCGCCTCCACCGAAGGCGGCAGCGCGCTCGTCTCCAACGCCAGCATCACCGTCGTCGCGCCGGCCACCATCAGCAAATCCTTCGGCGCGCCCACCATCCCGCTGAACGGCAGCACGAGCCTTACCTTCATCGTCAGCAACCCCAACACGAGCGTCGCTCTGAGCGGCGTCTCCTTCACGGATAATCTCCCCGCGGGCCTTCAGGTCTCCGCGCCGAACGGTCTCTCCGGCTCCTGTGGCACTGGGACCATCACTGCTGTCCCTACGGGTTCGACGATTCAGCTCACCGGCGCCCTTATTCCTCCCTCCACCAACTGCATCTTCTTCGTCAACGTCAAAGGCGTCACTGCCGGCGTGCAGAATAACGTCACCGGCACCGTCCTCTCCGTAGAAGGCGGCATCGGTCTCACCGCCTCCGCATCGACCACCGTCGTGGCTCCGCCCACTATCGCGGCCGCCTTCAGCCCGGCGACCATCGCCGTGGGCAGCACCAGTACGCTGACCTTCACCGTGACCAACCCCAGCACCACCGTCGCTCTCACCGGCATCGCCTTCCTTGAGACACTGCCCGCCAGCCTCCCGGTTGCAAACGGCAGCAGCACTGTCTGCGGCGGCACGCTCACTACCGTTGCTCCCACCGGCATCTTCTTCAGCGGCGGTTCACTTGCCGCGAACGGCTCCTGCCAGATCGCCGTCACCGTGACCGGTGGAGTCGCAGGCGTTTACACCACCACCAGCGGCACCGTGAGCTCCACCAACGGCGGCACCGGCCTCACCGCCTCCGCGAACCTCACCGTAGTCTCGCCACCCACCGTCTCGACGGGCTTCGGTGCACCCACCATACCGCTGAACGTGAACGCCGCCGCCGCGCTGAGCTTCATCATCACCAATACCAACGCCACCGTCAGCCTCTCCGGCGTCGCCTTCACGGACACGCTACCCAGCGGCCTCGTCGTCGCCACGCCGAGTGGTGCCAGCTCGAACTGCAATGGAACGCTCACCGCGACCGCCGGTTCCGGCTCCATCACGCTCTCTGCCGGAACACTCGCCGTCTCCGGCAACTGCATTATCTCGGTGAACGTCACCGGCACCACCGCCGGCGTGAAGAACAACAGCGTCACCGTCGCCTCCAATGAAGGTGGTAGTTCCACTGTCTCCAACGCCAGCATCACCGTCGTCGCTCCGGCCACCATCAGCAAAGCCTTCGGCGCACCCACGATTCCGCTGAATGGCGCGACCTCGCTGACCTTCACCCTCACCAACCCGAGCACGACCGTCGGGCTGAGCGGCGTCACCTTCACGGATAATCTCCCCGCGGGCCTTAACGTCGCCACGCCGAACGGCCTCTCCGGCGTCTGCGGCACTGGAACCATCACTGCGGTCCCTGGCAGTTCAGCGATCCAGCTCGCCGGCGGCACCATCGCTGCCACCGCCAACTGCATCTTCTCCGTCAACGTCAAAGGCGTCGCCGCCGGCGTGCAGAATAACGTCACCACCACCGTCCTCTCTACTGAGGGCGGCATCGGTCTCACCGCCTCCGCATCGACCACCGTCGTGGCTCCGCCCACCATCAGCGCCGCCTTCAGCCCGGCACCGATCGCTGTCACCGGCACCAGCACGCTGACCTTCACCCTCACCAACCCGAACACAGCCAACGCTCTCACTGGCCTCGCCTTTACCGAAACACTGCCTACCGGCCTCACGATTGCGACCGGAACGAACTCGGTCTGCGGCGGCACACTGACCACCACATCGCCCACTAGCATCTCGTTCGCCTCCGGCACACTCGCAGCGAGCAGCAACTGCACCATCCCGGTCACCGTCACCGGCGCAGTTGCAGGTATCTACAGCGCTGTGAGCGGCGCCATCACTTCCACCAACGGTGGCACCGGACTCACCTCTACCGCGGCCCTCACCGTTGTCGCGCCGCCCACTGTCGTCACCGCCTTCGGCGCTGCCACCATCCCGCTGAACGTGAACGCCGCCACCGCGCTGACCATCACCATCACCAATCCCAACACCACCGTCGCGTTCACCGGCCTCTCCTTTACGGACACGCTGCCCAGCGGCCTCGTCGTTGCCACGCCGAACGGTGTGAGCAATACCTGTAACGGAACTCCCACTGCGACCGCCGGTTCCGGCTCCATCTCGCTCTCTGCCGGAACGCTCGCCGTCTCCGCCAGCTGCACCATCACGGTGAACGTCACCGGCACCACCGCCGGCGTGAAGAACAACAGCGTCACCGTCGCCTCCACCGAAGGCGGGAATGCCACTGCCTCCAATGCCAGCGTCACCGTTGTCGCGCCGGCGACGCTCGCTGCCAGCTTTGGCGCTGCCACCATCCCGCTGAATGGCACGACGACGGCGACCTTCATCATCGGTAATCCCAGCACCACCGTCGCCCTCACCGGCATCGGCTTTACGGACGCATTCCCCACCGGCCTCGTGATCGCTACTCCACCCGGGATCACGGGCAACTGCGCGGGCGCTAACTTCTCGGGCACAGCCGGCACAAGCACCGTCACATTCACCGGCGGCACCCTCGCCCTCGCCGCCGGCTCAACCTGCACCGTCTCCGTCAACGTCACCGGCACCACCGCAGGCGTGAAGAGCAACTCCACCAGCGCGCCCACCTCCACCAACGGTGGCACCGGCACCGCCGCAACCTCTTCGATCACCGTCGTTGCTCCGCCCACCCTCGCTGCCGCCTTCAGCCCGGCGCAGGTCGCCGTCAACGGCACCAGCGTGCTGACCTTCACCATTACGGACCCCAACACGACCGTCGGTCTCACCGGCGTCGCCTTCACGTTGACACTGCCCACCGGCCTCATCGTCGGTACGCCGAACGGCCTTGCGACGAACGGCAATTGCGGTGCCCCCAGCATCACATCCACGGCCGGGACCAGCTTGATCTCGTTCTCCAACGGTAGCGTTAGCAACGGCTCAAACTGCAGCTTCAACGTCAACGTCACCGGCGCAACGGCAGGCGTCTACACTGCCACCAGCAGCACCATCACCTCCACCAACGGCGGCACCGGCCTCACCGCCTCCGCTGGCTTCACCGTCGCCAACCCGCCCACCGTCGCCACGGCCTTCGGCGCATCCACGATCCCGCTGAACGGCAGCACCTCGCTGACCATCACCATCACCAATCCCAACACCGCCGTCGCGCTTAGCGGTCTCGCCTTTACGGACACGCTGCCCACCGGCCTCAACATCGCCACACCCAACGGCGTGAACAATACCTGCGGCGGCAGCCCGTCCGCCCCAGCCGGCACCAGCACCATCCTGCTCTCCGCCGGAACGCTCGCCGCCTCCGCCAGCTGCACCATCACAGTGAACGTCACCGGCACTACCGCAGGCATGAAGAACAACAGCGTCGTCGTCGCCTCCACGGAGGGCGGCAATGCCGCTGCCTCTAACGCCAGCGTGATCGTCGTCGCGCCGCCGGCGCTCTCGGAGTCCTTCGGCGCACCCACCATCCCGCTGAACGGCAGCACGACGCTGGTCTTCACCATCACCAACCCCAACCTAAACGCCAGCCTCAGCGGCATGGGCTTTACGGACACACTGCCCACGGGCCTTGTGCTCGGTGCTACCCCCATCGTCGGCAGTAACTGCGTGGGAACCCCCACGGCTGTGGAGGGCTCGAGCAGCATTTCATTCAGCGGCGGGAGCCTTACTGCTGCCAGCCCCTGCTCCATCACCTTCAATGTCACCGGCACCACTGCCGGCGTGAAGACGAACCTCACCAGCGTTATCACCTCGAATGAAGGCGGCAGCGGCACCGCCGCAACCGCTTCGGTCACCGTCGTCGCGCCACCCACTCTCGCTCTCTCCTTCGCCTCAGGGACCATCGCCGTCAACGGCACCACCACACTCACCTTCAGCATCAACAACCCGAACTCGACCGTCACTCTCCATGGCATCTCCTTCACGCTGACGCTGCCCGCTGGCCTCAGCACTGGAAACGTCGCCGGCAGTTCTCTCTGCGGCGGCACGGTCAGTGTCACCAGCAACTCGGTCATCTCCTTCACCGGCAACTCGAACAACTTCACTCCGGGCAGCGGTTGCGGCTTCATCGTCAACGTCACCGGCAACACCGCCGGTGCCTACACCGTTACCAGCAGCGCCATCACCTCCACTGAAGGCGGTACCGGCGTCACCGCCTCCGCGAATCTCTCCGTCGCAAGCCCGCCCGTCACTGCTGCCTCGTTCGGCGCGGCCGCTATTCCGCTGAATGGCAGCACCACCTTCACCATCCAGATCAATAATCCCAACTCCGTTCTTGGTCTCACCGGCGTGGCCTTTACCGACACCCTCTCCGGCGGCCTCGTCATCGCATCGACTCCTGCTCTCTCGAACAGCTGCAACGGTACCGCCACAGCCACCGCCGGCTCTCACACCATCACGCTCTCCGGCGGCACGCTCGCTGCTTCCGCCACCTGCACCATCACGGTGAGCGTCACCGGCACTCTCCCCAATGCGCAGGGCACAACGGTCACCGTTACCTCCAACGAAGGCGGTGCAGGCACAGGCGCCAACGCTTCCATCACCGTCGTCGCTCCGCCCAGTTTCGTCGCCAGCTTCGGCTCGACTGCGGTCCTGGTCGGCAACAGTACGACTCTCAACTTCACGATCATCAATCCAAACGGTGGTTCAACCGCACTCACCGGCATCGGCTTCACTGGCACACTGCCCTCCGGTCTTGTGATCGCCACACCCAATGGCGTCGTCAATACCTGCGGCACTCTCACGGCCACGGCCGGTACCAGCTCTATCTCGTTCTCCAACGGAAGCCTCGGCCCAGCCGCCACCTGCAACTTCTCCATCAATGTCACCGGCACCACCGCCGGCCTGAAGAACTTCGTCACCAGCAACCCCACCTCGAACGAAGGCGGCAGCGGGACCGTGGGCGCCTCCAGCATCCAGGTCGCAGCAACATTCCAGGCCGCCCCTGCCACCACCGTCGGTCAGAGCAATACCTTCACCGTCACCACCGTCACCGCAACGCAGCCTGTGTCGTATAGCGTCAACACGCAGGGCGCGACTGGCTTAGACTTCACCCTCGCCGGCTCGCCCGCACCCAGCTGCGTCGGCAACAATCCCTTCGTCTGCACGGTCACCATCACCTTCTCGCCGAAGGCGCCCGGTCTCCGCGAAGGCGTTCTGCTGCCGCTCGATGGCAGCAGCGCTGTGCTGCAGACCGTCTTCCTCTCCGGCGTTGGCAACGGTCCCGTCGCCGTCTTCGATCAGAACGTGCAGGCCACGCTCGTCACTCCCGTCAACCTGCCCGCAGGCGCAGTCTTTGACGCCGCCGGAAACTACTACTACGCCGAGACCGGCGCCCAGCGTGTCAGCAAGAGAACGCCCGGCGGTGTCACGACCGTGATAGATAACACCGGCCTTACAGCGCCCACCTCTGTCGCCGTCGATGGCGCAGGCACGGCCTACATCGCCAACAGTGCCAGCACCGTCTTCATTATTCCCGCTGGTTCTACCTGCGCCGCCAGCGCCACCTGCGCTACCTACACCGGATTCCTCACTGCCACCGGCGTCGCCGTCGATGGCAAAGGCAATCTCTACGTCGCTGATAAGGCCAATGCGAATATCACAGTCATCAACATCGCCACCGGCGTCAAAACCACGCTCTCCGCCGCGCCGCTGCAAACCCATATCTACGATGTTGCCGTCGATGCCGCCGGCAATCTCTACACCGCCGATGTGACCGGTTCCAGCGTAGGTAAGTTCACCGGAGCCACTGGCACCATCGCGCTGGTCTCCTCTGCCTTTGCCGGACCCTATAGCATCCGCACCGATGCGGCCAATAACCTCTACGTCGTCGACCAGGGCGGCTCCGCTGGTACCGGCCGTCTCTCCTTCCTCCCCGCTGGCAGCAGCACGCCGCAGACCATCACCGTCACCGGCACGCTTCAGCCCAACGGCGTCGCCATCAACGCCGCAGGCACTCTCTACGTTCCCGTGTCGGAGAGTGTTCTCTCCGGCAGCGCGAATGACAACATCGTCACCCTTGCCCGCAACGGCGACAGCTTCACCGTCGCCACCGGCACCCCTATCACCACCAAGTCCGCCACGCAGACCGCCACCGTCACCAACATCGGCAACGCGCCGCTCGTCGTTAGCTCCGTCACACCCAACGCCGTCTCTGCCGTCGATGCCGCTGTCACCCCGGCCTGCACGGGCAGCATCGCCATCAACGCATCCTGCAAGATCGGCGCGCAACTTGCGCCGACCGTCGTCGGCCCCACCAGCGGCGTCATCACCCTCGCCAGCAACACGCTCGCTTCGCCGCAGACCGTCTCCATCTCCGGCACCGCCGTGCCCGATACCGTCAAGCTCGCCTTCGGCACCGCGCCTGCAACGCCCATCACCGCCGGCGGCAATGCCGGTAGCGCCATCACCGTGCTCGAAGAAGACGTCAACAGCGCCACCGTCACCTCTGCGGCCGATTCCGTCGCGCTCAGCGTCACCTACCCGGATAACTCCGTGCACCCGCTCGGCAGTGTCACGGCTGTGAACGGCGTCGCCACCTTCAACCTCAGCGCGACCGCACTCACGCTCTCCGGCAGCTACCATTACACCGCCAGCTTCGGCACGCTCACCTCGGCGCTCGCCACCGAGGTCGTCAACCCTGCCGCCACCTCGCACTTCACCGTCACCTCCACCACCGCGGCCGTCGTCGGCGTTGCGTTCAACGCCACCGTCACCGCGCTCGATCAGTTCAATAACATCGCGACAGCCTACGCCGGTACCGTGCACCTCACCAGCTCAGACACAACCGCTACGCTTCCGGCGAACTACACCTTCGTCGCTGGAGACGCAGGCGTTCACATCCTCGCCGTCCAGCTCAACACCGCCGGCACGCAGAGCGTCACAGCGACCGACACCGTCACCGGCAGCATTACCGGATCGCAGACCGGCATCGTCGTCGGCAAGCGCTCCACCGGCACCGTTGTAACCGCCGTGCCCACCAACACTTCGATCTTCGGCGTGCCCATCACCGTCACTGGCACCGTCTCCCCCTCCGCCGCAGGCCCCGTCAACGCAGGTGGCACCATCCAGTTCGCTGACAACAGCACCAACTTCGGCTCGCCCGTCGCGCTCGGCAGCGGAACCGCCTCCATTGTCATCCCGGCTCCCACCACCGGCTCGCATAGCTATAGCGCGGCTTACACCGGTGACGCCAACTTCACCGCCAGCAACAGCGCCACTGCACTCTCGTTCACGGTGAATAAAGCGGCCAGCAGCGTGACGCTCATCTCCTCTTCGACCAACGCCGGCACCGGCGTCCCGGTCACATTCACTGCAACGGTCTCCGATGCCACCGTCGGCAGCACCGGCAACCCTACGGGTAGCGTGCAGTTCTTCAACACCGTCAACTCGATCACCACACCGCTCGGCGCTGTCGTGCCGCTCACCGGCAATACCGCGACGCTCACCATCAGCTTCGCCGCCGTTGCGTCGAACAGCATCACCGCGGTCTATAGCGGAGACGGTAACTTCACCACCAACACCTCCGCCGCCGTCGGCGTCACCACGCTCACGCCCGGCTACACCGCCGTCGCCAACCCGTCCACGCTCAATATCGCGCAGGGCAGCTCGGGAACCTCCGTTCTCACGCTCACGCCCTTCGGCAACTACACCGGCACCGCGCAGTTCAGCTGCACCGGCCTGCCGCCCTTCTCCAGCTGCCAGTTCATCCCGTCCAGCGTCACCTTCACCGGTAACAACGCTGTGCAGACCGTCCAGATGACCGTCTTCACCCTGGATGCCCACACCGTCCCCGGCGCACCAACCCAAAACCTGCTCTGGTTCCCGGCAGCCGGCATGCTCGCACTCCTGATCGCGATCCGCCGCCGTAAGCTGGCGCGCACGCTGCGCCCCTTGTTGATGCTCGCCATCGCCGCGCTTGCGCTCACGGCCATCACCGGTTGCGGCAGCTCCAGCAGCTTCATCACCCCCAAGGGCACCACCGTCGTCAGCGTCCATGTCGGCGCAACTGCTGCCCCCGGCTCCAGCAGCGGAAATGTTAACCAAACGGCAACGATCACCATTAATATTCAGTAACAGGCAAGAGAGGAATACCTATGGCA
>Ga0206878_10311_pt1 | contig 17816 bp, 14 predicted proteins | sample Alteio_BWOrgCont_8_FD_152621 | JGI IMG/M metagenome (GOLD analysis project Ga0206878, IMG submission 152621) | Enriched cells from forest soil in Barre Woods Harvard Forest LTER site, Petersham, Massachusetts, United States -... | ecosystem: Environmental > Terrestrial > Soil > Temperate forest >... | reverse complement strand
AGTCGTGACCGCGATTCTGCTACAGCCACTTGGAGAACTCTCATGAACTGGTTTCAACGGCTTACAAGAGCAGGTCACATGGAAAAGCAGCTCGACGCCGAGCTTCGCTTTCATTTTGACTCACAGGTTGCAGACAAGATTGATGCGGGCTTGACCGAGGCCGAAGCGCGCCGGGCGACGCGTCTTGAGTTCGGTGGTCTGGATCGGATCAAGGAAGACTGCCGCGAAAGCCGCGGAACGCTTTGGCTTGTGTCAGTTTTACAGGATCTCCGATTCGGTGCGCGCATCCTGGCCAGATCGCCCAGATTTTCAGTGACCGCAATCATGGTGCTTGCGCTCGGGATCGGCGTCTCCACGCTGGCATTCAGCTTGTACAACATCGCCGCAATGCAGTACATACCCGTTCGTGCCCCGGCGACCGTGGTCCGAATTCAGAGGCGTTCTCCCGAGAACATCACTCCCGGCATACCTTATGCGTCAATCGTCTACTATCGCGAGAATGCAAAATCGCTTTCCGCGGTAATGGCAACGCTCGGTGGGGGTCCCATGGCGTTCAATCAGGAAGAACAGGGCGTCAACACGACTTTTGTCAGTTCCAATTACTTCAGCGAACTGGGCGGCACATCCGCGATCGGACGTCTGTTTGATGCAGCGAACGATGACGCCTCCTCAGCGCCGGTGTGTGTTTTGAGTTACCGCCTTTGGCAAAGAAAGTTCGATGGCAACCCGTCGATCATCGGCAAGACAATCCGACTGGGTGGGAAGCCGGCCACGGTCATCGGCGTTGCTTCAGAGGCGTTAGCCGGTCTGGGCACAGACAATCCTGAAGTCTGGCTCCCCCTTTTGCAGCATTCCTATTTTGTTGTAGGCAGCAAACCTCTGGCCGATCCCGATTTCGGAAGATCGATTGCGATGTGGGGACGCCTGGCCCCGGGCTTCAGCATCTCGGCCGCGGAACAAGAACTGCTTTCGCTCACCGACCAGTTGCGGAAGATTTATCCGGCTGTCATCTGGGACCACGAGTATGTTGTCGTCACCCCCGGTGCTCATTTCTTCTCGTTTGAAGGTGCGCCGGGCGCACCACCGCTGCTTCCCCTCGTAGGGTTCCTGGTATTCCTGATTCTCGCCGTCGCTTGCGCCAATCTCGGTGGGTTGCTGCTAGCGCGCGGAGCCGGAAGACAGCGCGAGATTCAGCTGCGGTTTGACCTTGGGGCCCGCAAGTTGCGCGTCTTTCGCCAATTACTAACGGAAAATCTGCTGCTGGGCTTACTCGGTTCGGTCGCTGCATTGCCGCTCGGCTACTTCGTTCTACGGCTGGTTCTAACTCAGTCAGATGCCCCGTCGTGGATGAGTGCGCTGCCTGACTGGCGAGTTTTCATATTCACCACCGCGATGGGGGTTTTCGCGGCACTCCTTTTTGGGTTCCTGCCGACGCTACAGATGGTTCGTCAGAAAAAGAACCGCTCCCTCTGGCGTCAGCTCGTGGTCTGCGCGCAGGTGGGAGCAAGTTGCGTGCTTCTCATTCTGGCTGGATTGCTTGTGCGCGCGACGCTGCACACGCTGTATTCCGACCCTGGGTTTGGTTATGAGCAAGTGTTGTCGATCAATCCAGAGATGGGCGAGCACGGGTTCGCGCCAGCCCAGTCCCAAGCCTACCTCGATCGGTTGCAGGACCGGCTGCGGGAAGTGCCCGGTGTAGCCTTGGTCTCGACGGTGAGGGTTCCTCCCCTGGTGAACTCGATGATTATGACAACCACCATCGATGTGAACGGTCGCCGGGTCCTGATCTATCCCAATTGGGTCAGTCCCGAGTTTTTCAAGACGATGCAAATACCGGTTCTGCGTGGCCGCTCTTTCAACACCGGCGAAAAGAATGAGGTTATCTTAAGCGAATCGCTGGCCCGCAAGCGCTGGCGCAACGAAGATCCAATCGGAAAGCGATGGGAAAATAGCAACGATGTCGTAGTAGGGGTTGTGGGCAACACCCGCGCCATGGAACTCAACAACACGGATGCGACAGAGATTTACTATCCTCCGACTACCGATGACTTGCCCGGAATGTCAATCCTGGTCAGAGCGGCCGGCGATCCGAGCACGATCACCCCGACGATCAAAGCGATTGCAGGCAGCATCGACACTCGGCTCTATCCAGCCATCACACCTCTCAGGGCTGGCTTCCGTAAGAATGTCTCGCAGGTGGAACAGGTCGCGACGATCGTGAGCATGCTGGGCAGCGCTGCGATCTTCCTCGCAGTCGTAGGACTGCTCGGCCTCGTCAGTTACGCGGTATCACAGCGGACGAAGGAGATTGCGATCCGACTAGCGCTCGGCGCCAATCGCATGGAGATATTTACCGCCCTGTCGCGACGATTTGCGTGGCCTGTTCTGCTCGGCCTGGTCGCCGGTGCAGCCGTTACTGCGGGCCTTTCCCAGATTTTGCGTCGTGCCCTTTACGGAGTCAGCGGTCTGGATCCAATCAGCTACATGGGCTCGATAGCCATCCTGATCGCAATCCTTGCCGCAGCTGCGTTGCTGCCCATACGTAGAGCTTTCCGGCTCAACATAGCCAGAACTCTTCATTTCGAGTAATCCGTTCGTCTCACATCTGTCCCGAAGGCAAGCTTCTCATCATTTGTAAGGGGCACGCAAAGCACTACAGTCAAGTTCATTGAGTTTCCGACAGTTACGAATGAGACGATGTCTTCGGGACAACCAGGGCATCGGCGCTGACCGCTAGATTGGCTTCAGCGCTCATAAGCTACGTTTGTAGATTCAGAATTTTGAAATCCAGGTACTCGCCTGGAGAAGGGTGTCCCATGCGCTTCGTTAACCCACCGAAAGCCCACGTTTTCGCTTCCCCTGAAGAGCCTGTTGTGGAACGCTCCGTTGCCAGTCATGCTGCGTACCCGAGGCTGCGACCTTGTTCAGTACGAGGAAGGTTTGCCTTTGTCGCCGCGGTGACGATCTTCACGGCAACGTCGGCCAAATTCTCATTTGCCCAGGAGCCGGGGATCCGTGCTGACCAAATCGTGCAATCCTACGTCGATGCCAACCATTTTATGGGGTCAGTGCTTGTGGCGAAAGCTGGAACAGTAATCCTCGACAAAGGGTACGGATACGCCAATCTCGAATGGCAGATTCCCAACTCTGCGGTCACAAAGTTTCGTCTCGGTTCTATCACCAAGCAGTTCACCGCGGCCAGTATCTTGTTGCTGGAAGATCGCGGGAAGCTGAAAACCGACGATCTGGTAAAAAAGTACCTGCCCGATGCCCCTGCGACATGGGACAGAATCACGATTTACAACTTGTTGACCCATACCTCGGGGATTCCGTCCTTTACCGGTTTTCCCGACTACACCACAAGCAAGCTGATGCCGATCACGCCCGCCCAACTTGTGGCGAAATTCCGCGACAAGCCTCTGGGTTTTCAGCCCGGGGAAAAGTTCCAGTACAGTAACTCCGGGTATGTGCTGCTCGGATATCTCGTGGAGAAGATTTCGGGACTGAGTTACCAGGAGTTCGTGCAGGAAAACATTTTCAAGCCATTGGCCATGACCAACTCCGGTTACGACTCACACGCCGCCATCCTTCCGTACCGTGCGTCCGGGTATACGTCCGGTCCAAACGGTCCGGTGAATGCCGACTTGATCGACATGAGCGTTCCCTTTGCGGCTGGCGGCCTCTATTCCACCACGGGCGACCTCTTGCGTTGGGAGCAGGGCTTGTTCGGAGGCAAGGTGCTGTCGAATGCGTCCCTCCGCAAGATGATCACTCCCTTCAAGGGGGGATATGCTTGCGGCCTGACGGTAGATGCAGTAAATGGATATTCCATGATTGAACACAGCGGCGACATCGACGGCTTTGACACCGATCTGGCCTTTTACCCTGACGACAAGCTGACCATCGTGGTCTTGAGTAACCTCAACGGAAGTGCGCCACGGCAGATCACCGGGAAAATCGCATCAGTGATCCACGGCGAAAAGGTGACTTTGCTCTCGGACCTGAAGGAGGTCCGCGTCTCTCGCGAAATCCTGGCCAAGTACGTGGGCACGTACCAACTTGCTCCAAACTTCAATATGGTCATCAGCATCGAGGGCGACCAATTGATGGCCGAAGCTTCGGGGCAGCCAAAGTACCCACTCTTCCCCGAGTCAGAAACCAGGTTTTTTGTCAAAGATCTCGATGCCCCGGAAATCGACTTCATAAGGAACGAAAAGGGCGACGCAACATCTCTGACCATTCATCAAGGAGGCCATGATATGCCAGGGCCGAGGAAGTAACCCGCAGCCGCTCCTGTGCTGACCAAGGTAGCGACTCTATCGAGTTACCCCTGGTTGTAGCGGCGCAGCGAAGACTTGTTCAACTTGTCGGCCCTGGCGAACCCCCAATTTGGAGCCCGCCAGGGCGTCAGTTCCCTTAACGTGCAACATTCAATGGAGGAGTGACCCCCTCCTTCTCTTCAAACCTGCCGTAGGAAATCGAAGTGAACTCACTTGGCATTGGGATGGAACTCGGTTGAAAGAACTCGTTCCCGCCGAGAAGTTCCAGGATCGACACTTTCCAGCCGGTCTTGAAGGAGCTCCATGAAAACGAGAGTAAATGCTCTTCAGCCTTTGGTTGTACTTATGGCTTCTCTCTACCTTCCCTTCGCAGCGTTCGCGCGAACGATTCACGGAGGCCCCGCCCTCGACGACGAAGTAAGCAGGATCCTGACCGCAATCCACTCCAGCGGAATGGCCGCTGCCGTCATCGATGATGGCAAGGTCGGCTATGTCCGAGCGTTTGGCATCCGCAACGCCAAGCGATATCCGTTAACCACGGACACTGTCAGGTACGGCACTTCGGTTACCAAGATGGTGTTTGCATACACAGTGATGCAATTGGTCGATCAGGGCAGGCTCAACCTCGAGACACCTCTCAAGGGCGATTTCGACAAGCCGTTGCCGAGCTATGGATCCGATCCGGTTTTTCCAGACAAGTACGGGCCCTGCAAAGATCTGGCCGGCGATCCGCGATGGGAGAAGATCACGCCGCGCATGTGTTTGACCCATTCCGGCGGCTTTAACAACTTCTGGTTCCTCGACCCGGACCACAAGCTGCACATCCATTTCGAGCCGGGCACGCGCTTCAGTTATTCGGGAGAAGGTTTCATACTTCTGCAGTTCGCCATCGAACACGGCCGCAAGGCGCAGGGGTTGGGGCTTGATGTCGGCGATCGGACCAAGGCCAACTTCAACCGGCTGGGAATGACCCGCACGAGCCTGGTGTGGAGAAAGGATTTCGCCGCCAACCCGGCAGATGGCTGGAACGATCAGGGCCAGCCACAGGAACACGATCAGCGCAGCAAGGTACGCGCGAAGGGTTCAATGGACACCACGATTTCCGACCCGTCCAAATTCGTTGCCCCTTGGTTAGCGGCGATGGGCTCAGTGCGGCCTCACGCGCCTACGGCCCGCAGGGACACGGCTTCTACACGGGCGGCAACGACGGAGCGACTCCCAACAGCGTGGTATGCATGGAGACCGCTCAGCGCTGCGTCGTAATCCTGTCGAACGATGTTCGCTCCGAGGCAGGGCTCGCTAAGTTGGTCAGCTCTATCCTGGGTGACAGCGGAGTGCCTTATGACTGGGAATATGGGGATCACGCCGGGAAGTCATGAGCTGGTAGATTGCCTTGCGGGATTTGCGCCAGAGATAACACGCTCGTCGAACTTCCCTGGGGTCTTTGGTCGGCTATTCGGTCGGAGCTAAGAAATGGGAGTTATCATCGCGCCACAGCCGTTGCACACGCTCCCCAAAACAATTCATCAGATCTTGGCGGGATGTCGGCTGTACGAAAGAAATCCGTCTGGAAACACAAAGGAGAGAAATGGACGATATGTTCGAGAATACCCTTGGGGCACACAATCGACATAAGATGTCTTCTCATTTCGAGTGGACGGAGGCGTTGCGAACAGCGATAGCTCTTCAATTGATTTTCATTGCTTTTTTCTCTACATTCGGTCAATCTGCACAGCCGGGGCATCTCCCCACCAGGAAACAAGTCGCCCCCATGACTTCCGGAGAAGAGAAGAACCTCGCCTTCGTTCTCGACTGGTGGAGAGAAGTCATCGAAGCTCGCCACACCGAGCTTGCAGCCAACTACGCGGCCGAGGATTTCATCCAGCACAATCCCAATGTTCCTACTGGGCGAGCTGCTCTTGTGACGTTCTTCAAGAGCCTCGGGCCTGCGATCGAGCCGATTCCCGATCGACTTGCAAATCCTCCGGTGGTCGAGGGCGCGAAGGGAAATTTCGTCTGGCTGGTCTTTGAGCACAAATTCAAGGATCCCAAAGACACTTCACATTCGGTCTATGAGTACAGCTTCGATCTGTTTCGCATTCAAAACGGAAAGATACAGGAGCACTGGGATTCTGCCCGGAAGGACCCCGGTTCAGCTGCCTTCACTCCGTCCACAGCTCCGCCGCCCTCAACTTGGAACACTGTGAAACCTTCAACGGCGGAACAACAGAACCTTGTGATCGCGACACGGTTCGAGAAGGATGTCGTCGAATATGGACACGTCGAGGACATCGAAGAGCTTCTTTCATCATCCTTCATCGAGCACAATCCCGCAGTGCCAGTTGACCGTGAAGGCTTGAAGCAGTTCATTCACAGCCTCCCCGACCATCAGCCTCAGGACATCAAGCCAGAGTGGAAGCATGCGCCGGTTCTCGAATTCACCAACGGTCCTTTTGTCGTAATGATGTGGGAGAAGCGCGACAAAGACCCTCCTGATCCGACTCGAGAATATACGCGGAACTATTTCGCGATTCTTCGGATCGAAGATCGGCGCATTCAGGAAGTCTGGAACTAGTTCCGTAACAACGCGCGAGACGAGCCATGCAACTTTACAAGCGTTTGCCGGAATGTCGCTGATAGGCACTGTCCATATAGATGTCCAACTAGGAGGACTACCTATGCCGGCATCCAATTTTCCCAGCCTCGCCCCCTGCCTCCTTTTGTTAGCATCCTGCCTGTCCGGGCAACAGGGCAAAGCCCCGCAGGACGCCTCGGCTGTGTTGCAGGAGACCGAGAAGGCGCTCGTTTCCCTCCACCGCGTCTCGTATCTTTACCGCCGCGAACTCAATTACGCCTCAGAGGGTTACCACAACATCCTAGAGGGAAATGTAACCATTGAGTTCGATCCTGCACTGCAACCCATCGGCGCCATGTATCAGGCGCACAATGACGCAGGCTTTGACCTCTTCAACGGCTCGGAGATTGTCTCCGGGATGACCGCAACTCATACCTTGCAGATACTCCCGGTCCGCGGTTCCGAAGCCCTCGAGCGCTCCTCGTTCCTATATAACTCCATGGTCACTCTGCGTCGGGGCCTGCCCGCGCTTCTATCCGATTCTGCCATCGCCAAGACCGTTACCTCGCAGACGGCCACGACAACAGTCGTCGAGGTGCGAATCTCTCGTGCCGTCCTTAATGCAACAGGCACGCTATCGCCCATCCTCGCGGCACGCGATACCCTCTACACCATCACCATCGACCGTGCCACTTCTCTGCCCATCGAGATCCGTCAGAACAACACGCAGAATCAGGACTCCATGCTTGTCCAGTTCATGCAGGTGAACACCAAGCCCGCGAAGCTGCCGGCCAGTTCCTGGTTCTACTCTTCCTATCCCGACTATCACTCTGTAAGCCCCGGAATGGAGAAGAAGCTCGCCGCTGTCGGCTCCTCTGCTCCGGAGTGGACACTGCCCGTTGCCAGTCAACCAGGCAGAAAATCATCGCTTGCAGATGCTCTCGCCAACCCGCAGACGAAGCTTGTGCTGCTGGAGTTCTGGATCAGTTTCTGCGGTCATTCGATCGACTCGGTGCCGAAGCTCAATGCTATTGCCGACCGCTTCTCACAAGCCGGCCTCTCCGTACTCGCCATCAACCCCGATGACAACGACCACACTATTCAGCTCTTTATTCGCAACAACGCACCCCGCTACACTCTACTCGAAGAGGGCCAGAAGACCGAGGACGCGTATGGAGTCAGCAGCTTTCCCACTGCGTTCCTGATCGACAAGCAAAGCAAGATCGTCTACGCCGGGCCCGTCGATGAAGCGATGCTCACGCAAAAGATCGCGGCATTGCTGCAATAGCCGTTAATTGTGTCCGAATCCTTCTCGAACTGCGAATATTCAGTCATTCTTGATCCACGTGTGACCATCTATTGTTCATCAAACAAATCTGTCGATCTCCTTTCGAATCGTCTTCCTGAGGCTTTGCCTTGAAGGAGCGAAAGCTTCATCATTCAATCGCTCCCGAGACCTTTGAACGAGTACATTGGCGATAATGCGCTCACCGAGATGAACAGGCCGGAAGATACGCAGATCGCCGTCACTCGCGGCCACAATCCGGTGTATTCGTAAATCCAGCTTGGACTATTTCCCGGGCGATGACGCCTGGGCACCATTGCTGGCTTGCATCAATCTGGGAAGGATGAGCTTTTCCATGATTGTGTTTGGCGGCGTGGAATCGGCGTTGTAGCCGCCACCAGTGAAAACGGCGACGAAATGATATTGAGGGGCAATGTAAATCTTCTGGCCGCCGTTACCCTGAGCGGCAATTATGACAACTTGCTGCACGCCACCGGGCATCTCCACCTTAAACAGGTGACGCCACCAGAAGTACCCATAGCTGACGTTGTCCACGTGACTGTGTTCAGCCATCGAAGTCTTGACCCATGGCTCGGAGATGACCTGCCGTCCATGCCAGCGGCCGCCGTCTTCGAAAAGTATTCCCAGTTTCAGCATGTCGCGTGGCCGGAGATGAATCTGCGAATATTCTTTGTCGGCGTTGGTCAGATCGTAGTTCCATGTCCAATTCGTGCGCGCTGTGCCCAACGGTGCGAAGAGGGCTTTCTGCGCGAAATCCGCTAGGGGCATATGGACTGCATTCTCCGTCATTCGACCTACAACGGATACGCCACCTGAACAGTAGTAACCATTTTTTCCGGGGTCGTTGATCATCGGCAGATCCAGCGTTGCCTTTACCCAGTCAGCCGAATCATCGAGCACCTCCTCACGCCCCGGAGACGTAGAGCTATGGTCATCGCAGGCCATCCCTGAACTCATGGAAAGGAAATCGCCGAGGGTGATCGCCTCTTTTCGTGGATCGGGGTTCGCGTAGCTCGCGTAGCCCATCGCCGGCAACACTTTTTGGTTGACTCCCGAGAGGGCACGTTGGTCGATCGCGATTCCCGCAAGTGCACTTACAACAGACTTGGTCGCAGACCGGAGCTGATGGGGACGCTGCGCGGTGTAGCCGTAGAAGTACTCCTCCAGTACCAGCTTCCCATCCTCATACAGAAGTGCGCTGTGCACATCCTTGTACGTGCCATCTAGGATGGCGCGCCCAATCGAGGTGGCCGTCACGAGTCCTAGCGGTGAGCGTGCAATATCTCCAACGGCAATTCCGTCGTGCATGTCCAATGGCGTCGAGTACCGGTAGTTCGAAGGCCCCTGCCCTTTCGGGCGCGGCCACTCCAGTTCGACAGATTCCGGTGTGACGGAGGTCGAAACCCGCGGATGAAATTTGCCGTTTTGCTCATAGCCCGTCACAGTTCCATGGGCATCGCGCTGGAACCAGAGCGTTGGTCCGTACATGCTCGCGAATGCATCCACACCCTTCGAGGTCAGTTGATACTTGGCCTCGTCCTGAACCGCAAAAAAATCGTCCCCATTCAGAATTTCCAACGGATGGCCTGGGGTATCCGCGTACGTTCCTACGAAGTCTTGCAGGCGTGGAGATGCAGTTTTTTGGGCTCTTGGCCCGATTCCGAGAATTGTGATGAGGATCGGAACCGTTACAAGACCCCAAAAACGCTCATGACTGCGATGGATTGCCAACCTAAGACCTCGTCTCCCTACCTGAGGAAAGTGAATACCAATGCTCTGCGTATACGACCAGTCCCTCGCTCCACGGGGAGTGAAGTAGGCGTTCAGGCCCTACAAGACAACTGAGCCCCGACACGAGTTAGGATGAGATGCCCGTTCCAGGGCATTTTCGCACTGCTTACATCGTAGCGACGTAGAGGCTGTTCGGATAAAGAACCTCAACCACTTTCTTGATTACAGCGTGGCCGTTTTCTCCGTTCGTAAAGACGACCACCCCAATTCCACGCGAGGGAACGAACATAACAAACGTCTTCACTCCCCAATCGGAGCCGTCATGGTCCAGAATCTTCTCACCATTGACGGTCTCGACTTCCCACCCCAGCCCCATTCCATAGGTGACGACGCAGTGACCGGGCGCTCCAGCTGCGCTGCAAACCCTCTTCAGATCTTCGGGTTTCATGCGGTCGCGCGTCATCGTTGCGCGTTCTGTGGCGATTTCTTTGGTTAGGCCTTCGTCGCGCATGACGCTGACCACAAAGTTCGCGTAGTTCTGAATTGTCGTACGAAGCAAGTCAGCGCCATCCCAGGTCGTCGCAACGTCGTCCACGGGCTTATCGCGCTTTGGCCCGTGGGGAACGGCCAGGCGCCCGGCATACCAGTCCTTTGCCGTATAGGAAGTTTCGTTCATTCCGATGGGGTCGAAGACCATCTCTTGCGCGAGCACATCAAAGGGTATGCCGAGTTTCTTCTCAGCAAACCGGCCAACATAGTTGAATCCCTCTCCCGAGTATCCGGTCTGGGTTCCAGGATCCCATTGGATCTTCAGGACTCCGCCGGTCCTGCCCCTCCAGTTCGGAAATCCCGTCTGATGGGACAAGCACAGGCGAGGCGTCAGCGATTTGCTTCGCGGATCGTCCTTGATATCCGGATCAACCCAGTAGGGAAACATCGATTCGTCCAATGAGAGTTTTCCTGCAGATGCAAGCCGCAAGACTGCCTCCGCCGTCACGGGCTTGGTCAATGACGCCATGTTGTACAGCGTCTTTGCCGTTGCTGGCACGCCCGGGCTCAGCTCGCCATAGACGGCGGTCCACGCCACTTTTCGATCTTCGATGTAGGCCACGGCCGCGCTCGGCACATCGCTCTCTTTTAACCATTCCGCCGCATGGGCATCAACCACGGCACGCCCATCTTTTTTCGCTGCAACAGTTCGTGCAGCAGATATCGCCATTTGCTGTCCCACAGCCGGGATCACGCTTGAACATCCCATTACGGCAACAACCAAAGCCTTCCTCGCTCCCCAGGTTTCCAGTCTCATTATTACTCTGATTCCTCTCTGCTAGAATGGCTTTACAAACTGTGCCGGAATGAGTCTGACCTCGGCTCCTGAGCCATCAATGCCGCTCCAACGTAGTGCCTGACACAGCACGCTTCCATACCGATGAGGCAATGTGGAATCTTCGAAGTAAAGATCATCGTCTGCGAACGCGAAAGCCGCTTTCTGCAACTGCCTTCCCATGCTGATCCATCCAGACCAGATGGAAGACGTTCTTGCCCAGATCGATGCCGATCACCCGCATTTCTCCGCATACTGCGGGACCATCGACTCCAGAAAGAAGCTATCCCTTAGTCGCGCGGTGAGCTTCGAGTCGATCACCAACTTTCCACCCTCCAGATGCGCAGGCAGATCAATATAGAGCGGTGGCTTCTCGGGGTTCGGCAATTGGGCCTGAAAGATCGACGTGAAGATCGCTGAGAATCCATCCTTCTTCACCTCATCCAGAGAAGCCGCTTGCGCGAGCAGATCCCAATTCGGCCTTGAGTCCATAATCTGCACGCCTGATCCTGTGCCCACGGGATTCATGCCGTAGATCGAACCAAAGACATCCGCATGCTTCATGCCGATGCGGATGGCGCCATAAGCTCCCATATGGTGTCCCACAAATCCGCGCGCATCCCGCGTCGGTAACGTGCGGAAGCTGGCATCGACATAGGGGACAAGCTCCTGCACCACAAAGTCTTCCCAGTTTCCGGTTACAGGGGAGTTCACAAACCACGAAGCTCCCAGTGGAGCCGTCATATCCACTGAAACAAGGATGAAGCTGCGAATTGTACCTCGCGCGATTGCGCGGTCGAACAGAGCCTGTGCGCCGCTCTTGTCGAAAAGCGTCCGATATCTATCCATTGGGCTTGGGAAATAGTAGAGAACCGGATAGCGCTTCGACGCTCCATCATACCCAGCAGGCAGATACACCGCCAGCTTGCGGCCGGGGTTGACGCCAATCTTGTTCCCTTCAAAGTTCTTCGAATGAATCACTCGCTCCACAATCTGGCTCTTGCTCCCATCGCGTTGAGCGACTGCGGAAACCTCACTCAAAAGGAGTGCGCAGAGGACCGTTACAAACAGTTGCTTTCGCGTCTTCATGCTGCCACCTTTTCGTTGGGGGGTGATCGTTTTGCATGAGCCACAAGCCACCATGCGGGCAGGTACAAGAACCAGTTCTGCATGTACATGCCCCCCCAAACCAATATCAGCGCAGTCATGGCTGTTGCCAGCGTCAGCGCTGTCATGGGGGACAAACGAGCACGCCGTACTCCCTGCACGGCACCGACCACACCCGGTAGCAGAAACAAGAGCACGCACAGACGCGAGAGCGAGTTATCTTGAAACCGAAGCACACAGGAGAGGCAAGGGATCGCGCACAGAATGCCGCTCACCCATCGCGTCTTCCCCGAGAGCGACCCCACTACAAATCCGCTCGTCCACGCCCACGACAGCATCAGCAAAGCTTCACAGAGCACGCTGCCATACCCACGCTCGCCGCGCAGAAGATGACGCGAGTCCACCGATAGCCCAAAGGACACGCTTAGTAAGAGCACACTCCCCGCGAAAGCCACGCCGCTGGCAACCCACGGCTGCCACGCGCGCCAAAGCTCCATCTGCTGCCGAACCACAAGTCCCAGCACAGAGCCAAGGGCGCCCCATCCACTGGCACCGGTCTCCGCCAGATCGCCCAGCACCGGATCCCGATCCTTCGGCGCAAGTAAGATCGTCGCCATCTCTGCCAGTGAACTCATGACGCACGCCCCGGCTTGCCCGTAGCCCATGAAGCGTTACGGCTTACGCGCATCATCGCTTCATAAAACTTCTTCGCCGCATGCAGGCCCTTCGGCGTCACGCACACCATGCGTTTCGCTCTGCCGCCGCGTTGGGCCGTTGCCTCGCCCATCCACGTCTTGAGCAGGCCCTTTTTCTCCAGACGCTCAATCGTCGTGTACAAAGCCCCAATCGAGCAGCGTCGGGCTGCTACCTTCTCAATCTCTTCACGAATGGCCGCACCATAGGCGCATTCGCCCAGGCCGGCGGCTACAGTGATCAGAACGTACTCAAATTCACCAAGCATGATATGTACTGCATTGTGTAGGTAATTAGGGACTTTTGTCAAGCGCGCGATCTCCGTCCTGGGTAGTTTTGACTAAAAGCACGGAAGGTCGATCTTGGGTCTGAATTGTCGTCATGGCCGCTTCAATCGCAGTTAATTCCGTCCTGGCGGATGGATAGATGTAGTTAATTCTGGCCTGAGATGGCATCCATTGCAATCCGTCTCTCCGCTCGAAGTCCCACGGAACGAAATCATAAACTACTCGAACTTCTAGGGGAAGGGCACACATCCGGACCGGTTGTTCAGGTTGAGTTCCTTGTGTGAAGGAGATGCGGCTCAGTTGCCTCAGTTGTTCATCTTCGAACAAGGCAGTCCGGAAGTGGACACTTTTACTGTTGGTCGTGACTAACCCGGCAGATGATTGCAATCCGAGTTTTCAATTACATGCACCGTTTATTAAGAATGGCTGTTCAGATGCACAACTTCGCTTGCGGGCAGTTTCCATGCAAATGCAGTGTGCTCGTGGCGACCGCTGCGGAATCGCGAATGTCATCAGCTCATCGGCACGCGCTTGGAGATTCGCCTCCCGGTTTCTCGTAGAACTTTATGAACCGACGCAGCAAGTTTGAACGAAAAAAGAGTTGCCAATTAGAAAAGTTGAGATCTGCATTATCGAGCAGGATCCGCCCATGAAGGAGAGCAAATGCGAATCAAACCCGTCTTGGCGAAAGCGTTGATTGTGATCATAGCCGTAATGCGGAGCGCTCACGCAGCAGCCCCGGATAATGGGAATGACTCGATTCGCCGGGCGTACGTCCTACAGGTCCAGGGCGACTTTGCAGGCGCAATCGCGATTCTCGCTCCCATCGCGACTTCACCCTCGGCAGGTCTATCAGATCAGCAAAAGGGAATGGTCTGGAACTTGCTCGGTTCTGCATACCAGTCCACGGACAATTTCGCCAAAGCGCAATACTGCTATGAAAAGGCCATCGCAATTCTTCGGCGGGATCCTCCGTGTCAAACAGAACTGGCTTCTGCGATAGACAACCTCGGCTCGCTAGAAGAGTCGCTGGGGCACTTCGTAGACTCCGAACGCCTCAGGAAGCGAGCATGGAGAATATACGCCACTCTTGATAACCATGATGGGTTGGCCCGTGTATCGGCGAACTTGGCCGTCATCGCTGCGCAAAGGGACGATCGTTCGGCGGTTCGCAGCTACCTCGCTCAGACCGTTCAAGAATCTCAGCTCGCCAGGGATCTCGATGATGATCAGATCGCTTCAATGAATGATCTCCAGGGATGGCTTGCGCTGAAAGATGGGCAACCACATTCAGCATTGTCGTTCTTCGATAATGCGATAGCCCATTGGGCCCGGCTGCATGGATCAAGCAGCTGCCAAGTGGCGACGGGCTTGGTCCTGCGTGCGCAGGCCTATGAGAAGGGCGGGGATTTCTTAGATGCATTGAACGACCTTCAGAAAGCAGAAAACATTTTCGCAACTGATTTGGGAGAGAACAGCACTCTCTATTGGAGGGCGGTTCTCCATCAGGCCATACTTCTGAAACGTGAGGGTAACGAACGCTAGGCGCGATCATTAAAGAAAAGCGCAACTAGTGCTCTCAATAATATCGAGCGCAAAGCGTGTGTGAATTGTACGATCACTGCCGAAGCGTTCCGCTGAGTCGGGCTGGTGAAAAAAATCGCTGTCGACGCTTTCGGAAGCGACAGTGGTCTCGATAGCGAATTTAGCGCCGTCAGCCGAGTTTTCCGGTCTCATCCACTCGCCGAGAATGCTCCTACGTCTATGAACGATGTACATCTTTCAGCCGGATTTGATTATTGGTGAGTTACACCACTTGACACGGTCCATGATTAATATCACAATGTGGTTGAAATCATGCTTGGCGAATTCGAGTACCTCCTCATCACCGCTGCCGTTTCCCTGGGAGACAGTGCCTACGGCACCGCCATACGTCAGGAAATCGAGTTCTCGACCGGACGCAAATGTTCCGTCGGCGCTCTCTACACCACCATCGACCGCCTCGAATCCAAGGGACTCATCAAGACCTGTATGGGCGGGGCCACCCCGCAGCGCGGAGGTCGTGCTAAGCGCATGGTTCGCGTCACGCTCATAGGCATTCAGTCCGCCAAGGAATTCTATGAGGCGGTCACCAGCATCAGCCGCGATGCTTCCTGGGTCTCCCCTAGCATTGGGGGCGTCAATCGCATAGGAGGCCTGGAATGACCTCGCTCAAATCTCTGGTCGATTACTCTGCGCGCATCCTCCCCCCCGATGACCGCGAAGCTGTTCTCGGCGATCTGATCGAATCGAACGCAACCGTGCCCCAATCCCTGCGAGAGATCTTCGGCCTCTATCTCCGCCAGCAGGTACTCCTCTGGAACAATTGGCGCCCCTGGCTAGCCGCCTTCGGACTCGCCATACCCGGCAGCCTTCTCCTCATTGGGCTTTCAATCTCTGTCAGCGTTGCCTATCTACGTCTTCTCGCACCGGCCGTCATCAAAGCCACCGGTCATACGATCGGCGTCGGATTCATGCTTTTCCTCTGCAACCTCCTTCTCCTCGTCGCCTGGACATGGACCGGCGGCTTCATAATGAGTTCCATCTCCCGTCTCACCATACGGATTAGCGCCACGCTCTCCTTCATCCCCTGCTTCTTTTGCCTCGAGCGTTTCCATGTCAGATCCCTCTCGCGCCTCTGTCTGCTCCTCTTTCTTGTCCCCGCCATCTATGGAGTCCGCCGCGGCTTGCAAATCGCGCAGATCAAACTTCACTCGGCGCTCCTGCTCGCCATCGCTATCACACTCCTCACCATTCCCACTTGGACTATCAAAGACGCATGGCTCCCCAACTGGGCACTTGGCTGGCCCACTTGGTATCTCGTCATCACCGCCATCAGAAATCGAAACCGTTCCCCGCAGGAGCACTCCACATGGCGAACCAGCTGACCCTCAACGTCAATGGTGTCGATCACACCCTCACCGTCTCACCCGACACCCCGCTCCTCTACGTCCTCCGCAATGATCTCCATCTCTCCGGCCCGCGCTTCGGCTGCGGGATGATGCAATGCGGCACCTGCGCCGTCCTGATCGACGGTGCCGAAGAGCGTACCTGCCTCGCGCCCGCCTCCGGTGCCGTCGGCAAGCGCATCACCACCATCGAGGGTCTGCCCGCACTCTGGGCCGCGCAAAAACATTCCGATCCATCCGCCGAAACTCTTCACCCAATCCAGCAATGCCTGCACCCCGTGCAGCAGGCATGGATCGACGAGCAAGTCCCGCAGTGCGGCTACTGCCAAAGCGGCATGATGATCGTCGCCGTCGAACTCCTCTCCAAAAACTCCTCACCCACCGTCGCGCAAATCAAAGATGCCTACACCAACGCGCCGCCATCCCCGCACCTCTGCCGCTGCGGCACCTACGCCGCCATCATCAGCGCCGTCCAACGCGCCGCGGCAGTCATGAAACCACCCGCTGCAGCCATGAAGGAGCCGTCCCATGCCGGTAAGCTTTGAACCACGCTCCATCACCACGCCAGCCATCACCCGCCGAGGCTTCGTACAAATGGGTGGTGCACTCATGGTCTCTCTCGCCCTTCACTCCACCACCTCCGCACAGGAAGGCAATCCAGCCAACGCTACAGCAGCCGCTCCACCCACACCTCTAGCCGCCTGGCTCGAAATCCATCACGATAATTCCATCCTCGTCCGCACCGGCCGCACCGAAATCGGCACCGGCATGAGTGCCTACTACGCGCAGGTCATCGCCGAAGAACTCAACATCTCGCCCAACTCCATCACCCTCATCATGGGCGACACCGATAAGACTCCCGACGGCGGCTACTCCGCCGGCTTCCTCAGCGGCGCCGACAATCTCCGCAAAGTCGCCGCCTACACCTATCAGGCGCTGCTCCCGCTCGCAGCAAAAAAACTCGGCGTCCCCGTCTCCTCTCTCTCTATAGACAACGGCACCTTCTTCTCCGGCAACAAATCCATCACCTACGGCGCTCTCGTCCAAGGCAGTCAGCTGGATCTGAAGATTCCCGTCTCTGGCACCCTCGCCCGCATCGACCCAAAATCCTGGAATGGTGTCTCCGGTCTCGACGGACTCGTTGTCCTCGGCAACCCGCCCATGAAAGCCGTCTCGCAATACAAAATCGTCGGCACCTCGCACCCCATGCCCGGCACGCCCGCCAAAGTCACCGGCACGATGCAGTGGAGCTGCGATATCTCCCTTCCCAACATGCTCCACGCCCGCATGGTCCGCCCTGCCACCCTCGGGTCTTCACTCGTCGCGGTAGGCAAGCTCGACAGATCAATATTCCCGACCTCTCAGCTCGTGGTCAAAAACAATCTCGTTGCCGTGCTCTCGCCCAATGAATGGGAAGCCGTCAGTGCCTCCGATGCCGTTGCCTCCACCACAAAGTGGACCGACTGGTCCGGCCTTCCCGGAAGCGACAATCTCAGCAAAACTCTCCGGGCCTACCCGTTTACCAAGCCCGACTCCACATTCGGCAACGCCGCCGATACAGCCGC
>Ga0206878_10309_pt1 | contig 17895 bp, 18 predicted proteins | sample Alteio_BWOrgCont_8_FD_152621 | JGI IMG/M metagenome (GOLD analysis project Ga0206878, IMG submission 152621) | Enriched cells from forest soil in Barre Woods Harvard Forest LTER site, Petersham, Massachusetts, United States -... | ecosystem: Environmental > Terrestrial > Soil > Temperate forest >... | reverse complement strand
CGAGGAAAAAGGCGGACGGTACGCTTTAAAGACAGTGGGTGTCAGCAGCGGCTTGGCTGGATGCACGAGTAACAGATGCATTCCTGAGAGATTGGGCCCGGTCTCGATTTTTTCGCCAATTCCCTGCATGTAAAGCGTGCCACCCTGCATGCAGGCAGGTACATCCGAGCCAAGTTGAAGCGCGAGACCCTGCGCGTCTTTCACGGTCAGATGCAGGTTCCATAGGCGCATGAGCAGTTTAAGGGCCGCGGCCGCATCCGACGACCCGCCGCCGATACCCGCTGCTACTGGCAAACGTTTGTGCAGGGTCAGCGCTGCGCCGGCTTCGATATTACCATGGGCGCGCAATAGTTCCGCCGCTTTCATGACGCTGTTTTCCTTGGCGTCAAGCTGGCCGGCGAAGGGGCCTTCGATGGCAAGCGAAAGACGGTCCGACGGCAGGGCTTCAATCACATCCCCTGCGGTGGCAAAAACCACGAGGCTGTCGAGTTCATGATAGCCATCGGCGCGCTTGCCGGTGACATGCAGGTAGAGATTGATTTTTGCCTGGGCGAGGGCGCGCAATACCACCATGCGTGAGGCTATTCCTGTGCAGCGGGCTTGGCCGGCTTCTTTTCATCCCCCGCCCCCGCCTGAAGCGGCGCTGCAAGACCCTTATCGAGCTTCGTGTGCAGCTGCTTGGCGGTTTCCTCATCAGGCTCGTCGGAAAGGGCGCGTTCCCACTGATAACGCGCTTCGGTCTTGCGTCCCTGCTGCCAATAGGTGTCGCCCAGGTGATCATTCACCGTCGGATCATTAGGCGTGCGCTCAAGTGCCTGCTCGAAATATTCCTGCGCGCTCGTGTAATCGCCGGTCATGTATAGGGCATAGCCCATGGAGTCGATGATATGCGGATCTTCGGGACGGGCGTCATACGCCTCTTCGATCATCTTTTTGGCTTCGGTGAGATTGCGATGCATGGTCAGGAAACTATAGCCCAGATAGTTGAGCACATCAGGCTCGCCCGGCTGCAGGACGAGGGCCTTACGCATATCGGCTTCGGCTTTTTCCCATTGACCCATGCGTTCAAAGCAGGTGCCGCGCGAAAAGAAAATGACCCAGTGGCGACGCTGCGGCGGATTAGCACGTGCCGCCGCCTCATCATACGCACCCACCGCTTCCTTGTAATGGTTTTGCGCGCGCAACATATCGCCCTTGGCAATCAGCGCATCCACATCATGAGGCAGTTGTGCGGCAATGGCGTCAAGCTTAGCCAGCGCCTCAGCCTTATTGCCTATTTCGCTTTCATCGTAAATGCCGCGAATACGGCCACGCATGAAATAGGGTGAATGTTCATTGATGCCTTTATAGGCCGTCACCGCATCGGCATAATCGCCTGCCAGCTCATAGGCGCTTGCCGCAAGAAACTGGGCGGCGGGAAAATCAGGCCGCAGATAGAGCGCAAGATGCAGTGTGGCGATTTCGTCAGCCGGCGCACGCACGCCGTGGAAAATATTGGCCATGGTATAAAATACTTCCGCGAGCCCTTCCTTGGCATCCTTCACAAGGGGGGCAGCATGAGCATCCGCAGATTCACCCAGCACTTCATCGGCAAGGAATGAATCACCGTGCGCTGTCAGATAATCCTCCACAAGCTGCTTGCGCTTGCCCGTATTATCATTGCGCGCATAAAAATTGGCCAAGGCCTCGACAGCGCGGAAAGGTTCGATGCGCGGGTCTTTTACCGCCGCTTCATATTGTTTCTGGGCCTGCTCCTTGAAACCGGCAATATCATTGATGAGCGCTGCATTCAAATACACGTGTGGCAGAATCAGACGCGCTTCGGGCGTGATGTTCTTGGCTTCCAAGGGTTCTTTTATTGCATTTTCACCCAGCTTCAGCCACTGGGTCATCAGCGGCAGCAACAGCGTGTTGAATCCGGCTTTGGGCACCGTGCCAAGCAGTTTCTCGGCACCGGCATAATCACCCTGCTTCACCTTATCAACGGCGATAAGCATCTCGGGCGTAAATTCACTGCCCTCCTCAACTACTTTCACGCCAACAAGTTTCTTGGCCACCGGCAGCGCGTCTTCGATCTTGCCTGAGAGAATGAGCATACGATAGAGACTGCCCAGCACTTCTTTATTGTCCGGATCGCGCTTGAGTGAGTCCTGAAGAAAAGTGAGCCCGTTATCGGTATCGCCTTGCGATTCGGCAAACCTTCCGGAGAGATATTCACCGAAAGAGAGATTTTTGCCCGCCTTATCCGTATGAGGCGTTGCAGCGGGTGTTGCGGATTCGGGGGCAGAAAGCGCGGAATCGGACAGAGGATTCTTGTCATCCTCATCCTGCGGTTCGTCCGCTTCGCCTGACGGCTGGGGCAGCGCCACAGGCTTGTCTGTGGACGGCAGGTCAGTGGCAGGGGCGCCAAAGGCAGGCGGCATGAAGAGTACACCACATACGATGACGAGCGCCAGCGGGGGGCAATTTTTGCCTAAATATCTGAATGTGCTATATAACATCGGGTGCGGGGAAGACGATTTCGCAAGCAATAAACACTTGCCAGTCGGCAATATATCATTAGAATGCGCCCACTTTCCAACACTTTTTTACGATTAAAGAACCAGGCAGGAACATATGAGCAGCAAAAATAACCCGGAAAATCGCGGTCAAGTCACGGAACTGCGTATGTATAACGGTAAAAAGGTCAAACCGGTGCTGTTCATCAACCGCAACCGCCGCTATATCGCCGCCCAGTATGAAACCGGCGAACTGGCCATTGACCCGGTCACCAAGAGCCCGATCCCCTACCAGCAGGTCTGAGATTTATCTCGGCTACATTCCTGAATAGTTAGGGCCGCCGCCGCCCTCTGGCGTCGTCCAGACGATATTCTGCGACGGGTCCTTAATATCACACGTCTTGCAATGCACGCAGTTCTGCGCATTGATCTGAAAACGCGGCTCCTTGTCTTGCCTCACGATCTCATATACTCCCGCCGGACAATAACGCTGCGCCGGCTCGGCATACTGCGGCAGATTGACCTCCACTGGCACCGAAGCATCTTTAAGTTTTAAATGTGCCGGCTGATTCTCTTCATGATTGGTATTGGAAAGATACACCGATGACATGCGATCAAAGGTAAGCTTGCCGTCCGGGCGCGGATAGTCGATGGGTTTGCTGGTACTTGCCGGCGCAAGGCTTTTATAGTCGGGCTTATGATGCAGCGTCCAAGGTGCCCGGCCGCGCAGCAGATACGTGTCGATGGCACTATAGGCAAGCCCCGTCCAAAGGCCTTTATGGAAGGACGGACGAATATTGCGCGCGCGCGTCAGCTCTTCATATATCCACGACGCCTTCAGTTGCGTCTCATAGTCCTGCAGAGGCGTGCCAGCAGTCAGATGCGCGAAAACCGCCTCGGCGGCAAGCATGCCCGATTTCATCGCCGTATGGCTGCCCTTGATTTTGGGCACATTGAGAAAGCCTGCCGCGCAGCCGATAAGCGCACCGCCGGGGAAAGTAAGCGCCGGAATGGATTGCAGGCCGCCTTCATTGATGGCGCGGGCGCCATAGGAAATACGGCGCGCACCGGCAAAAAATTTGCGCAAGTGCGGATGGGTTTTGAAACGTTGGAATTCCATGAAGGGATCAAGATAAGGATTCTGGTAATCGAGCCCCGTAATGAATCCCACGGCGATCTGATGATTCTCTATGTGATAAAGGAATGAGCCGCCATAGGTGCGGCTGTCCATCGGCCAGCCGACGGTGTGCAGTATGCTGCCCGGCTTGTGTAGCGCGGGATCAATTTCCCAGAGTTCCTTGATGCCGATGCCGTAGGTCTGCGGATCGGCGTTCGCCCTTAAGCCAAATTGTTTGATGATTCGCTCGGAAAGCGAACCACGGCAGCCTTCCGCGAGCAATGTTACCTTGGCTTTAATCGCGATGCCCGGCTGATAGGAAGCCTTGTGGCTGCCGTCTTTGGCGATGCCGAAATCGCCGGTGACAATGCCGGTGAGTTGACCATTCTCGATGAGAATGTCGGCGGCGGGAAAGCCCGGAAAAATCTGCACGCCCAGCGCTTCGGCTTCCTTGGCCAGCCATTTACAGACATTGCTTAAACTTACAATATAATTGCCGTGATTCTTCATCTGCGGCGGGGTGGGCAGGCGCAGTGAACCACGCTTAAACAATAAACGGAATTCGTCGCAGCTAGCCGCTACGGTAATGGGCGCACCGCGTGTTTTCCAGTCCGGGAGCAATTCATTTAAGGCGCGGGGTTCCATCACCGCGCCTGACATGATATGCGCGCCGATTTCCGAGCCTTTTTCCACTACGCAAATCGCAAGCTCCTTGCCGGCAGCCTTGCCAAGCTGGGCAAGCCTGATTGCCGCCGCAAGACCCGAAGGTCCGCCGCCCACAATGGCAACGTCCATTTCCATCACTTCACGATTCGTCATGCCTGCCCTATTTGCTTTTTATCCATACTCTTCTATTGTTCGTTCATCGTAAAGAGGGAACATGCAAGAAGCAGCAGCGTTATTACAATGGTATGCACAAGCAGGCGTTGACGAAGCAATCGACGATACGCCGCGTAATTTTTTTGCCGCCACGCCATCCGCTGCTATGGCTGCCCGTGGCGCAGAACTCCCCGTCGCTACTGCGATCGCCTCTTCGCGTCCGACCGCCATAGCCGCACCGCTGCCTGCCGTTTTGGCCAGCCCTGCCGCAATGCCACTGCACCATTCACAGGCCGCGGCGATTGCCGAAGCCAGAAAGCTCGCCGACGGCGCATCTTCGCTTGCCGAGCTTGAACAGGCGGTGCGCGGTTTTGAAGGCTGCGCAATCAAGCGTACGGCGACCAATACCGTCTTTGCCGACGGCAATGCCACAGCGCGCGTCATGCTGATCGGCGAAGCACCCGGTGCACAGGAAGACATTCAGGGCATTCCGTTTTGCGGCCCCAGCGGCCAGCTGCTCGATAAGATGCTCATTGCCATCGGCTATGATCGCACCAACGCTTATATTACCAACACCGTGTTCTGGCGCCCCCCCGGCAACCGCCAGCCCAACACCGAAGAGCTGTCTATATGCAGGCCGTTTGTCGAGCGTCATGTCGCGCTGATTGATCCGCAGCTTATTGTACTGGTCGGCGGCACAGCCACAAAAGCCATGCTGGGCACCGAACAGGGCATCACACGCCTGCGCGGCAAGCAATATACTTACCGCACGCCTTATGCAGAAAAGGACTATCCCGTCAGCGTTATCTATCATCCGTCTTATTTGCTGCGTCAGCCTGGCCAGAAGCGCGTCACCTGGCAGGATCTCCTCGCCATCAAGGCATTGCTGAAATGATACAAAGATACGCGGAGGAGTGCTATACGACGACCTCGCAGGGGAGATTTCACGCAGTGACATCGGGGGAAGCATTCCCTCTGATGATCCGTTAATGCGCACACTCGTCATACATCCCTATCTCAAGCATGACCGCAGCAGCGCGTCGCGTTCGCCGGAAGCACGTCTGCAAGAGGCCGTGCGTCTTACCCATGCCATATCACTGGAGGATGGCGGCGCGCAGCTTGTGCCGCTATCGAACTATCGTCCGGCCACACTTATCGGTCAGGGTAAAGCGGAAGAATTAGCCGCGTTTATCGCTGCCAATGAAATAGGCCTTTGCGTGGTGGATGGACATGTAAGCCCGGTACAGCAGCGTAATCTGGAAAAAGAACTCACGTGCAAAGTCATCGACCGCACCGCCCTTATTCTCGAAATATTCGGTGCGCGCGCCCGCACGCATGAAGGCAAATTGCAGGTAGAACTGGCGGCGCTTGAGTATCAGAAAAGCCGGCTGGTGCGCTCCTGGACCCATCTTGAACGCCAGCGCGGGGGCTTCGGGTTTCTGGGTGGGCCGGGTGAATCGCAGATCGAAATCGATCGCCGTTTGATCCGTGACCGCATTGCCAAAATCAAGCGCGAACTCGAAGGCGTGGCGCGCACCCGCGAACTGCACCGCAAGAAACGCCGTGATGTGCCTTATCCCGTCGTCGCCCTTGTGGGCTACACAAACGCGGGGAAATCAACGCTGTTTAACCGCCTGACCAAATCGCATGTAGTGGCAATGGATAAGCTTTTCGCCACGCTCGACCCTACCCTGCGGGCACTCAAACTGCCCTCGGGCCTGCAGATTATTCTCTCGGATACAGTGGGTTTTATCTCTGACCTGCCGCATGAGCTGGTGGCTGCCTTCCGCGCCACACTTGAGGAAGTAGCCGAGGCCGATCTGCTGCTGCATGTGCGCGATATTTCCCATCCCGATGCCGAGGCACAAAAAGCCGATGTGCTCACGGTCCTGCAAAGCCTGCTGGATGAGGAACGCCTGGATAGCGGCATGGTGGAGGTCTGGAATAAGATTGATCAGCTGCCCGAGACAACGGTGGCAAACGGCGCAGTGGGCGTGTCCGCGCTTACCGGCCAGGGCATGGAAGGGCTGTTTAAGCTGCTCGATAAACGACTGGCGGAAGAGTTCCTGACTACGTTTACGCTACGACTGCCCGCCAGTGACGGCAGCGGGCTGGCATGGCTTTATCGCCACGGCACCGTGCATACGCAGGTAGAAGATGAGGGGATCTTGAATCTGAAAGTGAGCCTTAGCCCGCAGGACGCGGCGCGTTGGCATAAGATGCAGAAAGAAATGTGAGACTAAGGATTAGCTGCGAACAATCGGCGGTTTGTTTGCGCCTACACCGTCTTTAGGAACGTTCGCCGCCGTGCGGCTGAATTGGTCGGAGGCATTGGTGGCGCCCCCAAATCCGCTCATAGCTGCTGCCACTTCTTTTGCCTGTTTCATTTTACCAAGCAGATCCTGTACCGGTCCAAGGTCTGCCAGAGCTGCTACTTTAGCAGCAAGGCCTTTGAAGAAACCCTGCGTACCTTCGCTGAGCCCGCGCCAATCGACTTTCTGTTGCCCGTCCCTGGGCCCTGCTTCCGATATGGTGGTGGTTGCCTTATCCAGTGCTTCAAAAGGATTTTTGCGGGCACCGAGACCGTAGCTATTCACAATGCTTACAATATTCTCGGCAATCAGTTCTTCTACTTTTCTGCCGGAGGCATTTTGCACGAGCGGATTTACTGTTTCGGTAATGGCCATCAAGCTGCCGATTTTAGTGCTCATCGATTCACCCAATATTCCGATATTGGAAATTCGCTTAAGCGAGTCAAATACCATTGATACGGTCTCCGCCGGTGTTTTGGCTGCCGGGGCTCCGGGCTGGGCCGCTGTGGCCGCTGCTGCCGGGGTGTTTTCAACTGCTGTATTCATTGCCGATCTCCTTAAAGCCTCTTTTTAGCCTTGGTTTTGACTCTACCAGATAATTGTTGCGGTTTTATTAACGTTCCGTGACAGGTGGATGAATTTTTGACCTCCTAAATGGAGCGGGCATATCACTATATCCATATGTAATATATTAATTAATTGAATATAATTGCGTATTGACCCTTTTGGGATGCTTGTTTTATTTTTAGCCTGGATTACGAATTTGCTTGGTGGTGGTAATGCCGATAACTACCGGCAGGGGTATAGAGAGTTTTTGGACGCATTTGTAGACTAAACGAGATCGACTTAAGCAGCATTCTGCTGCCTGCGTTTTTACCCTTCCGATGGTTGCTTATTACCGCATCGGCAGATGTCTTTTGGTGCATTGCTGACTGTCGAAGATGCTAGATGCTATTCTATGGGCTTATCTATGAGCCTATTTTCATCTCTGTGCCTCTGCGCAAAGTCAGTACGCATACGCATAGATTGCGCATCTGATTTTTCATGCCGAAAAACGCGTTTTTTGTTCCGATATCCGGCATTGCTGCAATGCAATATTATCATGCTGCATTGCAGCAATTTTAATGACTTTTATGAGGATTTCTGCTAGTATTAGGACAATGAAGCAGGGCAAAAAACACCCGCGCTTCACGGAAAGAGGTATCTGAAAGTGCGTCACTACGGGCGCCTGAATTTTACACTGCTTCCACGCCAAAACCTGCTGGCATTGGTTACTCTATTCCTTGTCACTTCCTGCTCCTTGCCGGAAGTGAACCTGGTAAAGACTCCACCACGTATCGGCAATAATAATGGCGTGAATTACACGGATAGCAGCATGACTGCAGGCCCCAAAGATCGCAAAAGCGCCATGGACAAACTGGATAAAACCTATCTGGCCTCGGTGCAGGTGCGATACTCAGAAGACAGTGCCCCGATCCTCGTCGACTTCCACAGAGACAGACATAATCTCGTTACCTTTAATCTGTGGCGGTCGGAAGAAAGCATCTCCTTTGTACATCTGGGTTATACCGGAAGCGAAGGGGTTTCGGCGGGGTTACGGTTTATCTGGCATTTTGAGTAGCGTGCGATCAGTTCGTCTTTCTTAACCATTAACCTTTGAAAGGACTACGTCTATGGATAGTATATTTGGCATGCTTGGCTATGTCGGCATTGTGTTCCTTCTTTTGAGCTATTTCATGCTGGTCATTGGCCAGATGAAGGTCACCGACGCTCATTACATCATGCTTAACGTGCTTGGCGCCCTGTTTGTGGTGATTACACTGCATACCGGCGGCACATTGCCGATTTTCAACACGCTGGTCGTCTGGCTGCTTATCAGCCTCTTTGGCTTCTATAAGCACCATATTGCGACCACGGTTACGACCACTACCCACTAACCGCAGCTATTGCGAGGGAGGGAGGAGCAATCCTCCCTCTTTTTTTGCCTAGAAATGCCAATACTAGATACGGCAGGCTTATTCCTGCGGGCGGCCCCGACGATCGACGTAAACGCCCTTGCCTTCGCTATCGAGGTCTTTTTCAGGGCGGAAATGGGTGCGCATGCTAGGGCGGCCAAACAGCGGGCGCTGGCCCATGCTCTTGGCATAGACCCAGACAAGTCCCGCCATGACGACGATGGCAAGGCCAAACACCCAGATGAATGCTGCCGTGGTGCTATTGCCATGAATGCCGATAATGGCGGCGGAGACGAAAACCGAGGCGGCGATGAAAAATCCCAGCACCTGGCCGAGAATAGTGCTGAAAGTATGAGTTTTAAGTGCGTCATTCTCCCAGGTATGGCGATGCTTTTGTTCGGATTCAAACATGACAAGGATACGCGCCGCAGAGCCTTCCACCACATAATCATAGCCCTCGAGCAGTTCGGGGCTGGGCATGAATTCAGAACGGCGCCCTGTGTTGCTGCCGGAGCGGTCGCGGTGCTTGCCGCCATTGTCGCGATCGCCGTTACTCATCGGTGGATTCCTCGTGCATGTCTCTTAAACTTTCCTGCGTCGCCAGAATATCGCTTCCTATATGTTTCCAGTCACCACGAAACGCTTCAAGCGCATTTCGGTAGGGATAACGGTAAAGCGGCGGACTCGTAAAAGTCAGCGAACTTACTACACCGTTCAATAGTCCTGATATCATACTCATGCGCGCTTCTTTCTTAGGCACATTACCCTTTGTACCAGGGCAAGTTGCGGGTCATATTTTCATCTTTACCGGTAAAACGCAAAAGTTTTTATGGGAATCGTCGTACATTGACTAATCCGTGTGGCAGGTTGATCAATACTAGCGAACAACGGCGGGAGTAAGTGCCGAGGTGAACGAAGGAGCAGCCGAACCATTGCCGGTAACGCGGCTTACCCAGCTGCCTAACGCGGCGCGATTCTTATAAGCGGCACCGGCAAGAGCACATAAACCAACGCCGGCAATTGCCTTGAAGACAAATCCGTGTTTGCGCGACTGCGCATTCTGCTCCATTTTTTGTTTGAAAAAACTGGTCTCGGCCACCATCTTCAGCACTGCATCTGGCCGCAGCTGTTTGTCGGCACATTGTTTGGCGAACAGGTGAATCATCTGTTCATTGCTGTTCTTGGCCAGACCGCCGATGAGCGCCACGTAAGCGCTTTCCGGCGCACGCCCGTTCTGAGCAAAATGGGCATGGAGCTCACGGTGGGCGGCAAGCGCGGTGTTGCTTGAGGTAATGGCATTGGCAACCATGCCGGAGCCCATGCTCACCGCCATCGGCAGCAGAAAGCTCTTCCATCCTGTGCCTCTGGCTTTTCCCATCAGCATCATCGCTGCATTGGTGATCGTGCCGCCTATCTTAAGGCCTTTGCCCAGCAGCGCTTTGCCACCAGTGAGTTCTTTACGCACTTCTAAAACGAGAGGATGCAGTTTATCGCTGCCAAGATCCACTTCAGCGGCCGAAGGCATTTTACCCGTCAGTTCAAACTGCATCTGCATGAGTCCGCGGGTTTGCTGTCCCACTTCCAAAGCGGCATTAATGCCTTCACTGGCTGCCATGGTGCCATACACCGCCAGCGTGCTTAATGAATTCTGTGCAAGCCGGGTCGTCAGACCCTTGCCTAGAGTTTTCTTTGCAAATTCGCCAACGCCGCTGCCGACCGTTGCAATCGCGTTCGTGGCAGTATTCTTGCCAAGCGCATCGGCAGCCGCCTGCGGAAGTTCTGTAAGCGGCTTTTCAAGCAGGCCGGAAACATCTCCTATCTTTTTAAGCGCGCCGGGGGTGTCTCCTTTATTAAACCATTTGGTGATGCCGGTAATTGCGCTGATGGCAAGCGGCCCCATGAAGACGAAATTGGAAATGCTGCCCAGCAGATTGTTGGCAATGCGAAACGGCGCAAAGCCTTCTTCAAGCACCAATGGCTTAGGCGCGGCCACTCTGATTTCTCTTTGCATTTGCTGTAAACTATTGGGTGCGGGCATGGGTTATGCCACTCCCGGGACAACAACGTTGTCCGCATTTTTCTGGGCTTTATCGGCAAAATTACCCGTGGGGGCAGCGGGCTTAATCATATTACGGCGTTCACCCAGTTGATCGGTAAATTTGGTTTCAGGCGGCGCAACCGTTTCCTGGGCAACCTGGCGCGGCAGCGTCAAGGTGACCGGATATTGTGCCGCAGCAGACTGCAATTCAATGCCGCCCTTGCTCGCCTTGGCCACCTGTTTGACCGCGTCCATGCCATAGCGATTGGCAATCTCAATATAGGTCAGGCTCTGCTCCATGTTCTGCGGCTGGATAAGATCGTGGCCCAGCAGATAGAGCAGCTTGGGAATAGTGAATTTGGCAGTCTCGGTCGCCGACTGGTTGCCATAGGTCTGGTTCATAAGTTCCGCCATGCGGCCAAACAAAATCTGATCGTTGCGCCAGGCGGGTGAATCCATACGCACCGTGCGGACATTCTTGGGATCATTATCGCGTGCATGAATCGAATAAAGGCTTACCAGATCCGCCGCGGTAATGACTTCCCCTATGCGATCCGTGTGATTGATCTTCTGATCGACAAATGACTGCAGCCGTTCAAAGAACGTTTCCTTACGTGCAATTACGTCGCTGACGAGATAGGTACCTGCCGCGCCCACACCCAGATCCACCGAGTCGGCATTGGGATTCTGAGCCCGCTTCCAGGGCACAAAGCGGGCAAAAAAGCTTGCGCTCACGCCGCCGCGCATGGCGTTGCGTTTGATATAATTCCACAGCGTGCGATGAACAATCGCATTGTCACTTTTGAAGAAATCACGGATGCCGACTTCTTCGGGTTTTTTATTAAACTCATAGGCAAGTGTTTCAGAGAACATGGCCTTCATATCCACCCAGGTGCGCTTGGCATAGAGCAGCATGATGAAGCCCATCCAGCTGCCTACCAATCCGGCATAGGCTTTTTTAGTAAATTCATTTTCCTTGGCGGTTTCTTTGGCCCCGTTCCATAGACCGAGTGCGTAACGTCCTACATAACGCGCGGAGAGTGCAGGAAGTGCGAGCGCCCAATAACCCGACGTATACTGATTAAAACGTCCGGTAACTTTGGTGTGATTAAATTTGTCTGATACAGGCACAGCATCCGCGTCAGCAGAACGCGTGTTCACCGTTGCTGCACTGTTCTTTCTTTGCTCAATATCAGTCGCTTCAGCCATGTTTATTTGCTCTTACGCTGCCTTAGTTCCATTGTGCCCCTGGCAGACACCTTATTACAGCAAAACTTTATGAAGATTTGATTACAAACCATCGTCTTATGCCATTCCCGGCTGTAAATTACCTTCCGGTCGCAGGTTGCGCTCGGAAAAGGACCGTTTTCCCTGTTCAAGTACCTCATTTATCCCGGTTTTTCTTGCGGTAAGGGTTGCTTTCTGGCGGGCAAAGCCCTTAATGCCGAATTGCTCGATTTTATCGAGTTCTGACAGCAGCCGTTCGGTATGTTCCGGGTGATTGGCCAGTTCGCCCAGAATATAGATGCTTTCTGCCATGTGAAATTGCCCGGACATGATATTTTGTGTCAGACGATCGAATACTGGTTTGGCCGCCAGAAGCTGTCCTTCGCTGAGCGTGAGGCGATGGTTGTCGCTAAGCGTGCGTTGCACTGCACGTTCAAGACCCACACGCACACGTTCGGTATCCGACGTACCCGTGGTTTTAAGTTTCTGCACTTCGTAAAGCATGTTGCGCAGGATATCATAGGCGTTGTTTTCCACGAATACCGAACGTTCCAACGTGAAGTTGGCAGAGAGCGCTACGACACCCGCCGTCAGGTTCTTGGCAAACAGCAGCGAACCCGGAATACGCGTTGCATTCTGCAGGGTGAAGCGGTCACGCAACGATTTGATGAAGGGATTGTCACTTTTGTACATACTGAAAACAGAAATATTTTCAGGATTGAGCCCTCTCTCGGCAGCCATGGCGTCGTAAATATTATTTTTGAAATTAGCTTTCTCCATGAAAAAGCTGGTGGTCGAAATCAACGCAAAAACCGCCGCTTCGAAGAGATTGAAATACTGCTTGGCCTTAGGGCTCGCAATCAGCGCGCCTCGATTGCCCAGCACATGGTTTTCCACCCATTTGGTGCCCGGCGAATAGATGGCCTGAAAAATATAGCCGGCGAATTTGGCCATACTGTATTGGGTGAATATCGAGGTAACGGAAAAATTGGGTCCACCGCTGCCGAAGACGCCGTTCTTTTCTTCGGACCCTTTGTTGATATAGCCTGTGGTTTGGCCTGTAGGCATGGCAATTGTTCCGTAACGTTATTTAATTATTGATACCTACTCCTGCATCGGGGTCACGCTCTGCCTGTTCCTTAAGCGAACGCGGCGTCACTTCACGGCGCGAGGTCGGCATCTCGGTATCCTTGGCAACAGCGCGCTTCTGCAGGTACTCGGCCCAGAAACCACTTTTATCCTTGGCACTGAGTGCCATGTTACGCACGAGCGCCGAAGTATCTTCCAAATTCTGCGATACATATTCGCCGGCACGTCCCCTGCGCATAGCATTGTTGAAGTCGTCTTCGATCGCTTCGAGTTCATCGATGAGTTCTTTTTTCACGCCCTGCTTTTCAAGCTCGTCGCGGCCTGCTTTGATTATTTCGCGCATCATCCCGGTCAGTTCATCGGTAAATGCCTCCCTGCCCTGTTTACGGCATTCGGCCACTTTGGCTTTAATTGCACCTGCAGCTTCGAGTATGCCGGGCGGGAACAGCATGGTGTAGAACGGACGCTCTTCATCGGTTATTTCGTTGAAAGCTTTGACGGCATCTTCCTTGGTAAAAGGAACATCCTTGTAAAATTCCTTCTGGCTGACTTTGGCCGTGTATTTATTGATGAGCTTGGCAATTTCCTCTTTCACTGCGATGGGCTTGCCGTAGGTGACGTCCTTGCCGGCAGCCAGCGTGATAACTTTATGATCGTCGAGCAATTCAACAAGTGCCTGCGGGTGCAGGCCTTCATTGACCAAGGCCTCAGAGACTTCTTCGACAATATGCGTGAATTTGTTGCCGGCGAGTTTCTGTTTCACGCCGCAATCTTTGGCGTGCTGCTGGAAGATCTCGCGCACACTTTGTTCAATCTCGCCGCCAGAGGTGGGCTCCTCTTCCTTCATGGTGACTTCGAGCCGCTTGATGAGACGCCAGGCGTTTACCGTGGTGCCAACATCTTTCTGGATATTTCCGCTGAGAGCGCCGCCCAGCAAACCGCCGACAAACGGTGCGAATTTTGAAAATTCGAGGTTCTTCTGGTAATCCGCCAGTGACTTGGGTTTGAAAATCCGGCCCACCGCACCTGACACGGGATCCCCTCCTGCGGCATCACTCGCAGGGGCCGTCTTGAGGGCGGACAATTCCTTGAATTTCTGCTCGGCACGCGCGTGCTCAGCCGCCGAAGCACCGGGAGGCAAGGTGGCAAATACCCGGTTGGGGTCTTGAATCATTTCCACTTTCTGCTGCCAGACGTTGATAAGAATGCCGGGCAGATTCTGGATGACCGAGGTGAGGCTTGAAAGCACGGTCTTTTTGCCTTCCTTGAAAATCAATGCGCGCTCATTGGCAAGCGCTCTAAAGTTTGTCGAGAGCACACCGCCTACGCCAACCTTCATGTCGTTGTTGGCTGCAAGTATCACGGCCGCTTCGTCCTTGAGCGCGCTCATACGTTTGTAGCCGTCGCGCATCGCTGTTTTGACGCCGAGCGCCACGTCTGCCGCCGGCAGGCCGTAACGCCAGATCATTTCCGCAGCATTACCGATTTTCGCGGCGCGATGATCGGTGGCTTTAAACGCTGTAGCTACTGCCGTCGTTTTATCGCGAATCCACGCAGCGCCATAGCGGGTTAACCAGGTCTGCGCCTGAGCAATGCCGCCCTTTGCCCATTTGGCCGCTTCCTGCCCGACATAGATTTCCTTGCCGAGAATGGTGACGGTGCCACGATATTCATTCGTGCCTACATTAACTTTCTTGCCCAGCGCACTGCCAAGATCCGTTGAGGAAGCAACATCGTCATCGTCTTCGTGGTCCATGGTCTTGCTTTGGTTCAAGGTTCACAATTCTTCACCTTTCACCCTATCATTCAATTGTTACAATATTATGAACTTTTACCCCTTTTTTGGCTTCTGGACGGTGATTAACAATAAATTCATGTCCGCAGTTTCATATTCAAAAACAATGGCTTTACAAAAAGCCGGAACCGTCTTACCTTAGAGACCTATATAAATACCAATAAAGTACAGTATGTTATGGCTGAATCCATTCACCCGCGCGTCTTAGCCGTCATTGTCGGCCTGATGGTGGCCGTTATGCTGCTTCTCGCCGTGCTATTCGGCCAATTGTCGGTATGGAGCGCAGGCGCAGGCGAGGTCTCCCATGACCCGATGCACAGCATACATATTAGTTCGGCAAGCTACGGACTAAACTGTACCCCCAGCAATCCGCCCAATTCCACAGACGCGCTGAGCAGTCAGACGCAGCCGGTCACTGCGCAAGAGAATAATGCGCTTACACAGGTTACGGCACTCTGTGACACAAGATATACCTGCCAATTCAATGTCACTGCCGCAGGCGTGGGTTTCGATCCGGCACCTGAGTGCGACAAGGATATCTCGGTAAATTACCGCTGCTTTTCTTATGATGTAATACACAACATTTCCGCGCATGCGGGTGAAACACTTCAAATCGATTGCTCCGCCAACACACCAGCGCAGCCATGATACATGCTATTTTGTCGACTGAACTGTTCTGGACAGCCTTTGTCTGGTTGTTTGCACTGATTCTTCTGGGAATCATTATGTTCGGCATGTGGCGTGAACACGATCACTTCCGCCGGTTGCTGGGGGATGCGCATCAGGATAAACATCATCTGCTTGCCATATTGTACCGCCGGCAGCTTCAGCTGTGGATGGCGGTGGCGTTACTCGTCACCGTGCTGGGGGCCAATGATTTGCGCCATGCGTACTTGCAGATTCCGCCGGAAATATTTTCAACCACCGCCAGCATACCTGTCTCTTTGCCGGTGGTGCCTAAAGAATCGCGTAAACAAGCTGCGATTGCCGGAATTTCTTCGCCGCTACCCTTTTCCGACATTCCTGAATTTAATGAGATTGACAGCAAGGAACAAGTCTATATCGATTTGCTCAAACAACGCTATGAAGCATGGCTGGTGACATATTACTACCTGCAGAAATGCGGCAAGACGAGTGCCGGAGATTTTGAGTTGATCCGCAGCGGATTAGCCAAAGAACTGACACGAGTCCATGCGGACGATACCATCAAAGACAATATACTCACCGCGGCGAGCGGTTCGTATAAAGAGATGTATTACGACATTCCTTGCGACAAGGTATATCTCGCAGCGTCCAAATCCAGTTACGATGTAAATATGCAACAGTTGCGTACGCTCCTTGCAGGCAAGGACGGGCCAAAAGCGCCGCAAAGCGCCGGATCAAAGGCAGATTCGAAGCGCTAACCCTCTGGGACGATTTACCAAAAATTAGGGATATAGGACTAGCATAAAGGAGCCTAAGAAAGAAGGTTCAGGGTATGCTGCGTGCGTTGCCTTACATATTGTTGAGCATCATTGTTTATCTGGTACTTTTCTATTTGCAGAATTACCAGCCTGAACTCTTGAAGAATATTATCGTCACGGTCGATGTGCTCGATATCTCGCCTACCGCAAAAATCGAACACCAACGTTTGTCAGCCATCAATCAACTTACGATCCCTTATGAACAAAAGCAGGTGCTCATCAACGGCACTGTGTTCATAGGCTGCAGCGGCGACATGGTGAAGCTTGCCCTCGGCGAACCCCAGAAAACCATCCCCGATCCACCTTCGGGGCGTGTGTATTTTATCTACTACCTCATCGGTGACAAACGTCCGACCGTTCTCGTGCTGGGTAAAGACGGGCTGCTGGAGAATGCCTACAAAGGATCCGCTCTCGATATGCACAACTAGGTTTTCAACGCCCGTTGCTATGCGGGGCATATGCCATCATAAGCCCAGTGGCGGCCAGTCCTGGCAAGGTCACATAGGTAAAGGGCAGCGCGATATCATCGGCGGATTTCTTGCTCATGCCTAATACCTTATTGAGCATTTTCGACAATCCGTGATGGATGTTTTCCGAAGGCACTGCGAATAAAGTAGGCATCAGGGCAATGCCGCCCAGCTGCAATGTTGATTCCCAGAAAGCCGTCTTCGTCGGATGTACATTGAGTTTGAAAACACGGTTACATAGTGCTTGCATCGCCGCCGTGATGACAAAATCACTGCCCAGCGCCAGTCCGGTGCGCGTAATACTATCAGCAATGTTGTATGCCCGCTGCTGCCTGCTTTCCGGCGGTCGGGGTTGCACTTTTTCACCACGCGCGAGTTGCAGTTTCTCCTGCCGGTCATCATAGCGTTCATGCGCTTCATCGAGACCTTTAGATAAACGGCCAAAAAATTCCAGATGCGGTTCGATCACGTTGCGGGCAAGGAAATTCTTAAGGCCCTTCATCTGCGATGGTAAAAGTTTCTCGGCCGTATAGACGACGCCCGGCGCCACCGCCATACCCGTCAGCCCCGCGGCAAACACTGATGCAGCGTCTTTTTTCCTGTTACTTACGACATTCGCCATGGGTTTCTTCAAAAGCGTGTAAAGCTATTTATACCTCCGCCTATTCTAGCGGATTGGCATATAGCTGTATGTGAAGATTATATTACGGAACCCGTTAAGAAGGCGTAAAAATAGGGCTGTTGCAGCGCTCTATTCTTCCGGCGGGGTCAGGTTCGTGGTGATTTCATGCGCCTTGCTGGCATCGGGAATATCCACCATCATCTGGTGGTTAAAACCATATTCCGTTTCCATCTTCTTGCGTATTTCTGCAGAAGGTTCTCCTTCGCCCGCTTCGACGATGACGCCAAAATCTTCAGGATAGAACATACCGCTTTTCTGGGCTTCCATGAAGGATTCCAGCTTGTCGGCGCGGACGGCCACATAGGCAAAGATGGGCTTTCCGTCAGGGTTTTCACCGCGCACCAGCAGGATGCATACGGTCTTCTCAGCGATAACTTGCTCGGAAGGTGAGAGCTTGCTCAATGGGATACTCCCCGTTTATTTTCGTTAACAA
>Ga0206878_10308_pt1 | contig 17948 bp, 17 predicted proteins | sample Alteio_BWOrgCont_8_FD_152621 | JGI IMG/M metagenome (GOLD analysis project Ga0206878, IMG submission 152621) | Enriched cells from forest soil in Barre Woods Harvard Forest LTER site, Petersham, Massachusetts, United States -... | ecosystem: Environmental > Terrestrial > Soil > Temperate forest >... | reverse complement strand
GATAGACATACTGGCCGCCAGATTCAGGAAACATCGATCCAAGTTCAGCGAAGGCGACGCAGCCGAACAGCGAAACCACGCCTCCAATCACCCATACCAGCAGAAACAGCATGGGTTGCGGCAACGGGCCGGCGATGTCTTTGGCAGTGAGAAAAATCGAAGAGCCGATGATGCCGCTAACCAGCAGCAGCACGGAGTCAAGCAGGCTGAGTCCGCGAACCAGAGTAGGTTGAACCGGAGCAGTCGGCGAGGCGGACGCTGGACTTTCGGCTGTGGGTACGGCGGGAGCGGAGTCCATTATCCGATCCCGAGTTCGTCGGGAGATTCCAGCGGCGTGCCGCAGCGGCGGCAGATCACGGAAGAACAGTCGCCGCAGGTCAGTGGATCATTCACCTCTTTGGCGCAGTTCGGGCAGTAGAGTGAACCGGGCCTGGGTTCCAGCGGAGGGTTCTGAGGGCGTGTGGCCATGAGGAGAAAAACTGTAGCATAGCTGTGGGCGTAGGGATAGGAGGAGATGAGATCGCTTCTCAGTCCTCAGGCGGTTGCGAATCGCCTCCAAATGCATCAGAATCAAGTGTCATGAAAGGGTGGCAAATTTTTCTTGTCGGAACCGTCGGAGCGGTTGCCCTGTTCTCGTTCCACGCCTACGAGTCGGCATTGGCGGGACTGGTCGCTCTCGCAATAGCGGCAGCGGTCGTTCTTGGGTTTTGCGTTCGTCCTCGCAAAGAAGTTTTTTATCTGCGGACAACGATTCGCGTTCCTGACCCCGACTATGCCTTCGCGGTCGAGCATGATCAAATCGCAATGCGACTTGAGTTAGCTCGTTTGTGGTTGTTATTTATACCAACGTTTATGTCGCTGGCATTCCTTCTCGTTACATTTGCGAACGGCACCACATGGAAGATCAGCCTTATCGATTCGAGCTGGGTGAACTGGCTTAATCTTGGGCCTTATCCGGTTCTCCTTTTCTTTCGCTTCCTAGTCATCGGGGTTTTCGGACTCCTCACGGCGTGGGTCAGCGAACGTTGGGTTCTGCGGGATGCGTGTGTATGCAGTGCAGCTTCGTTGCACCGTCACGAGAAGCGAATCTCGTACACCTTCCGGGACACCCTGGGCGAGTACTATGGCGGCGAAGGCATTCCCTTGGGTTCCACTCGCTCACCACAGTTGCGCATGATTGTCCTCTACCGCACGGGCAAGCCGCACCTTAATAAGATTGCAATGTGCTGTTTGTTTCACCGTCTAGTAATTATGGGGCGAGGACTGACGGATTTGGACGAGGCGACTGTGGCTGTTCGCGGCGTCGAGGTCCAACCGGCCTCCCGGCTGCCCTGAGTCTCCCACTCAAGCGGTCGAATTTCTCGGATGGACTGCGCACCAACGACAGTCGGCGACGCGATAAAATCTAGACCCATGCCAGAAAAATCCCTCACTCCCGACGAGAAACTCCAGCAGGAATTCAACCGCTGGGCCGCTGCCGGCGAAGGCCCGAAGATGGAGAGCCATCATCTCGACATCACGGCGAAAACGATTCGCCGGATGGAACTGCGTCCGGGCGAGCGCGTGCTCGACCTGGGTTGCGGCTCAGGATGGGCGACGCGGTTGCTGGCGCGGCTGGTCGGTGAAGGCCCCGACGGCTTCGGCCAGGTAGTCGGCCTCGACGTGGCCGACGAAATGATTCGCGAGGCTCGCACCGCCTCAAAAGATTTCGACAACGTGCTCTACGTCTGGGGATCGGCCCAGCAGATTCCGTGGGAAGAAAACTTCTTTGACAAGGTCTTGTCGGTCGAGTCTTTTTATTACTACGCCGACCAGGACCGCGCGCTGATGGAGCTTTTTCGCGTGATGGCCCCGCGGGGAAAGCTATTCATCCTGATCAATCTATACAAGGACAATCCGTATTCGCTGCAGTGGGTCGACAAGCTGAAGGTGCCGGTTCACGTGCGCTCACAGGCGGAATACGTCGAGCTGCTGAAGAAACACGCCTTCGAAAATGTTGAGGCTTGCCGCATTCCCGACGACACGCCCACGCCTGACGATTACCAGACGAAGTCGTTCCGCAGCCTGGAAGACTTACGGGCGTTCAAGCGCGAAGGCGCTCTGCTGCTGATGGCGACGAAGCCCGACCTCCGCACGCCCGCGCCAGGGTACACGATCTACTGAAAGCCTCCGGGAGCCAACTCTTGCCGTAGGTCAGTGAGGGTCCCTGGGGTTTCGTGTTCCCATCTGCGAATGACGATGCCCTCTGCTCGCGTTAGCGGTCCCTCTTTCAGGAAAACTTTCCTACCCGTTTGAAAAGCAGCGCATTGATCCTTCGGAAAGGCCCGAAATACCAGTTCGGCGACTACTCGATCTCCGGGATTGACCTTTGCTGGTGCAGAAACAAAGTGTACGCCATAGTAGACATCGGTTCCTTCCGCTAGAAGATCGGCGCGGTACTCTCGCGGAAAGATGGACTTCAAGTTCTCATTAAACTGCAGCTCTACCTGCACCAAGAGCCAAACCGGCACGGTACCACCTCGCATTGCGCTTGTTTCAAAGGTAGATTTTATCTCGCCGAAGCGGAACTTGCTTTAGGAGTTGTTGTTTGCAGGCGACAGCTGACCTCATCGGCTGAAGCCGAACTTCCTCGTTACACGTACGGCACGACCGACGTCGTGCCGTACCCGATTTCTACAAGGCTCGGGGTTATTTGGCGCTCTATCTGCCCCTAGATTTCGTCGTCGTCCTTGTCGCGATGGCTCAAGTCCTTAACCGGGCTCAGAGCGCGGCCGTCCGAGGCATGGTGAATCTCGATGTGCCCGTTTACGTTCTCCAGCTTGATGCGCGGACCGCCGTTGCCCAACTCCCCGCGCAAGTCGTGGCCAACGAATCTGTGATGATTCACATGCAGCCCGAAGTCATTGTCAATTCCGCCAGAAACCGTGCTCGCTTCGATTTCTGCTTTGGAATCCGAAGGAATCGTCAACTCGACTGAGCCGTTGACCGAATTCAGGTCGATGGACGATCCGGCAAGCTGGTCAAACTTCGCATCCAGATGCCCGTTGATGGTGGAGAGTTCAGCGCGCCCCGCGAGATTATGCGCTTCCAGCTTGCCGTTGATGCACGAGGCATGTACCTCACCGGTGACGCCGGTGACATCGAGCGAGCCGTTGATCAGCTTGATCTCATCCAGCCGGGCGGTGCGCGGCACGGTCAGCGTGTATTCAACGCCCGGAGGATTGTTGTGCGATCCCCAGTTGAAAGTCAGGTCGTGGTCGCGATACTTGGTGCGAATCGAAAGATATTCTTTGCCTGAATCAATTTCGATGCGCGCGTCGTCGAGCCGGTCCTTCGCGTCGGCATATTTGATGGCGTCCACCTTGACTTCATTCTGGTCCCAGGTAGAGATGTGAACCGCGCCGTTGATGTTGTCGAGCTCCACGCGGCCGTCGGGAGACAGGGCATAGGTCTGATGGAATTCTTCGGTGAATGCGCCCCGATGATCGGCAGCGTGAGCTCCGAGCCCGAGCACCAGCAGGGCACAGAGGGTTCCGAGAACGGTACCCAACCAGGTCGAGAATTGGCGTTGGCGGTTCATAGGCTTCTCCGTTTCAACGGGTTAGACGCAGCGATTTTCGAATGGTGAGGGGCGAACCAAAAAAAAAGGCCCGTTTCTCCTACCTGGCTATACGTAAGTTACCTCTCTGATGTTCCGTCGATGTTCCGTCACTTTTCCTCCTTAATATTAATATTCTTTATGCATCCCGGTGCTGGGACTATAATTCGCTGAAAAGAGGAGGGCTTCATGTATTCTCCACGCCTGCTGCTTCTCTCTTTGCTGATTTCGCTTTGCGTTGCGACCGCTGCGGCGCAATCCTTGCCGAGCGGCAACTCTGATTCTTTTCACCCCGCGTCCGCGCTGCCTCGGAATCCAGAGGCCAGCACTGGCACCTTTCAATTCCAACTGCCTTTTCTCGCGGATTGGCAGAGCCTGTCAGACAATGAGGGCACGATAAGCGGGAACGACTCCGACGCCATTCGGACTCTGGATAGTCGGCCGCTGGATTCTCGCGCGCAGCACCTTATCACGCTGCAGCAGGACGAAAAGACGTGTTTCACAATCCGAGCCTATCGCGTCGTTCGCGAGAGCCCGGACTCGGACACGACCAGGCCTGCAGGCTATTCCACCTGCGTGCCCACCGCCCGGGTTCAGCTGAAACAGGCCGTCGATACCCGAGGTGTCGTGCCTCGCTGAACGCAATCCGGGGTAGTCTGCGCTTGTGCTTCACACTTTCTTAGGACATTCTTCGCGCATTTTCAGCTGCGGTTTGCGGTCGCGTCGTCGGAACGGTTTTTCCTCCCGGCCTCGGTCAGCAAGTACACTCCCAGGATCGTCATCTCCGGCTCAATCGGATGCCGGTAGCGCTGGCCGGGAAACACGACGTAATAAATCGCGGGATATAACAAGATCAGCCAGAACAGAAGCCAGGCGCCCGGTTTGCGCCGCCGCAAAGCGCGTCCCAGGCCCCAGAACATGAGCACGGACGAGGCCAGAAAGAGCGAGTTCTTCACCTGCGCCAGCCACCAGACTTGCGCCAGCCGGGGAGGTCCAGCCCAAAAGTAGATAAAACGCTTCAGACAGAGGACAGCAAACCGTCCGTAATCGGCCTCGATGTAATCAAGCGCCTGCCGCTTACGCATCGCAATGTAGGCCAGTTCGCCCATCGCGGTGTACTGACGCATGGAGTAGACATCCTGCGTAGGATGCACTTGCTGCATCCATGTACCGTCGGCGCCCCGGCCGTTGCCCAGACGCAACTCCGCCCCAAAATTGTCGCGGATGAAAATGAACTTGCCGAAGGTTTGATAATTGCGCACAGTCCACGGCGCAACGCAGGCGAGAAAGACAACAGAAGCCAACACAACGCCTGCGATCGACGGCTTGTGACGCCTGGCGCGGTGATACCAGGCCCACAACCCCGAGGCCGGCAGAAACGACAGCAGCACCGTGCTGTCCACCGCGGCGATGCCCCAGAGCAAGCCGAACCAGAGCCACGGCTTCAGCCCGTCGCGTTCCTCCATCGTGAGCGTGAGCCACAGAATCACCGCCAGCAGCAGAGGCGAGAGGCTCGTCTCCCAGACCCACCGCGTGCACCAATACATCGTGTAAGGGAGCAGAGCCCATGTCCAGGCCGACCCGACTGCAACCTTCTCGGAGAATATGCGCCGGGCGATAAGGAAAATCGGGATGCAGGTCAACGCTGAGAAAACGCTGTTGAGCGAGAGCAGCACGAATGCCGACGCCCGCGAATAAATGCCGAAGATGTGGAACACCCCCGCGGTCAGGTAAGGGTACAGCGGGGGCTCCCAGGCAGTCGGCCCGGTGGCCGCGCCAAAGGGATTGCTGAAACCGTGTCCTGAGGCGATGGCCGCGGCAATGCGTCCCATCTCCCAGCCAAAGCCGAAGTTATCGTCCGCGCTCTTGAACTTATAAGTATGGCCGACGATGATCCAACCCACGCGCAGAAACAGGGCGATGGATACCATCCAAAACTGCGAGGTGCGAATATGAGCCCACGTCGCGAGCAGAGCGGAAAGGCGTGTGCGGTCTGCGGCCACGACGGGTCTTGAATTCATGAATGATTCTATTTGTAGCTGAGTGGGCGCAGGTGAGCAACCCGCCCTGTCCTTCCTCCGCTCGACGAAGAGCAAAAGTAACATGCAGCAGCGGATACCCCTGCGATAGGATCCATGGCAGAGGGACTTATGCTACCGCTTACGTGGAGTACTCGGCTCAAGAAAGGTATTGTACTGTGCTGGCTATCACTATTAACCCTGCCAGTCGGACTGGTCGCCCTAGGCGGCCCATGCGGGGGACCGCGTAATATCGCCGGTTCTCTAATCATACTTCTGGCTGGTTCGCTCTCTGTGACAATGCCAGTTTATGGCGTTTACCGCATGTTTCCATCTTTCAGGTCGGAGGGAACGGAAACTCGGGCGTTCATGGCGATATCCGCCTTGTGCGCGTGTTTCGTTGTCGCAGTCGGCGGATTCTACCTTTTGTTTGGGATTATCTCTCTTAGCTCATACCTGCGGTACCGTTAGTTCCATCCTCCGAAGCCATTTTCTACTTGGCCTCTTCTATCCTGTCATGAACACCTTCGCCCCAGTAGCTTGCCCTTCAAATGTATAATCGTAGCGACTGAGGTCACTGCATGGGCTGGCTGCAAAACAAGTTCGAAAAGAATTTCATGATCAGCACGGTGGACTACGTCTTCAACTGGGCGCGCAAGTCCGCCGTGTGGCCGATGACGTTCGGCCTGGCGTGTTGCGCGATCGAGATGATCGCGTCGTCGACCGCGCGCTTCGACATCGCGCGCTTCGGTTCGGAAGTATTCCGTCCCAGCCCGCGGCAGAGCGACCTGATGATCGTAGCTGGAACCGTAACCTTGAAGATGGCTCCGGTAGTGAAGCGCATCTATGACCAGATGCCTGACCCGAAGTGGGTAATCTCGATGGGAGCTTGCTCGTCGGTCGGCGGCCCGTTCAATACCTACGCTGTCTTGCAGGGCGTCGACAAAATCGTACCCACCGATGTCTACGTCACCGGCTGTCCGCCCCGTCCCGAAAATCTCTTCTACGCGCTGCTGAAGCTCCAGGACAAAATCGACACCATGACGCTAGCCAAAAGGCCTACCGAAGTGCGCCTGGATCCGAATATGCTCGAAAACTTCAAGCGCCAGGTAATGATCGCGCAAACTCTGCAACCCAAGTAGCCATCAGCAGAAACATGTGGGACGGCCGCCTCGGCTGTCCAGCCAAGCGCAGCGAGGCACTTCTGAATCCCATGCCGACGTTCACGAAACTAACGATTCAATCCGACCTTCCGCCCGCCGACGAAGCCCAAGAATTCCCCTGCGGCGCGAAAACCATCTGCATCGCCAACGTAAACAGCGCCTACAGCGCCATGGACAACGTCTGCCTGCATCGCGGCGGCCCGCTGGGGCAGGGAATGATCGAAGGCGGGAAGGTCGTCTGCCCCTGGCATGGCTGGGCCTACGACCCAAAGACCGGCATCCCCGACCAGAACCCCAATGTGAAGGTTGCCGTGTATCCGCTGAAAATCGAAAACGGTGATGTGTTGGTCGAGCTCTAGCCGCTCGTGCCGCAGGCGAGATTCGTATCAGGGCACGCATTTATTCGTGCCGCAATCGTCGCGTTACCAATTCCGCCTTTAAGCGCTGCGCCTCGACGCTGTTCCTATCCCAACAACCTAAGGAATTTCCCCGGCTGATTCTCGAACCCCGGAAACACCTCACTCAAATTCTTGTTCCCCATGTGCCGCGCAACCGCTTCCCCAAGCACCTGCCGAAAATCCGTAGTCAGCGCCAGATCACGGCCTTCATAAAGTTGCGACTGATCAAGCCCCGGCCAGCGCCCGTAAACCTTGCCGCCCTTAACCGGACCGCCCAGCACGAACATCACATTGGCGTGACCGTGATCAGTGCCGCGGTTGCCATTTTCGCGCGCGGTGCGGCCGAATTCAGACATGGTCACAACCACCGTGTCCTCCCCAAGATCTCCCAGGTCAGTCCAGAACGCAGCGATCGACTGTGAGAACTCGTGCAGCACATTGGCGATCTGACCCTCGGCTGCGCCTTCGTTGACGTGATGGTCCCAGCCGCCGATGTCGGCAAACGCGACCTGCACGCCCAGGTTCGCCTTGATGAGCTGGGCAAGCTGCCGCAGGCTGTCGCCGAACCGTCCCTTGGGATAGTCTGCGCCCGGCGCGGGTTTGTACTTCGACGGATCGGCAGCCTTCAACATATTCACCGCGTCAAAGGTTTCTTCCCCGGTACCGTGAAGCACGGTGTCCGTTGAATGGTTGTACATGGCTTCGAACGCTGTGGCGACCGGCGAAGGTTTCGGACTGTGTCCGCCGACCGAGAAGTCGTTGATATTATTCATGGCGATGGCCGGCTCAAGCCCACTCAAGATGCGCGGGATCGATGGCCCCATGGCGATCGCCTGGAAGGGAGATTTCTGCGACGGCCGCTGCAGTTCGTGCAGCGAGCGGTTCAGCCAGCCGTCTTCGGTCGACTTCACGCCCGGAGTGCCAGCCTCCATGAAGTCCTGCGCATCGAAGTGCGAGCGGCTCGGGTCGGGCGACCCAGCAGCGTGCACAATCGCCAGTTGACGCTGCTTCCACAGCGGCTGGAAAGACGCGAGCGAAGGATGCAGTCCGAAGAAGCCATCAAGATCGAGCACCGCCTTGCGCGGAATGTTGATGCTCGGCCGCATGGCGTAATACTGCGGCTCGCCATAAGGCACCACAATATTCAGACCGTCGGCCGCCCCGCGCTGGAAGATCACTACCAGGCGCTTGGTACGCGCACCCGGCTCAGTCGCGCCCATGGCGGCGCGAGCAAGAAAGCTAGGAACAGCCGCTGTGCCGACGACAGCAAGCGCGCTATTGCGAAGAAAAACGCGACGCGTAATTGTCATAACGTTTCCGTGGAAAAGTAGCGCTATCTCCTCTGAAACTCCGGCGACCCCAACAGCAAACCGGCAATCGTGCTCACATCCGGCGGACGACCTGCAGGCTTGCGCGCCCCGACTTTGTTATCCACCTTCGGCTGCGTACCGTTCTTTCCTGCGGCGTCGATCTGCGCCACGATCGAGTCATGCGTCTGCTTCGACACGCCGCCGATCAGCAGACTTCCTTCAAGCGTTGCCAGCGTCGCGGCTGCATCCGGCGGCTCCGAACTTGTTCCCGCCAGTTGCGTCGCATCCACCTTCACGCCCTTGATCTTGCCGCTCGTCAATGCTAGCGCAAAGTTCATGCGGGTCAGCAGCGCCGAAGAACTCACCCAGGTTTCCGCTTTCATGGAATAGCCAGTAGGCGGCTGCGCGCCGTAGAGCGGCATCCCCATGCGGTTGAGTTGCCCGACCAGCGGCTGCACATCGTCAATCTCCGCGCCGGTAGCGCGCACTGCCGAGGCGACAAATTCCAGAGGAGTCTTTACCTTTGCGCGGTAAGTCGTATCATCCCAAAACTCTGGGGAGTGGAACAGCGTTTCTAGCACTTCGCGGATGTCGCCCTTTTTCTTCAAGAATGTCTTTGCCATGCGATCGACCAATGCCGGTGGCGGATCGTCCGACACAAAACGCTGCGCCAGCTTCAGTGAAATAAAATGCGCTGTCTGTGGACTCGTAGCCAGCCGGTGCAACACTTCCAGGCCCTCGCCTTCGCCCTTGGGCTTGATCTTATGCCCCAACACAAACTTCGGTCCCGGCTCGTGCATGCGCGGATCGAACTTGAACCCGCCGCCTTCGGCCGGTTTGTCGATCGTCCATCCCGTAAAGACTCTGGCCACCTCGGTAACGTCGCGCTGCGAGTAGCCGCCGTTCACGCTCAACGTGTGCAACTCCATCAACTCGCGTCCGTAATTCTCGTTGAGCCCGCTGCGCTTGCCCGCGTTCGGCCGCGGCGGCCGCGGACGCCCATACGGCCCGTAAGGATTCGCCGGAATTCCCAGAGCCTGCGCCGAGTTCGGCCCAACGCTCAGCCAGTTATCCAGGTAGAACAACATCGCCGGACTCTTCGCCGTAGCTACCAGCAGGTCCTCAAACTTTCCGAGGGCATGCGGGCGGATCACGTCACGCTCGTAGCTGGTCACCATCAGGCGGTCGAGTCCCTTGTCCATGAAAACGTTGAAATGGTTGCACCAGAAGTCGGTCATCACTTCATCAAACTGGCGCTGGCTGTAGACGGCGCGCAGAAGTTTCGCCTGCGCCAGTTCGCTCGTAACCACGCCCCCCGGGTTGTTCATGGCGAGCAAGGTTTCCTTCTGCTTCGGAGCCAGGCCTTCGAGAAACTCCTGCCCTTTGCCTCCGCGCAGAGAGTCGGCCAACGCAAGCTGTGCCTGTGGCGGCATGCTGAGAACCTTCTTGAAGCGCTCGTCCGGCGGAAGGCTCGGCAGTTGTTGAACTTCGAGGTCGGCATAGAGTTGCTCCTCGCGAAGCCGCGCCTGTTCTTCTTCTTCGGGCGTGATTTTCGTTGGTGACGAAGGCACAGCCGCCGCCATCGTCTCCCGATCTTGTAGATTGCTCTTCGTGTCCGCGGCAGAATCGTTGCCGGCGCTGCCGGAACTCATTGCATCGCTCATCGCGCCATTCGTCCCGGTGTTCATCGCAGCATGTGCGGTTTTACTGTTGGCGCCATCGGTCGCCGCACTACCGCCCATCATCGACGCATCAGGTTGTGCGCCGCTGGCTTTGTCTGGGGAAGTGGCAGCCGCCGCATTCTTGCCCGCATCTTCCTTGCGTTCTTTTTTCTCCTCCTGCCGCGCCAGTTGCACCTGGAACACCGCGCGCCGCGCCGGATCCGACGGCATAGGCTTCTTGCCGTTCCGTACCCGAGTGATCTCTTGCCCGTCCGGGAAGTCTTCCGCAATCTCCCTCGTGCTCATGTGGAGCGTACGAAGCGGTTCCAGGCGCGCGTTGAGGGCTTTGTCGTCGATCTTTTCTGGATGCAGTTGCAAGTCGATCCATTGGTCGACGCCCATCGCCATGACTTGCTGTACATCTCCGGGTCGCGGACCGAAGGTCAGCCGATTCAGCGCGTGCAGCGCGCGCCTCTGATCGTCCGGGCTGGAGGCAGCCTTATCCTTCTTCTTAGCCAGCAATTGCGGGACGGTACACGCCACGCTGAAACAGAGAAGGAAGGTGACAAACTTCGTGCGGCCCAGACGCATGGGGACTCCCCAGGGAAAGACAAAAAGCTCCCCTCATTATCAACCCGGAGGAAGAGAAAAGGTTGCTCGCTGCGGTTACCAAAAAGGAAAGCTCTCCGGAAGGAGCCCACAACCGGTCGGCCAGCAGCCGAGAGCCGAGAACTGAATTACGTCAAATACATCTTGCCGCGGGACACCTTGTGCTGCAAGGTCGCAGCCAGCTGATCGACGTCGCCGGGAGCAATGTTGACCGGCATATGCTCAGCCAACAGCGGAGTCCGACTGCTGCCAACAGCGTCGCGCCGCACCTGGATCAAAAAGGCCTGCACCACGTTAGGGTCGTACTTTTGCGGTGTCATGCGGACCAGATCGCTCAACGCGCTGCCCAGGGAAAGTGATTCACGATAAGGACGAGTACTGGTCATCGCGTCAAACGTATCAGCCAGTGCCATGATGCGCACCGGCATAGGCAGATCATCTCCGGCAAGCGCGTCAGGATAACCAGAACCATCACTGCGCTCGTGATGCCAGCGCACCGCTTCGTGAATCTTCGGCCAGGGAAACTCGACGCTGCTGACAATCTGATGGCCAACCACAGTGTGGTCCGCCATCTCGCGAAACTCCTCGGGATTGAGCGCGCCTGGCTTGCTGAACAACCGCCGGTCGACCGCCACCTTGCCGATGTCGTGCAGGTATCCGGCGCTGCGCAGAGCCGCAACTTCACCGGCGTCTGCTCCCATCGCTTCACCGATCGCGGCCGCATATCGACCCACGCGCAAGGAGTGGCCGTGAATGTTCACGTGTTTCACATCGATCGCTGTGGCGAAAGCCTCGAGCGCGGTGTCATAAAATCCGTGCAGCGAAGCCATCAGCCGCAGATTCTCGGTCACGCGCTGCGCCAGTGTCTGCGAGAGGGCATGGTTTTGCACTGCCAGCCCAATGTAGTTGCACAGCAGTTCCATGGCGTCCAGTTCAGCTTCTTCGTAAGGCGCGTCTCCGGGACGCCGCCCCAAAGCAACAACGCCGGCCAATTTGCCCGAGGCTTTGAGCGGAGCCAGGCACTTGAAAAGTTCAGGAGCTACGTTGCCGTTGGAGCTGAGGAAGATCGAATACGTGGAAGCATTCAACACAATCGGACCGCGCGCCGCGGTGAGAGCGTGAGCGTGCTTGGGCAGAAGCGGAATAAACGCGGGCTCAGGCAGCATGGCGAAGCCACTCATCGCCGCCGATGTCAGCATGGTGGGCTTCTCGTTGAAAACGAAAAGCGCACCTTCGCGTGCGCCTGCGGCCTCCATCACGGCCGACAGCATGTGGCGCGAAGTGTCTGAAAACTCGCGCTCCGCCGTCAGCTCCGGCCCCAGGTCGGAGAGCGCTTCAACAGTGCGCAACAGCCTGCGGAAATGGTTGGTCTCCACGGCCAAGATGAAGTGGTACGGAACGCCGAGCAGAATGAGCGTAGCACGCGGCAACAACGCCCCGCGAGAGCAGGTTGTTGGTTAGTTTGGTGCGTCCGAGGCGCATGAATAAGCGACAAGAAGCCGCTCCCTCAACTCCTCCTGGAGGAGCATCCGCGCCTTAAAAATGCTCGCGCAACTCCGCAAACCGCCCCAGGATCAGTAGGCGCTGCGGCGCCGGAGCCGCATTTACTTCTTCATGTTCCAGAATCCAGGTATCCCCGTGGGGCACGAACACCGCATGCAATCCCGCAGCCAGCGCCGGATTGACGTCAGACCGCGGGCTGTTGCCGATCATCCAGGTCGAATCGCGCGCGAGCGAATGTTTGTCGACGAGCGTGTGATAAACCGCAGGATCTTTTTCCGCAACGATCTCGGTAGCCGCAAAATATTCCTTCAGTCCCGACCGCTCAATCTTTCCCGATTGTTCCGCGATCGCGCCCTTAGTCACCAGAATGAGCCGATGCCGCTTCGAAAGGTATTCCAGAGTCTGCGGGACGTCGGGCAGAAATTCGATCGCATGGTCTGCCACCGAATGTGCAAAGCCGGTGATCTGAGTGTGCAATTCCGGCGTGACCGGCCGCACTCTAAGCCGCTCAAACGTATCCACAAGGGCGTGCGAAAAGCTGTGCAGCCCGTAACCGTGCTTCACGATGCATTCCCGCTCCACATCGTTCAAAACTTCGCGCACCTGCTCCGGAGAAAACTCGTGGTGATTGAGAAACGAAATAAAGCGGACAATCGCCCGCTCAAAATAAATGTTGTTCTCCCAGAGCGTATCGTCGGCGTCGATCAGGAGAGTCTGGGATTGGTGGACGCTTTCGGCAATACCGGACAAGCGCGGATGCTCCTTGAAAAAGCGTTCTACCCCAACCAATCCACGCGCGCCTCAGGCCCGATAATCCCCGCCTTGTGCCCCATATCCAGCAGCCGCACCACAGCTTCGCGCCCATCCGGACCGTAATCGAGCGTCCGCTCATTCACATACATGCCGACGAACCGGTCAGCCGTCTGCGGATCAAGATCGCGCGCAAACTGCATGGCGTAAGACAAAGCTTCTTCGCGATGCTCAAGCGCATACTGAATGCTGTCGCGCAGCGCACCGTTGACCGCGGCAACCAGCTCCGGGCCCAGCGCCCGGCGAATGGCGTTCCCGCCCAGCGGCAAAGGCAAACCCGTCATCTTCTGCCACCATCGGCCGAGATCGACAATGCGGTGCAGCCCAGCCTTGTCATAGGTCAACTGCCCTTCATGGATAATCAGCCCAGCCTCATACTTTCCCTCGAGCACCTGCGGAATGATCTGGTCGAAAGGCACAACTTCAGTCTCTACTCCCGGGGCGAATAGCTGCAGCGCAAGATAGGCAGTAGTGAGCGTGCCCGGAACGGCGATGCGTTTCTCCTTGATCTCACTCTGCGTAAACGGCCGAGGTGAAACGATCATCGGCCCATAGCCCTCGCCCACGCTGCCGCCGCAAGACATCAGCGCGTACAAATCCTGAATATAAGGATAAGCGTGAAACGAAATCGCAGTCACATCGTAGACGCCCTCGCGTGCCTTCTGGTTCAGCGTCTCGATATCGCACAGAGTATGCGTAAACCGGAGTCCAGCCACGCGCACCTTGTTAGTAGCGAGACCATAAAACATGAAGGCATCGTCGGAATCCGGGCTGTGTGCGATCGAGATCTCGCGCACCTGCGAAGAAGGATCGCCGTTCGATTGTTTCGCCTCTTGCTCCGAAATTACTGTCATTATTTAAACTCCAAACTGTTTACCGTCGCACTCTTTACCGCTGTGCTTCCAAACGATGCTGCCATCGTGCTGCAATTCCGGCAGCCATCATCACCTTAATTACTTCAGCGAAAACGAACCAGTAAAGTCCCCAGCGAAAGGCTTGCGCCACCGAATGCGTCAACACGGCCAGCCAGGTCAGACCACCTGCAAAAAGCACAACTTCACCGAGAAGGCCGCCCAGCGCGGCACGAGCGAAACTCTTCCGTCCATGCTCCATGACAAAACCCGCAAGCCACGCCACCACTGGGTAGGCCAGCAAAAATCCGCCAGTCGCGCCGTGAAATAACTGCGCGATTCCTCCCGCACCCGTAGGACTAAACACCGGCATTCCCATCGCGCCTTCCGCCAGATAGACCGCGAGCGCCGCAAACCCACGCCGGCTACCCAGCAACAGCCCGACCAGCAGTACGCCGAAGTTCTGCACCGTCAGCGGCACGGGCGTGAACGGCAAGGGAATCGTGATGCGCGCACATAATGCCACCACCAGACTGCCGCCAACCACCAGAGCAACCTGTCGCGTGACTTCGAAAATGCGCTCCTGCGAAGTGCTTAATGTTTGAATTGCCGGCTTTGCCATGGAAGAGTCTCCAAATCAACGCCGAGCCTCAGTGCTCAAAGTCGCCCGCCTGATGCTCGTGTTCTACTTCGCTGGTTCTTCCGTCCCGCGCTGCGTGAGCTGCTTGTAGATGCCGCCGCAAACGCATATATAGAGCGATTGCAACGCACACCACCACCAGCGTACTCACGCCCAGGATCAGGAACCACCAGATCATCCGCACAGCCGTCTAGGATAACAGATGGTCCGATGTCTCAGTTTGTGGAGGTTGTTTCATGTGGGGACAGCCAGCTCCGGCTGTCCTGTCGAGCGAAGCTCGACTAGCTCGCCTTCGCCAAACCCCGCTTCTCGCGCATCATCTCGACTCGCTTGATCATGAACTTCAGCCGTTCCCGGCCGAATTTGGACCCCGAGATCACCTTCTCGATGTTCTCAAACATGTGCGGGTCACCAGCCTTCTCGCGCAATTCTTTGAGAAAGGGATGAATCTTCGCGAGCAGGACGAACATTTCCCCGCTCACCGCCGGTTGAATGAACAACTGCTCGTTGAGCGTCCCTTGCAATACGAAGGACGCCGCCATGCTCCAGTATCCGGTCACTTGGCGCAGCCAGTTGTTTTCCTGCGTACCCATGTTGAAGGCAATTTTCAGGAAATCGTCGGCGTTCTGCGGCCAGAACTCGTTGAACCACCAACTGCGCGCCTTGCGCATTTCCGCCTCGCGGCGCAGATCGTAGAGTTGCATAATGAGTTGAGCATCACTGGCGGTCGGTTTCTTTGCCATGGACTCCTCCGTTGATTTGGTTGCACTGGCTGAGTTAGACGTTCGGGTTGGTGGTAAAGAATCAATATATGTTGCGCGTTAGTCCGGATCACGCGCTCGTCCCCGCCGCCAATTCCGGCGCCGGACGCTCGTACTCGCACTCTTTATTCGGACACGCAATCACGGGCCCGTCCTTCAGGAATTTCTGCACCAGGTACTCGCTGCCGCAACTCGGACACTTTTCGGCAATCGGCTTGTGCGCCGAAGTGAACTTGCACTTCGGATAATTTCCGCACCCGTAGAACGTATTCCCCTTGCGCGCCCGCTTCTCGACCAGATCGCCTTCTTTGCATTCCGGACACTTCACGCCAATAAAGTTCTGCTTCACATACTTGCACTCCGGATACCCGCTGCAAGCCGTGAACTCGCCATAACGTCCATGCCGGATCATCATGTTCCGCCCGCACTTCGGGCATGCCTCATCCAGCGGAATGTCCGGAACCTTCTTGCCCTGGTCAAGCCGCCGCGTAGTCTTGCAGTCGGGATACCCCGTGCAAGCCATGAACTGCCCAAAGCGCCCGCGCTTCAGCACCATCACCCGCCCACAGTTCTCGCAATACTCTTCTTGCGTAGTCTCCTGCACGTCGGCCGAATCAAGGTCAGGCAGGTTGATCGGATTTTCCTTCGTAAACGTACAAGTGTTCGGATCTTCCTTGTCGTAGGTGCTGCAAGCGTAGAACGATCCGTGCCTGCCCCACTTGATCACCAGCGGCGCGCCACACTTTTCGCACTTCTCGTCCGTGGGCTTCTCCATCCGCTTGATGTTCTCCATATGCTTTTCGGCATATTTGAGATCCTTCGTGAACTTCTTGTAGAACTCGGCAAGCGTGTCCGTCCACTTCTCCTTGCCCTCTTCGATGTCGTCGAGCTTTTCTTCCAGGCCTGCGGTGTAAGCTATGTCAAAAATGTCGCGAAAGTTTTCCACCAGCAGATCAGTGACCACCAACCCAATCTCAGTCGGAGTAAACTTCCCTCCCAGCTTCTGCACGTACTGCCGCTCCTGAATCGTCGAAAGAATCGCCGAGTAGGTCGACGGACGCCCAATCCCGCGCTCTTCCAGCTCCTTTACCAGCGACGCTTCGTTGTAGCGCGGGGGGGGCTCGGTGAAATGCTGCTCCGGCTTCAACTCCTTGAGCGCGAGCTTCTGCCCAGCTTCCAGCGCCGGCAATTTGTGTTTCAGCTCTTCGTCCTCTTCGTCCTTGCCTTCCTTCGACTCTTCGTAAACGCGCAGGAACCCGTCAAACTTCAGCACCGATCCCGTTACGCGGAACCAGAACGTCTCACTCTTGCTCTTCGCGTCGATGTCCACGGTAGTCTGGTCAAACACCGCCGGCATGATCTGCGACGCCACAAAACGCTGCCAGATCAGCTTGTAGACCTTGAATTCATCTTCCTTTAAATACTGCTTCACCAGGTCGGGATGCCGCATCGCCGAAGTCGGCCGAATCGCTTCGTGCGCCGCCTGCGCTTCCTTCTTCTCCTTATATGTATTCGGAGTTTCGGGCAGGTAGGCCGCGCCGTATTCCTTGCCCACATATTCGCGCACCTCTTGAATCGCCTCCGGCGCAACGCGGGTCGAGTCCGTACGCATGTAGGTGATCAAACCAACCAGGCCCTCTTCACCCAGTTCCACGCCTTCGTACAGTCGTTGCGCAATCATCATCGTCCGCTTCACGCTGAACCGCAGCTTGCGCGAGGAATCCTGCTGCAACTTGCTGGTGGTAAACGGAGGTGCCGCGTTACGGCGGCGTTCTTTCTTATCGACGGACCGCACAATCCAATCAGCTTGCTCAAGAGCCGCGCGGATCTTCTCCGCATCCTCGCCGTTCGTGACCTCGATCTTCTCTTCGCCCTTGCCCAGAAAGCGAGCGTCGAATGCCGGAGGCTTGCTGGCCGCCAGGTGCGCATCGATCGTCCAGTATTCTTTCTTCTCGAACGCCTTGATCTCGCGTTCGCGTTCGACGATCAGACGCAGCGCAACAGTCTGCACCCGGCCCGCAGAAAGTCCGCGGCGCACTTTATCCCACAGCAGCGGCGAAACCTGATAGCCGACCAGCCGGTCGAGCACGCGTCGCGCTTGCTGCGCGTCCACCAGATTCTGGTCGATCGCCCGGGGATGTTCGAATGCAGCCTGCACCGCGCGCTTTGTGATTTCGTTAAAGGTAACGCGTTGAATGCGCGGCGGAACCTCCGCATCTTCTTTCTTCTTCTTTTTCTTCTTCGAGCCGGAGCCGTTGCGTGCAAGTTCCCCCGCAAGATGAGCAGCAATGGCCTCGCCTTCGCGGTCCGGATCAGGCGCCAGATAGATCGCATCCATCGGCCCAGCCAGCTTCTTCAACTTGGCCAAAACCTTCTCTTTCCCCGGAATGACGACGTAGTCGGTCTCGAAGTCGTTGCTCGTATCCACGCCCAGAGTGCTCTTGGGCAGATCTTTCACGTGGCCAAGCGAGGCCTCGACAGTAAATCCCTTTCCCAGATATTTCTGGATGGTCTTCGCCTTAGCCGGCGATTCGACAATGACTAAACTCTTTACCAATGGAACCTCAGTTCTTAAGTTTTCGCTTTGAACCTAGCACGAATGGGACGGCGGCAACAAGTTACTGGG
>Ga0206878_10306_pt1 | contig 18155 bp, 12 predicted proteins | sample Alteio_BWOrgCont_8_FD_152621 | JGI IMG/M metagenome (GOLD analysis project Ga0206878, IMG submission 152621) | Enriched cells from forest soil in Barre Woods Harvard Forest LTER site, Petersham, Massachusetts, United States -... | ecosystem: Environmental > Terrestrial > Soil > Temperate forest >... | reverse complement strand
ACCCAGCTTTTTGGATGAAAAGAAAACTTTTGCTTCATCCCAAAGATCCTTTTCTACAAATGATTTCAGCAGCTTTTCTCCGCCTTCTACTATAACTGATTGAATATCCTTTTTATATAATTCCTTAAGCATATTAGGCAGAAGATTGGCGTCGAAATTGACAGCTACATATTCCGCGCCGTGGTTTCCACCGGCTTTCTGTTCAGTAAAAACCAATGTAGGAGCCGATTTATCAAAAACATGAAAGTCACCCGGTATTTTCAACTCTCTGTCCAGTATAACACGAACAGGAGACTTACCTTCTGCTTTACGGGTGGTAAGCTCCGGGTTATCCATAATAACTGTATGTGTACCAACCATGATAGCTTGTTCCTGGCTTCTCCACATGTGAATCATCATATCAGCTTCATCGGCAGTTATTTTTTCACGTGCTTCATTCGCTGTACGTTTCTTATCAATAAAGCCATCTTTAGTTTGAGCCCATTTCAATATAACGAACGGTCTTTTTTTCTGATGAAAAGTAAAAAACCTCTTGTTTACTTCCATAGATTCTCTTTCCAGCACACCTGTTACAACTTCAATTCCAGCCTGGGTAAGCTTTTCTATACCCTTTCCTTTTACCTCGGGGTTAGGGTCTGAACAACCAATAACTACTTTTTTAATACCGCTAGCTATAATAGCATCTGCGCATGGACCAGTTTTTCCCTGATGAGCACATGGCTCAAGGTTAACATACAAGGTGGCATCTTTAAGAGCTGAATGCTGATCTAAAGAGTTAAGGGCATTTATTTCAGCATGAGGCCCGCCGAATACTTCGTGGTAACCTTCACCTATAACTCCATTGTCGCCTGCAATAATGCATCCTACCATAGGATTAGGAGCTACACGTCCAAGACCTCTGACAGCAAGTTCGAGACACGAATGCATGTATTTTTCATGCTGGTTCATAGTGATTGTTTATTTTCGTTAGTTTGATATAGAAATCGATTGTTTGAATGCAATGACAATAGCCGGGTTAAAAACTGATTTTGAAAAAGAGCTGAAAGGCCTTTATTCATCAATTGAGATTAAAAACATATTTTATTATGTCCTTTCGCATCTGTTAGAAGTATCAAAATTAACAATCCTTTCTCATACCGACAAAGAAATAGACGAAAATCTTTTAAAGAACATAGGCCCTATAGTACTGAAACTCAAAAAAATGATGCCTGTGCAGTATGTTTTAGGCAAGGCAGACTTTTATGATATGGTTTTGGATGTAAATCCTTCTGTGCTCATTCCAAGGCCTGAAACAGAAGAGCTTGCAGACTGGATAATTAAGGAAAATATGGGTAAAAACGTTAGTATTTTGGATGTATGCACAGGTAGCGGCTGTATCGCACTTGCTTTAAAGAAAAACCTGCTTCATAGTCACCTTAAAGCGATAGATTTTTCGGCAAAAGCACTTGAAGTAGCCAAGGCTAACGCAAAAAAATATAAACTGAATATAGATTTTATGGAGGCCGATGCTCTTAAGCTCGATCAGTTTCTGGGCCCAAACGAATTTGATATTATAGTTAGCAATCCACCCTATGTTACTCCAGACGAAAAGGAAACCATGCATGATAACGTCATGTTGTATGAACCGCACGAGGCGCTTTTTGTTCCTGGGAATGATCCACTTATTTTTTATAAAGCTATTGCTGAATTTGCAAAAGAAAGCAAGAAAACAACAATGCTTTATTTTGAAATTAATGAATCAAAAGGTGATGAGCTGACTGTTCTTTTCAAGAATATGGGGCTTACCGATATCATTGTGAAAAAGGATATTAACGGAAAAGACAGAATGTTAAAATGTACTTATCTTTGTTAGGCAACCGGATAGGGCATGAATAAACAAGAAGCAGCAAAAGAAATAGAGAAACTCTCAAAGGAAATTGAGCAGCACAATCATAATTATTATGTGCTTGCAAAACCCACTGTAAGTGATTACGATTTCGATATGCTTTTAGAAAAGCTTATCGGCCTTGAAAAGCAATTCCCTGAACTTATTAAGCCTGACTCCCCATCGCAACGTGTGGGTGGAACCATAACCAAGGAATTTGGCTCGGTTAAGCATAAGTACCCCATGATATCCCTTGCTAATACCTATTCAGAGGAAGAATTAAAGGATTTTGATGATAGAGTTAGGAAGACCATTGGCGACAATTTTGAATATGTATGCGAGCTTAAATATGATGGAATAGCCATTAGCCTTATTTATAAAAACGGACGCTTGTACCAAGCAATAACCCGGGGCGATGGTGTACGAGGCGATGACATAACTATCAATGTAAAAACTATACGCAGTATACCACTTAAGCTTAACTCGGGCGATTATCCTGAAGAGTTTGAGGTAAGAGGCGAGATATTTATGCCCCTCAAGTCGTTCGAAAAAATTAATAAGGAACTGGAGGATGCAGGAGATGAACCCCTTGCTAATCCAAGAAATTCTACAGCAGGAACACTTAAAATGCAGGACTCATCTGTGGTGGCGCAGCGTAAATTAGATAATGTAGTGTATTATGTTATGGCCGAAAATCTGTATCTGACCGAGCATTACGAAAGCCTGAAAAAGCTAAAGGAGTGGGGATTTAAAGTTTCGGAATACACCGAAAAGGTAAAAGACATGGCAGGAGTCCATAAGTTTATCAATAAATGGGAATCTAAAAGACATGATCTACCCTTTGAGATTGATGGAATAGTAATAAAAGTAAACTCACTTCAACAGCAAGTTATACTTGGCTCTACGGCAAAATCGCCACGTTGGGCAGTAGCATTTAAATACAGGGCAGAAAAAGCGGCCACTGTACTTAACAGTATTTCATATCAAGTAGGTCGTACAGGAGTAATTACACCGGTAGCCAATCTTCAGCCAGTGCCCCTTGCAGGAACAGTGGTTAAAAGAGCGTCACTGCATAATGCAGATATTATTCATAAGCTGGACGTACGCCTGGGAGACACTGTTTGGGTAGAAAAGGGGGGAGAAATAATCCCCAAGATAACCGCGGTGGACATTTCTAAAAGGCCATCAAACGCACACCCAGTGGAATTTATTACCCACTGCCCGGTTTGCAATGCAGAGCTCATTAAAAGAGAAGGAGAAGCCCAGCATGTATGCCCAAATAGTAAAAATTGTCCCCCACAAATAAAGGGCAAGATCGAACATTTCGTTAGCCGTAAAGCTATGAATATCGACAGCCTGGGTGGTGAAACAATAGATCTCTTGTTCCAGGCGGGACTTGTTCATAATGTAGCTGATTTGTACGATCTAACTAAAGAGCAAATTATTCCGCTTGAAAGGATGGCAGAAAAGTCTGCTGCCAATATAATCGATGGTATAAAAGCATCTAAAAATACTCCTTTCGAAAGGGTGCTATATGGTTTAGGAATGAAGCACGTGGGAGAAACTCTGGCAAAAAAACTTGCCCGCTATTTTAAAGATTTGGAAGCGCTGAAAAATGCAAACAGGGAGGTTTTATTAGAAGTGGGGGATGTAGGCGAAATAATTGCAGACAGCATCATTGAATATTTTAAGGAAGCTGACAATATAGATGTGCTGGAAAGGTTGCGAAGCAAGGGTCTTAAATTTGCACTTGATGCTGAGGAAATGGCTAATAGTACTGAGCTTTTACAAGGCAAAACCTTTGTTGTGTCAGGAGTGTTTACTAAGCACTCCAGAGATGAAATGGAAGAGCTGATCGAAAAGAACGGAGGAAAAAATGTAGGCTCCGTTTCCTCTAAAACTTCTTATATTGTGGCGGGGGAGAATATAGGACCGGCTAAGCTGGACAAAGCTAAAAAGCTAAATATCCCCATTATTACAGAGGACGAGTTTATGAAAATGATAGAAACAAAATAAAAAATGATGGAAAGTTTACGCTTTCTTCTTTATCCTTTTGCTTTGCTTTATGGCATTGGCGTTTATGTGCGCAACCTAATGTTCGATATAGGTATTTTGCGTTCACGGAGCTTTCCTGTATGGGTAATATCGGTAGGCAATTTATCAGTAGGCGGTACTGGCAAATCACCCCATATAGAATACCTTATTAGCATACTTGATAAGCTTTCTTCCAAGTATAAGAACATGAACATTAAGGCGGAACATACTGCTGTATTGAGCCGTGGATATGGAAGAACAACTTCCGGATTTCATCTGGTAACGGAAACTTCTACAGCCCAGGAAGTGGGCGACGAGCCTAAACAGGTTAAAGAAAAATATAAAGATGTCTATGTCGCAGTGGATGAAAAAAGAGCAAGAGGCGTAAAAAAACTATTGGAGCTTAATAAGGATATCAATCTCTTTTTACTGGATGATGCAGTACAACACCGCTATGTTACTCCTACTTTTTCTATACTCCTAACCAATTATCACAAGCCTTTTTACGAAGATCATCTTTTGCCTGCAGGCAGGCTAAGAGAGCAAAGAATAGGATACAAGAGGGCAGATATTATAATCGTAACCAGAACCCCGCATAATTTAGTGGATGTAGAAAAAAAGATCGTGATCAAAAAGATCAATCCGCTTACTCATCAAAAAGTATTTTTTTCCAGTGTTATTTACGATGAACCTGTGCCTGTTTATCCGGACTCTACAGCAACTCCTAAGATCGATAAAACAACTTCGGTGGTTCTGCTGACTGGTATAGCAAACTCAAACGACCTTAGGAAAAGTCTCTTGGGAAAAGCAAAAGAGGTAATACACATGAACTACCCGGATCATCACTGGTATACTCTTGTAGACATTATGAAAGTGGTTGATGCATTTAATAATATCAGCAATCCCGATAAAATAATAATCACTACTGAAAAGGACGCGGTTAGACTTCATCAGTCCTCTGTTATTGAACAATTAGGAAAGCTGCCTATATTCTATATTCCAATCCATATTAAATTAAGAGAGGAAGCAGAATTTGAAGAGGAGATACTTCGCTACCTCAATGCTTCACACCTTTATAAACCAATAGAAAAGGTTATCTAAATTAAGCTTTAGAATGTAATCCGTGCTTATGCTTCATCTTTACTCCTACCAGGGTATTCATTAAAAGAGAAGCTATGGTCATGGGCCCTACTCCACCGGGAACAGGAGTTATATAACTACACTTAGGCGCAACTTCATCAAACTTTACATCGCCTGCAATACGGTAGCCGCTTTTTTTAGTAGCATCAGGTACACGGGAAATACCCACATCAATAACTACAGCCCCTTCTTTTACCATATCAGCAGTTACACTCTCTGTTTGACCTGTCGCTACAATTAAAATATCTGCTTGCAAAGTATATTGTTTAGCATTTACCGTCTTGCTGTGGCACACGGTAACAGTACAATTACCGGGTTTAGAATTACGCAGCATAAGCATGCTCATAGGTAAACCCACAATATGGCTACGGCCCATCACTACGCAATGTTTGCCTGATGTTGGAATATTATACCTGTCTAATAACTGCATAACTCCGAAAGGGGTTGCTGGAATAAAGGCAGGCATGTTAAGAGCCATCCTTCCCAGGTTCTCCGGGTGAAAACCATCTACATCTTTGCGGGAAGATATAGCGTGTATTACTTTACTGTCTGATATATGTTTTGGTAAAGGTGATTGAACAATAAATCCATCTATAGAAGGATCTTCATTGAGCTCATATATTTTATCAAGGAGAGCCTCTTCAGAAATAGTATCCGGTAATCGTATAAGAGATGATTGAAAACCCACTCTTTCGCAGGTCTTTATTTTACTGCCTACATAAGTTTCACTGGCAGGGTTATTACCGACTAGCACCACAGCAAGGTGAGGAACCTTTTTATTTTCCTTTTTCAGCTTATCTACCTCAGCTTTTATTTCCTCAAATATTTGTTCCGAAACTTTTTTGCCATCTAATAGAACCATATTGATTTATGAATAACGATTAACTATATTCTTTCTACTCACCCCTCCACTTACGTGGCACCTCCCCTCTCTACCAGCAGAGAGGGGCAAGGAGTGAGTATTTAAACTTATCTTCCAAATGGCATTTTGCCCATTGCCTTCATCATTCCGGCCATAGCATGCTTGTTATTCATCATTTTCATCATCTTGTTCATGTCCTCAAACTGCTTCATAAGTCGGTTCACCTCCTGTATATTGGTCCCGCTTCCGTCTGCTATACGTTTCTTACGACTGCCATTCAATAACTGAGGGTTAGATCTTTCTTTTTGAGTCATGGATTGTATAATGGCCTCTATACCCTTAAATGATTTTTCATCTATATCGGCATCCTTTACTGCATTGCCCATACCAGGTAACATAGCCGCTATATCCTTTATGCCACCCATCTTTTTGATCTGCTGCATTTGCTGTAAGAAGTCGTTCAAGTCGAACTGGCTCTTGGCTATTTTTCTCTGTAAACGCTTAGATTCTTCTACATCAAAATGCTCCTGAGCCTTTTCAACAAGGGTAACTATATCACCCATACCCAGTATCCTGTCTGCCATACGTGCAGGGTAGAATACATCCATAGCATCGGTTTTTTCACCCGTCCCTACAAACTTGATAGGCTTGTTAACCACTGAACGAATGGAAAGCGCAGCGCCACCTCTTGTATCTCCATCCAACTTGGTAAGCACCACTCCATCAAAGTCCAGCTTATCGTTAAATGCTTTGGCAGTGTTCACAGCATCTTGTCCCGTCATGGCATCCACCACGAAAAGGATCTCGTTAGGATTGATCGCCCTTTTGATCTCTCCTATTTCTTTCATCATCTGTTCATCAACAGCAAGACGGCCGGCAGTATCTATTATAACTACTGTATTCTCGTTTAGCTTGGCTTGTTGCAAAGCAGCTTTGGCAATGGCAACCGGGTTCTTTTCGTTCTCATTTGCATATACTTCCACACCCAACTGCTCTCCCAGTGTTTTAAGCTGTTGTATAGCTGCAGGGCGGTAAACGTCACATGCAACAAGCAATGGCTTTTTGCCTTTTTTGTTCTTAAAATAATTAGCAAGTTTGGCAGAGAAAGTTGTTTTACCCGAACCCTGCAAGCCCGACATTAATATCACTGTTGGGTTAGCAACAAGCGGAATGGTTGCCTCCTGGCTACCCATAAGCGCGGCAAGCTCATCATGGGTTATTTTAACCATTAACTGGCTTGGAGAAACAGCAGTAAGCACATTCTGCCCTAAAGCTTTTTGCTTAACAGTATCCGTAAAATCCTTTGCAATCTTATAATTTACGTCGGCATCTATCAATGCACGGCGTATTTCTTTAAGGGTTTCAGCAACGTTTACCTCGGTAATTATGCCTTGCCCTTTGAGCATTTTAAATGCCCTCTCCAGCTTCTCTGAAAGACTCTCAAACATGGTTATTATTGTATGAAAGCAAAGGTAAGAAAAAGTGAGGAAAGCCTTGCCTAAATCTTATCCGGAAGGAATGACTTATTGTTTAGTTTTTCGCAGCCAGCAAGTAAAGTATAGCCATTCTTATGGCTACCCCATTCTCTACCTGGTCGAGTATGATAGATTGCTTGGAATCTGCCACATCACTTGTTATTTCAACTCCCCTGTTAATGGGCCCCGGGTGCATTACGGTGATCTTCTTTTTGAGAGAGTCTAGCCTTTGTTTATTCAGTCCGTATTGCATGCTGTATTCTCTCAGGGAAGGGAAGTATTTTATATCCTGGCGTTCCATTTGTATGCGAAGCATATTGGCCACATCGCACCATTCAAGCGCCTTCATCAAGTCGTATTCTACTTTTACACCTAAGGTAGAAATGTACTTGGGAATGAGTGTCGGCGGGCCGCACACTATTACCTCGGCACCTAATTTTTGGAGGCAAAAGATATTGGATAAGGCAACCCTTGAGTGCATTATGTCTCCAATAATAGCGACCTTTTTACCCTTTACTTCTTTGTATTTCTCGCGTATAGAATATGCATCCAGCAGAGCTTGAGTAGGATGTTCGTGTGTTCCGTCTCCTGCATTGATAATGGTGGAGTTTACATGCTGAGAAAGAAAGTGGCATGCTCCGGGGCTTGAGTGGCGCATCACTATCATATCCACCTTCATGGCGAGGATATTGTTGACTGTGTCTATCAGGGTCTCGCCTTTTTTTACCGAGGATGCAGAAGCTGAGAAGTTAAGCACATCCGCAGAGAGCCTTCGTTCTGCCAGTTCAAATGATATTCGTGTGCGGGTAGAGTTTTCGAAGAATATGTTGGCTATGGTAACATCGCGCAGCGAGGGAACCTTTTTAATTGGGCGGTTGATAATGGATTTAAAATTGTCGGCGGTAGAAAAAATAAGTTCAATATCCTTAGCAGTAAGGTCTTTTATCCCAATGAGATGTTTTACGCTTAAGGATTGATCCATAGTTTTAGTTTAATCGTTCATTATAAGCCATACCCTGTCATTCCCATCTGTTTCTTTCCATTCTGCTTTTACATTCTGCGATACAATAGTATCTACATGCTTGCCCACATAATCGGGTTGTATGGGCAGGTGCCTGCTGTATCTTCTATCTATAAGCACCAATAGTTCTACCTTGCGTGGTCTGCCAAAATCGAGCATGGCATCAAGTCCAGCACGTATTGTTCTGCCTGTATATAGTACGTCATCTACCAGCACAACATTCTTGTCTTCTATGATAAAGTCCATGTTTATGCTGTTGGCAGCAACAGGGTTCCTTTTCCTAAAATCATCCCTGTAAAAAGTAGAATCAAGTTCTCCCAGGTGAATATTGGGATTTTTAAGAAGGCTGGCTATTTTTTTGTGAAGTCTGCGCGCAAGATATATCCCCCTGGGTTGCAAGCCAATGATAACGGTATCACTAAAATCACCGTGATTCTCTATAAGTTGCTGGCAAAGGCGGTTGAGAGTAAGTTCGAGATGTTCGCTGGATAATAGCTGTTTTCTCTTCATCAAGGGATCAAATATACTAAAACTTCTGGTTGAGGCATATTGCTTTGTTAAGGGCATAAAAAAACAGGGTACGGAAATCCGTACCCTGTTGTGTTTTATTAGAAGACATTACGATTATTCCGATTTGGAATCTTCGTCTTCCTTATCCATTTTAGATTTAAGCTTCGATAGTCCGCCGCCAAGGTCACCCAGGGTGGTTTTTTCTATGTTGCCCCTGATCTTTTTAACAGCATTACGTGTGTCGTTAGAATCAGCTTTCTTGTCATTTGACTTAGGAGCCTTTTCTCTTTCAACGCCCGATGCGTCTTCTTTTATCCTGGAGTGAGAAAGTATGATCTTCTTGGAATCTTTATTGAATTCAATCACCTTAAAGTCCAACACTTCTTCAGCTTTTGCAGGTTGTCCATTTTCCTTTATCAGGTGTTTAGACGGTGCAAAACCTTCTACGCCATAAGGAAGTACCACTGTTGCACCCTTGTCTGTAAGCTGGGTAATGGTTCCTTTGTGCACTGAATCCATAGTGAAGATAGTTTCGAATGTATCCCATGGATTTTCTTCCAGTTGCTTGTGGCCCAGGCTCAATCTCCTGGTTTCAATGTTTACATCCAATACAGTTACATCTATCTTATCTCCGATCTTGGTGAACTCAGAAGGATGCTTGATCTTCTTGGTCCATGAAAGGTCAGATATGTGGATCAAACCATCGATGCCTTCTTCCAGTTCTACAAACACACCAAAGTTGGTGAAGTTGCGAACGGTACCCACGTGCCTTGAACCCTTTGGATATTTATCCAAAATGTTAGCCCATGGATCAGGAGTAAGTTGCTTGATGCCTAAGGTCATCTTCCTTTCTTCCCTGCTTAATGTTAGAACAATAGCTTCGGTTTCATCACTTACCTTAAAGAAGTCATGTGCAGTACGCAGATGCTGCGACCACGACATTTCTGATACGTGTATAAGGCCTTCTACACCGGGAGCGATTTCTACAAATGCTCCGTAGTCAGCTACTACAACAATCTTGCCTTTTACCTTATCTCCAACCTTAAGGTCAGGGCTAAGTCCATCCCATGGATGAGGGCTCAGTTGCTTCAGGCCAAGCTGTATACGTTTCTTTTCATTATCAAAATCGAGTATAACAACGTGTATCTTTTGTCCGAGCTGAACCACTTCTTCCGGATGGCTTATACGGAACCATGAAAGGTCGGTAATGTGAATAAGGCCATCTACACCGCCAAGGTCAATAAACACGCCATAAGATGTAATGTTCTTAACAGTTCCTTCCAATACTTGTCCTTTTTCAAGCTTGGATATAATTTCTTGCTTTTGTTGCTCAATTTCAGCTTCGATAAGCGCTTTATGCGATACCACCACGTTCTTGAACTCAGGGTTGATCTTAACAACCTTAAATTCCATGGTCTTGTTTACATAAGCATCATAGTCTCTTACTGGCTTAACGTCAATTTGTGAACCCGGTAAGAAAGCTTCCATTCCAAATACGTCTACAATAAGACCACCTTTGGTACGGCATTTTACAAAACCCTTGATAACCTCGCTGGTTACAAGTGCTTCGTTCACTCTTTCCCATGCCCTAACAAAACGTGCCTTTTTATGAGATAGAACTAATTGGCCGTTCTTGTCTTCCTGTTTTTCTACATAAACCTCAACGCTATCACCTATTTTAAGATCAGGATTATACCTGAACTCTGTCAAAGGAATAACACCCTCTGATTTATAGTTAATGTTAACTACAATGTCTTTGCTTGTTTTTTCTACCACTTTGCCTTCAAGCACCTGGTGCTCGGCTATGGTAGTTAAGGTCTTTTCGTAAGCAGTAGCAAGTTTTTTGCGTTCTGCATCCGAGTAGTTATCCTGTTTTTTTCCAATGGTATCCCAGTTAATCTCCTGGGGTGCTTCTGGTACAACAACCGGGCTTTCTTCTGTATTTGCCATGTCTATTGTTTTGTTCCTGTATTCGGCTTAACAGGATGGTTCTTATTGGGTTGCTGCCTGTGCAACCTTCCTTTTTTTCTTAAAGGGGTGCAAAGGTAGAAATTTTTTGAATGCCAATCACGTTATTCTATAATGAATAAGGTAAATTTGATAAGACGGCTCCAATGTACTAGCTTAGTGGCCTCAAGCTTCTTATTTATGAAAAAAATAACGTCTTGCCTTTTCCTGGCTTCAATTCTCATTTCTTCATGCCTGCGTGCGCAAGATTGGGTAAATATGATGAATGACCCCAATGTGAATGTTCATGATGTTCAAAATGCATTCAACCAGTGGAATGAACAACAAAAAACTCAAAATAATAATACATCTGCATACAAAGTAGGTGAAACGGAGGCGGAGGAGCAGGGAAGTGAACTATTCAAACGCTGGGAATATTTTATGGTGCCTCGCACTTACCCGAGTGGTGAAAGACCAAACCAGGTAGCCAATACCCAGGCTTACAAAGCATATTTAAGTTCAATACAAGCAAATTCTTCATCAGAAAGAATTACAGGCGCATCCAATTGGACCTATGTCGGAAACACAGTTGTTCCGGGCGGCGGCGGTGGTGGAGATGGCAGAGTAAATCGTGTTCGATTTTATCCAGGGAATAACAATATTATTTATGCATGTTCCCCTTCTGGTGGATTATGGAAAACAACTGACGGTGGTAATACATGGGCTACGAATACTGACCAACTTCAGGAAATAGGCACTTCCGACATTGCTATTAATCCGCTCAAACCTTCCATCATGTACCTGGCAACAGGAGACAACGATGGCGCAGGTAGTGGTTCAACGCCTACTACTACCGGTGTACTTCGTTCAAATGATGGAGGCAATACGTGGAATACCACCGGGCTTTCATACACAATACAAAGTACCGGCCCTAACCAGTCAACTACAAACCAGGTAGTATTTAGCCCCATTTATACGGGTAGAATATTTGCTGCGAATTCTATCGGACTTTTTTATTCAAAAAATAATGGAATTAGCTGGACGCAATCGATCAATAGTGATAATATAAAGGATGTTGAGTTTGAACCATTCCATGGCTACACAGTATATGCCGGTTCTTTCGCAGGTAATTTTTACCGCTCGGTAGATAGCGGCAAAACTTTTGTTCACGTTACAACTGGATTACCCAGCGGGGTCGGAAGATTGGCCATAGGTGTAACAGCGGCTGATTCCAATATAGTATATGTATTAGCAGTAAATAGTTCTACTAATGCTTTTTATGGTATCTATCGTTCTACTGACAGGGGGCAAACATTTAGCCCAATGGCCGAACTTTCAACCGGTGCGCCCAATTTGCTTGGGTGGTCACCTACAGGGTCAGATAATAGTGGACAGGCCTGGTACAACCTTGCCATATTGGTTTCTCCTACATACGCAGATTCAATATTTGTGGCAGGTTCATATCTCTGGCAATCTTCAGATGGTGGTACTAATTGGACATACGATGCAAATTTTGCAAACAGTATCCATGTAGATATTCATAGCCTGGTTTTCTATCCGGGTAGTAGTTCCTCTTTTCTTTTATCAAGTGATGGAGGCGTGGCTATAACACCTGACGCTGGTAACAGCTGGAGTGACATAAGTAATAATCTTGCTATTGCGGAACAGTATTCTCTTGGGATGTCAGCAGATAACGCAGGATTATGGCTTAGCGGATGGCAGGATAATGGAACCAATATTTCGAGCCCCTTCTGGCAATGGTTGTATACGGGTGATGGCATGACCTGCTTTATTGATAATACCAATGATAATAATCTATATGCATCCTATGAATATGGCGCTTTTGCAGCATCTTCCGACGGAGGTAATAATTGGAGAAATGCTACAGGTGGCATAACAGAAGCGGGAGGCTGGAATACACCCTGGCTGCAAGATCCTCAGAATCCGGGTACTCTCTTTTCGGGTTTTAAAAACGTTTGGAAATCAATCAACCGAGGCAGTTCATGGTCGAAGATAAGCACCTGGGGAAGTAGTACTATAAATGCAATGGCTATAGCCCCGTCCAACGATAATTGTATTTATGCTTCCGAGGCAAATGGGCTTTATACCACTATCAATGGCGGAAGTTCCTGGACAAATATTTCAAGCGGACTTCCTGTAGCCTCTGAATATCTCTCAAATATTGCAATTGATAATTTTGACCAATCACATCTTTGGGTTACTTTTTCAGGCTGGAGCGGCTCATTTAAAGTATACACCTCTACCAATGGGGGGGCTAATTGGACAAACATTTCAAGCGGGCTACCTAATCTGCCTGTAAACTGCATTGTATATCAACCCGGCCCTGCTGGTGGTATTTATGTGGGTACCGATATAGGAGTGTATTATATGGATAATACTACTGGTGGCTGGATACCTTATAACATTGGATTACCTAATGTGGAAGTATTCGATCTTAAACTTTATAAGGGTAATACACTAATGGCCGCAACATTTGGCAGAGGAACGTGGCAAACATCTACCTATACGAATATTAACCTAAGCACAAATAACCTGGCATTTACAAGTTCTATTAAAGTATATCCTAATCCCACAAATGGGAATGTACAGGTGGCTTTTGACGGAATGGCGGGAGAATATGAAATAAAGGTGGTAAATGTGCTTGGTCAAACTCTGGTTTCAAATAGCATTCAAACATCAGGCCATTATAACGATTATATAAATCTTTCCGGTTTTGGAAAGGGCGTTTATATTGTTTCCATAAATGGAATGAATACTAAAGTGGAAAAGAAAGTAGTGGTTTATTAATTTATATCACTTCCCTCCACCACTTTCTGTTTGGATACTTCTCTCTTATTACAATAGGTTCACCAATCATGGGTGTTGTAATATTCACATTCACTTCTGCTGCCTTTTTAATAACCCGTTCAATAGGTTCGTTCCAGGGATGAAGGGATAAAGAAAATTTGCCCCAATGCACAGGTAACATTATTTTAGCCCCAAGTTCTATACTTGCCTGCACTGTCTCTTCCGGCATCATGTGTATATTTTTCCATGCTTCATTATACTGGCCCGATTCAAGAATAGCCAGATCAAACGGCCCGTACTTTTCACCTATCTGTTTAAAGTGTTTGTCGTAACCGCTGTCACCTCCCAGGTAAATGGAATAGTCCTTTGTTTTAAGTATAAATGATGCCCAAAGGGTTTGTGAACGTTTAAAGCTGCGTCCGGAAAAATGCCTTGCCGATGCAGAAGTAAGTTTTATTCCTTCTATTTGTTCTGTACTGTCATTCCAATCCAGCTCGGTTATTTTATTTTTATCAATTCCCCAGTATTCAAGATGAGAGCCTACTCCGAGAGAAGTGATAATAAATTTAGTCTTAGTATTTAGCTTCAATAAGGTTTTATAATCGCAATGGTCGTAATGATCGTGGGTAATGAGAAGGATATCTATGGGTGGCATATCATCCACACTATATACATTACTTCCTTCAAAGTTTTGAGCAGATTTCATTTTAAAAGGAGAAGCATAGCCGCTAAATACCGGATCTACAAGGATGTGCTTCCCGCTGATCTTTATAAGATAAGAGGAGTGCCCAAACCACACCAGAACAGGATTACCATCGGGTAAATTTTTAAGATCTGTTTTAACAGAGGGAAGCGAGCCGGGAGGCTTTGTGTTTTTAGGCTTATTGAAAAACTTTATAAAGGTTTTAAAGAAGTCTCCTTTTTTAAGGACCATTGTAGTTAAGCTGATGTTTTGAAAAACACCATCACGGTAATTGGGTGAATGTTCTACTCTTTTTAACCTTTCTCCCCAGGGGTTTTTGCCCAATGCTTTTATTAGTGCCATAAACGATAAGACGGTGTGTTAAATTAAATGTTTTAAAAGTACTTTACTTGAAAACGCCGGAAATATATCATTTATCACTGTAATAATTATTTGGTAATTATTCCATAAATACTCATTGTATTTTATTGTATTTAACAATGAATGCCACATCAATAAAGGGCTATAGAAACCTGTTTGTTGTTATTTTCATTGCTTTTTTATTGTTAATCGGCAATTTTTATCTATCTTATTTTAATACAAAAAAGGGGATAATTCTCAGAAGTGTTATATTTGTAACCCAACAGAAACCAATTAATCATGAAAGACCTTTTTGAGAAGATTAAAGAACGCCGTGGCCCATTAGGAATATATTCCAAGCAATCGCATGGGTACTTTATGTTCCCCAAGCTGGAAGGAGATATTAGCAACCGTATGAAATTCAGAGGTAAAGAGCTATTAATATGGAGCCTTAATAACTATCTAGGATTGGCCAACCATCCGGAAGTAAGAAAAACTGATGCTGAAGCTGCTGCGAAATATGGTCTGGGGTATCCAATGGGAGCCCGAATGATGTCTGGCGATTCCACCTATCACCAACAGCTGGAGGCAGAATTGGCTGCCTTTGTACAAAAGGAAGATGCTGTACTTGTTAACTACGGTTACCAGGGTATGGTTTCTGCTATAGACTGCTTAGTTGATCGCCATGACGTGATTGTATATGATGCAGAATCTCATGCTTGCATTGTAGACGGAGTAAGACTGCATATGGGTAAGCGCTTTGCTTACAATCATAATGATATGGCAAGCCTTGAAAAGCAATTACAGCGTGCCGAAGTACTTGTAAAAGAAAGCGGCGGTTCTATACTTGTGATAACTGAGGGGGTATTTGGAATGTCGGGTAAACAAGGAAACTTAAAAGGAATAGTAGCCCTTAAAAAGAAATATACCTTCCGTCTATTTGTTGACGATGCCCACGGCATTGGCACTATGGGTAAAACAGGCGGAGGAACTGGCCAGGAACAAGGTGTACAAGACGGTATTGATATTTATTTCGGAACCTTTGCCAAGTCGTTTGCCTTGGTGGGTGGCTTTATGGCAGGCGATGAAAATGTGGTAGATTATCTTCGTTTTAATATGCGCTCGCAGATATTTGCCAAGTCATTGCCAATGCCGATAGTAATGGGTGCACTAAAGCGCCTGGAACTGATGCGCACCCAGCCACAACTGAAAGATAATCTTTGGAAGGTTGTAAATGCATTGCAAAGTGGCCTTATAAAAGCTGGCTTTAACATTGGCGGAACAGAATCTCCTGTTACGCCTATATACCTTAACGGAACCGTAGCTGAAGCCACTAACGTAACTTTTGACCTGCGCGAGAACTATGGTATTTTCTGCTCTATTGTAATATATCCTGTTGTACCTAAAGGAATTATTTTATTAAGAATAATACCTACCGCAGTGCATACATTAGAAGATGTAAGCTATAGTATTAAGGCTTTCGTGGAAATGCATGCAAAACTTAAAGGAGGACAATACTCTGCGGAGATAATTGCAGATGCAGCCATTAAGGCATAATACTGATAAATTGAACAAAGAAAAAGGGCTCCTTATCAGGGGCCCTTTGGTTTTCCATCAAATGCTTGCTATTATTGGGTTATCTCCAATATCCTCTCACCCATACATTGCGGCGTAGTCTCCAATCCCATCCCCAATGCGGAGCAAACCACACAGGATGATAATAAGGATGAAATCCTACAACAACTCTGGGGGCATAGCCACGGTACCAACCGCACCTGTGCCAGTAAGCTTGAGATGTTCCTGAGAAACCTACCAGGAAACCTAATGTGAGAATTACAATTATCTTTTTCATGACTTTTGAGTTTTATGCTATTTTGACAATGCCAAAGTAGTTTGGTTTAATGAAGTTTTTATGAATTTGCATTGTGCAAGAATGTTAAACAGACTTCCGGCCCAAATCTCTAATGCCCTTCCATATTATCCTAAGATCAGTAATTGCACTGTAATCCCTTGCATAGGTAGAATTAAGATTACTTATTATTTCTGAATTTACGGGAGCATTCTCAGACATGCTTAAGGGTGAAAGTATTCCTTTTTTTATGCGTGGCAATCGCTGAGATACCTTTTCAGCTTCAGGATGAGCGTATCCCACCCACGATCTTCGGCCTATGGCCACATTCAATATATTTGAAAAATACCTGAGAGGATTTTTTTGAATGCACATAAGGACAGGACTGAAGGCCAGCAAAAGTAAGCTGGATCCCAGGTCAAGAATGCGTTTACTACGGATGTTCGGGGTTGTATTAATTGCGTGCACATCTATTACATATAGACTACCTGAAGTGTGAATGGAATTGCTCCCAATAACAGCCCAGCTTTCCGGTGGAGCAATCTTAAATTCCAATTCTGGGTGTGGAATAGATGACATGGCATCCATGATAAGCTGTGTAGAAAGATCTTTAGCGCAAAAGATAACCTCATTGATATTATACACTGTCATCATTTCTCCCCATGTATATACCATACTGTCATTCGATGAACCCGATTCTTCAGGGTCAAGATAGCGCACTGTTTCAATACTTATCGCTGTCTTATCCAACAGAGAATGTACACGTTTGCACTCCTCTTCCTTCCCAATTATAAGTATGCGGAGCTTGTCTTTCTTAAACCCATCTGCACGAAACAATCGTAACACTTGCCTTACCACGGTAATTGCCAGAAGTACCCATAAGGTTCCAATAAGGATAAGAGCCCTGGAGAACCGATACTCTTCAGGTAAAAGAGCATACAATATGAGTATTATACCTGTTCCCCATAAAGCGCCCCGAATGGCTTTCCATTCTTTCATAGGACGATCATAACCTCCGCTTAAAAGAACACAAATGAGCCAAATTGCAATATATAAAGGCAGTATCAAGAGCAAAAAATACCTTGAATAAGAACTATGTGGTGAGAATTTAATATTGGCATAGAATAAAGAGATAACATAATAACCCGCATAAATGAAGATGAAATCCGCAAGAGGAAGAGATACCCTTTTAATAAAGCGATATACTATAGCTATGGATGCCCTGATGAATATTGCAATATTAATGAGGGTGGAAAAGAGCCTTGCATTTTTTTTGGAGAAGTGCTTTTGGGCAAATATCCTCATCGCATTATAAAAGATGATCACATAATTAACGCTGCTTTTCTTGGTGCTTTCTCCCTTATAATGAATGATGCGTGTTTCAGGGAAATAATAGTTCTTATATCCGGCCTGGGTAATGCGGTATGAAATATCTATATCTTCTCCATACATAAAAAAGGTTTCATCTAAGAGACCTGTCTTATCTAATGCAACTTTCCTGAATAAAATAAAGGCCCCTGATAGTACTTCTACCTGGTTTATTTCGTCAACGGGAAGATAGGTTAGATGATACTTGCCAAATCTTTTAGATGAAGGAAACAGA
>Ga0206878_10305_pt1 | contig 18317 bp, 10 predicted proteins | sample Alteio_BWOrgCont_8_FD_152621 | JGI IMG/M metagenome (GOLD analysis project Ga0206878, IMG submission 152621) | Enriched cells from forest soil in Barre Woods Harvard Forest LTER site, Petersham, Massachusetts, United States -... | ecosystem: Environmental > Terrestrial > Soil > Temperate forest >... | reverse complement strand
AGGAAGGCGAGATTTCATTCTGCGCCTACAACACGGGCGTCGGCTGGCGGAACATCATCGAGAAGATGCATATGACTGCCACTTTGACGAAGTGGTATGAAGAGCATGGACGCCACGAGATCTTCGCAGGCGGCAAGAAAGTGAAGATGGAAGACGAGCACGCCGACTATCTCAAGCTGCGCGAGGAGATCGTCACCAATGAATTGCAGCACGATCTGGACAAGCTAGGTATTGCCAAGAACGCTCGCGAGGAGAAGAAGCGGGCTCGGGATGCCAAGGCAGCTTTGGCTGTCGACCATTCGGAGACTCCGGTAGCTGGGCATCGCGGGCCGCAGAAGAATGATGAAGCCTACAACGCGCGCATGGCTTCGCTTTACCGCGAAGTGGTGTTGAAAGAGAAACCGGCGGTGGCGGAGAACGGATTCATTCCGCTGGGCGCTCTGGGCAAGGCGAATGGAAACGGGGCTAGTGCTGAAAAGCCGGACGTTGCCGAGCCGGTGGCGGGAGACTAATTCGGGTGTCGGGCTTCAGGCTTCTGCTAAGAAAATAACGGGCCGCCTTCGGGCGGCCCGATTTGTTTTTGTCCGGGTTGAACTCGCGGTGCAGAGAAGCTGGAGGCAGCGCTTTCGCCGGGGCTACGGTCGTCGCTTTGCTCCTCTCTTTGCCCCGACTCGAGCGCTCCCCACCCTCTTACCCACGAACTGGCCGGCTGCGTCGCTTCGCTCCTCCGCAGGCCAGTTCGCCCAAAGAGTCTTTCACGAGAGAAGTTTTATGGGAGCATGTTGCCTATGCGGCGGATTTGGGCGCCTACGGCTTTTAGTTTCTCTTCGATTTTCTCGTAGCCGCGGTCGATGTGGTAGACGCGGTCGATTATTGTTTCGCCGTCGGCTACTAGGGCGGCTAGAACCAGACTCGCGCTGGCGCGCAGGTCGGAAGCGAGGACTGCGGCAGCGCTCAGAGGAGTTTTGCCGCGAACTACGGCGCGGTGGCCTTCGATTTTTATGTTGGCGCCCATGCGGACTAATTCCTGGGCGTGCATGAAGCGGTTTTCGAAAATGTTTTCGGTGATGATGCTCGTGCCTTCGGCTTGGGTGGCGAGGGCCATGAATTGGGCCTGCATGTCGGTGGGGAAGCCGGGATATTCTTCGGTGTTCAGGTCAGAGGCGGTGAAGGGATTGTCTCCCATGACGCGGACGGAATCTTTGGTGGATTTGGTTTTGACGCCAGATTCTCTTAGTTTGCTGAGAATCGCTTCCAGGTGAGTGGGATCACAGCCGGAGATGTTCAGATCGCCGCCGGTTAGAGCTCCGGCGATCAGGAAGGTGCCGGCTTCGATGCGGTCGGGGATGATGCGGTGGCGCGCGCCTTTTAGTTTGGGCACTCCTTTTATTTTGATGGTGGACGTGCCTGCGCCGTGGATCTTCGCTCCCATTTTGTTTAGCAGGGCGGCAAGGTCGGCCACTTCGGGTTCGCGGGCGGCGTTCTGCAGAATCGTTTCGCCTTCGGCTAACGTGGCGGCCATGAGCAGGTCTTCGGTGCCGGTTACGGTGATTTTGTCGAAAACGATTTCGGCGCCTTGGAGGCGGTCGGCGGTGGCTTCTACGTAGCCGTGCTCTTGTTTTATTTTTGCGCCTAAGAGTTCGAGGCCTTTGATGTGAAGGTCGATGGGGCGCTGGCCTATGGCGCAGCCGCCGGGGAGGGATACGCGGGCGCGGCCGCAGCGGGCTACCAGCGGGCCTAGAACCAGCGTGGAGGCGCGCATGGTTTTGACTAGCTCGTAAGAGGCTTCGGGGCTGGCCAGATTTTTGCAGTGGATGGTGGTGCGGTGCTGGGCGCGTCCATAGCCTAGTTCGACTTCGGCTCCCATGGCGGCTAGCAGGTTGCGGGTTGTTTGGATGTCGCGGACTTGCGGGATGTTTTCGAGGATGACCGGCTCGTCGGTCAGGAGAGCGGCGGCCATGCAGGGAAGAGCGGCGTTTTTTGCTCCGCTTACTCGGACGGTGCCGAGGAGTGGGGAGCCGCCGCGGATTACTAGTTTATCCATTGGGTTAAGAGTACGGGGTAACGGGTTATTTTAACGGGGAATCGGGGCGGGGGTGGTAATCGATCGGGCACGGGTCCGTGGGAGATCAAAATCCCCACTTCTCGCGCAAAGAACGCGCGAGAAATGGGGCACCCGGCTCACGATGACACATATTGAGAGTTTACGGGAGGGGGATGCGGTAGAGGTTGCGCTGGATGTTGCGATAGGTGTAGGCGTAGACGTCGCGCGAGGGGCCTGCGGCGAATTCCTCCACCTGGTTGAGGGCTGGAAGCAAGGTTCCCAGTTTTGCTACATCGGCTTCCGATTTCATCCCAGTGGGCGGCAGGGGTGGGAGACTTGTGCCATGTTTCAGCGGGATTGCGTACACTCGTCCGGATTTTGCCGACCCGTTCTTGCCGGAAAGAATGAAAGAGACGTAGACGTAGGTGCCATCGCCCGACCAGGAAAGGTTGCAAAAATCGCAGACACGGATGGATGTACCGTCGCTGAGATGGTACGCGACGACTGTCGCAGACGGGTCTTCGTTCGGCGCGGGTACGAAGGCGGTTAACCACTCGGCGTCCGGGGACACGGCCGCGATATGGAAAGTGGGCAAGAGTTTCTGGAGTTGGCTGCCGTCGGCTTTCATGCGGTAGGCGAAGCTGTGGCCCCGCTCCTCGCGTTGAAAAATGATGTCTCCGGTTTTGAGAACCGCCATCTCGTTGTCATCGGCATCGGAGGTCAGCTGCCTGGCGGGGGAGCGATGGTCGGTTCCCAGGGCCCACACATGCTTATGCCCATCGGAGCCGTTCGCGATGTAGAAGACGGTTTTGCCGTCGCTGGAAACACCAAAGTCCTCAAGCGTGATTCCCGAAAGAAGAGTACGGCTGTCGCTGGTCTGCAAGTCGAGACGCATTAATTCATCCTGCCGATGTTCTTTGGCGTTGCTTTGAGAAGTTCGGACGCGGCTGCTTCGCCAATAATATAAAGCGGTTCCATCGGCGCTGAAGTGCGGGTCAAAGGAATAGCCTTCCGAGGAAATCTGGCGATCGCCTTTCTGATCGTGCAACCAGACGGTGCCTTGCGCTGTTCCGACTGAGGCGATCAAGGACTTGCCATCGGGATCAACAGCGAATCCGTCCTCTTCGGTGGGGCCGGAGGTGAGCTGCTGTGGGGAACCGTCAGGAAATTTCACGCGCCAGATATGAAATCCGGAGCCACCGGCGCTGCTGTTGAGATACATCCACCTGCCGTCGGGAGACCACCCTGCGGACGTGCAACTGCCGTCAGGGCCGATTGAGTTTCCGGCTGAGCTGCCGTCGAAGGGGAGCAGGCGGCAGCGTATCCAGCCCATGGAGCCCATTTCAGCGACCAAGAGCCACTTCTTATCCGGAGAGGGATAGGAGTGGTGGACCATGCCTTCCGGCTCTGCGGGAAAATAAATATCGTGCTCTTCAGCGCGGGTGGGTTGGGCGGTTACCAGCCCCATGTGCCCTTCACCTCTAATTTCGCTGAACAGGAGTCGCTGGCTGTCGAGCCAGGTCAGCCCGGTTGCATTCGGCAACAGCAGTTTGGGATCGCCACCGGTCACTGGCACTTCATCGGTATTCCAACTGAAGTTCTGCATGGCGGTGTAGGCGATGCGCGAGCCGTCGGGGGAGAAAACCGGACTCATCTTCCTGGATTCGTCGTGCGTGAGCTGGACAGGTTCGCCGCCGGGCAGAAACTTCAGATAAATCTGCCCTTCGGTGACGAAGCTCTCGGGGCCACGAATGAAGGTGAGCATGTGGCCGTCGGAAGAAAACGCGGGTTGTACGGCGGAATCAGGGAAATCTGTGATCTGCGTCCACTGCGAGTTTGAGACCGCGGCTGAACCGCGGCGGAAATAGAAACCGAATGCCAGAGCAACGATGATTACGGCGGCAATGACGGCAGGCCAGAGGTAATTGCGCTTCCTGCGTGCCGGGATCTGGGTTGCGGATGAAATCCTGCCTGACTCGGTGTCACGCTTGAGCCGCTTCAGGTCGCCCCTCAATTCAGCCGCAGTCTGATAACGGAGGTCGCGATCTTTTTCCAGAGCCTTGTTGATAATGCGGTCAAGTTCGGGAGAAATTTCGGGATTGCTCTGCAGGGGCGAGGACGGGACCTTGTTGAGAAGGGAATCGAAAATTACGGCGGAGGTCGGGCCTTTGAACGGAGCTGAGCCGGTGGCCATTTCATACAAGACCGCTCCGAAGGAGAACAGGTCGGTGCGGGCATCGAGGTCCTCGCCGCGGGCCTGCTCGGGCGACATGTAGGCGATGGTGCCGAGCGCAACTCCGGCGCTGGTCAGGTTTTCCGGCAAGGACTCGGTGGGCGCCGAGGAGAGGCCGGCCTCGGGCGCGGAGGTGAGCTTGGCGAGGCCGAAGTCGAGGACCTTGGCGTCGCCGCGCCGGGTGACGAAAATGTTGCCGGGTTTGATGTCGCGATGGACGATGCCCTTGCCGTGCGCTGCGTCGAGCGCGTCGGCCACGTGGATGGCGAGCTCGAGCAATCGAGGTGTGGACAGAGGACGGTCGGCGATCACGTTATTGAGCGTGATGCCTTCCAGTAGCTCCATGGCGATGAAGTATTTGCCCTCGAACTGGTCGATTTCATAAATGGTGCAGATGTGGGGATGGTTCAGAGCGGAAGCCGCGCGCGCCTCGCGCTGGAAGCGCTCGAGGGCCTGCGCATCCTTTTCGGTTTCTTCCGGGAGAAATTTCAGGGCGACCTTGCGGCCTAAACGGAGATCTTCAGCTTCGTACACGACTCCCATGCCGCCGCCCCCGAGGCGGCTGAGAATCCGGTAGTGGGAGATTTGCGTGGGAGGCATCTTCGGAGATTCGTCCGATGTTAGGGCTTAAGAGCGTTCGAGGTCAACGGCTCTCGTGAGGATTTGGGGTGAGCGGGGTTTTGTTTCTTCAAGAAAGTCTGAGAGATGTGACAGGAGATCAAAATCCCCGCCCCTTCGGCTTCTCAGGGCAGGCTCTCTCGCAAAAAGCGCGAGAAGGGTGGGGCACCCGGCTTAGTCGTGAGAACGCCTTGATGCGATCTTGGTAGCGCAGAGATTACAGGGGTCCTTCGACTGCGTTGCCGTCCGCTTCGCGAACGGCAACTTCGCTCAGGATGACAAGTTGGATGGAGGCCGAAGAACGCCACTTCTCGCGCAAAGAACGCGCGAGAAATGGGGCACCCGGCTTCGTCGTGGGAACGCCTTGATGCGATCTTGGTAGCGCAGAGATTACAGGGGTCCTTCGACTGCGTTGCCGTCCGCTTCGCGAACGGCAGCTTCGCTCAGGATGACAAGTTGGGCGGGGCCAAACCCCGAGGCCAGTTGCAGAGACTGCGTCTCGCTGCGCTCGACTGGACGGCCGAGGCGGCCGTCCCCACACAATCCGCACAGTCCGCACAATCCACACAATCTTACTTATTTCGCTGACGCTATGGCTTGGCGGACGTGGCCTTTTGACTTCTTCAAGGCTGACGTGGCTTCCGCGGGGCTTACTCCGGCGGCTAGCATTACCACGGCTACTGGGGTGCGGTTGCCGGAGGCTTTCAGGGCTTTGGTGGCCGATTCGTGCGAAGCTCCGGTGGCTTGTTCGAGGATTCCTATGGCGCGCTGCAGGAGTTTTTCGTTTTTGGGGGCTACGTTGACCATGAGGTTGCCGTAGACGTAGCCGAGGCGCGTCATGGCTGCGGTGGAGATCATGTTTAAAACCATTTTGTGGGCGGTGCCGGCTTTCATGCGAGAGGATCCGGCGAGGACTTCGGGGCCTACCTGCGTGACGATGGCGAAGTGCGCGGCTCGTTCGAGCGGGGAATTGGGATTGCAGGTCAGGGCAATGGTGTGGGCGCCGCGCTGGCGGGCTCGTTCGATGGCGGCTACGGTGAAGGGAGTGCGTCCGCTGGAGGCGATTCCGAGGACTACGTCGTGCTTGGTGGGCTTGCGGCGGGACATTTCTTCGCGGCCGGCCTGGGAGTCGTCCTCGCTGATTTCGGAGGCGGAGGCCAGAGCTTTGGCGCCGCCGGCGATTATGAACTGGACGGAGCGCGGGTTGGTGTTGAAGGTGGGCGGACACTCTACCGCATCTAGCGCGGCTATGCGGCCGCTGGTTCCGGCGCCTACGTAGATGAGGCGTCCACCTTGGCGGCGGGCGGCGGCTACTTGATCGATGGCGCGGGCGATTTGGGGCAGTGCGCGGTTTACGGCTAGAGCTACGGTGGCGTCTTCGGCGTTGATCAGGTGGGCGATGTCGAGAGAAGATTTTTGGTCGAGGTCGCCGGCGGCGTGGTTGGGTTGCTCGGTGTGGAGGTGGTGGAGAGTGGATGGGTTGGGTTTCAAGTTGGCCTTTCGGGATGATGGAGCGGGAAGCCGTGTTCATTCTAATCGGACTTCCGGGTCGAAGTAAGTACCTCAGGGGCTGAAGCCCACAATCTAACGACTGCTTTAGCGCAGGCCTGGAAGGCCTGGAAGGCCTCAATTCTTTTTTTCCAGGGCTTCGATTATCGCGTCGTGGAGTTTTGGACGGACTTGGTTGATGGTTTGATTGGAGGAGTCGGGCCAGGTGCGGTTGGTGAGCAGGGTGATCGAGAGCTGGCGGGTGGGGTCGATCCAGAGAGAGGTTCCGGTGTAGCCGAGGTGGCCGAAGGATTGGGGTGAGAAATATTTTCCTGAGAGTGATGGTGTGGAAGGAGTGTCCCAGCCCAGGGCACGGGTTGTGCCGGGGGGCGTGGATTCGCGGCGGGTGAATAGGGTCACGGTTTCGGGGCGAAGGATGGGGTTGCCTTGGTCGAGCATGGTCTGGGCGAATTTTGCGAGGTCGGCGGCAGTGGAGAAGAGTCCGGCTTGGGGGGCTACGCCGCCTAGGACGCTGGCGTTTTCGTCGTAGACTTCGCCCTGGATTACTCTTTGGCGGAAGGTGCTGCGCGAGGCTTGCTGGCTTCCGTTTTGGGGCGGGGATGCTTGCGGCAGTTGTCGGACAGGAGTGTCCGACCCACACGGTTCTTCTTTGCTTCCTGGTCGCTCGTCCGCCGTTGGGGGGATTTGGGCGCGGATTTCTACGGGGGGATTGAAGGTTGTGTGGGTCATGGATAGTGGGGCGAAGATTTCTCGTTGGCAGAAGCGGTCGAGGGATTCGTCGGCTAGACGTTCGAGGGCGGCGCCTAGGATTATGAATCCGATATCGCTGTAGACCGCTTGAGTTGCTGGATTTGCCGCTAGCGGTGTGGTGAAGGCGGCTTGCAGGAGTTCTTCCCGCGTGCGTGCTTTTAGGTAGAACTTTTCGTGGGCCGGTAGGCCGGAGGAATGGGCGAGGAGCATATGCAGGGTTACCTCGTGGCGGCGGGGGTCTTTTTCTTTGTCGGTCGTGAATTCGGGGACTATGGCGGCTGCTGGGGCTTCGAGGTCGAGTAGGCCGCGCTCGTAGAGGAGCATGGCCATGGTTGTGGTTGCTACTACTTTGGTTAGGGAGGCTAGATCGAAGAGTGTGGAGGGGTGGACGGGGAAATCCCCGCCCTTCGGCAGGCTCAGGGCAGGCTTTCTCGCAAAGGACGCGAGAAATGGGGCACCCGGCGAGAAGTGTGGGGCACCCGGTTGTTCTTCGTACGTGAAAGTTCCCACGGCTTTTAGGGCTACCAGGTTGCCTTGGTGGGTTACGGCTACGGACGCGGCGGGGAAGGCTTGCTGGTCGACCGCTTGTTGCAGAATGGTGAAGGCTTGGGCGAAGACTTTGTCTTGATGGTCGAACTTCTCGAGCGGCGTGGAGGGATATGACGAGGTCATCGATGAATTCATGATATGGCATAAGTGGCACCCCCTTACTTGAGTTTCTTGAGTCATGCTGGCGGGGTTGTGTAGAGTCAGAGCATCCTTTCCTCTGAATCAAAGTCGTGGGATAAAACGCGCGGAGTGGTGTTCGCTCTGAGCCTGTTGCTGTCTTGCGTTCTGGGCGCGGCTGGGCAGGGCGCGGCTGGTGGTGCTGGCGATAAGTCCGGGCTGCGCCCGGACGGACAGCCGAGGACGGCTGTCCCCACACGTGCGGTGGGGGGGGCTGGTGTCCTCACACGTGCGCTACCGGGGGTTGATGCTGTCATTGAACAGGCTATCAACGAGAAGCAGATTCCGGGGGCGGTGCTGATTGTTGGGCGTGATGGGCAGGTGATCTACCGGAAGGCTTATGGGTTGCGGGCTTTGGAGCCGCGGCGCGAGGCGATGACTTTGGATACGGTGTTTGATCTGGCTTCGCTGACCAAGGTGATTGCTACTACTACGGCGGTGATGCAACTTGTGGAGCGGGGTGAGGTGCGGTTGAACGATCCGGTGGCGAAGTATTTGCCGGAGTTTGCGCAGAATGGGAAAGACGACATTACGGTGCGGCAGTTGCTGACCCATTTCTCTGGCTTGGAGCCGGATCTGGATTTGAAGAGTCCCTGGGAAGGTAAGGAGACGGCTTACCGGATGGCGTTTGCGGAGACTCCGCAGCAGGCGCCGGGGTCGGGATTTGTTTATAGCGACATTAATTTTATTGTTTTGGGCGCGCTGGTGGAAAGAGTTTCCGGAGAGACTTTGGATGCGTATGCGGAGCGGCATATTTTTGCGCCGTTGAAGATGATGCGGACGCGGTTCGTGCCTCCGACGGCGCCGCGGGCGGGGTGGATAGAAAAGATCGCTCCTACGCAGTATGACGAGAATGAGCACATGCTTTGGGGAGTGGTGCATGATCCTACGGCGCGGCGGATGGGCGGCGTGGCGGGACAGGCTGGGCTGTTTTCTACTGGGGACGATCTGGCAAAGTTTGCGCAGGCTTTGCTGAATGGCGGTGACGGGATTTTGTCGTCGCTTACCGTCGAGAAAATGACGCGGCCGGAGCAGCCGCCATCGGCTCCGGTGCTGCGGGGGTTTGGGTGGGACATTGATTCTCCGCTGTCGTCGAACCGGGGAGATCTGCTGCCGGTCGGAGGCTATGGGCATACGGGATGGACCGGAACATCGATGTGGATCGATGCGACTACCCAGACTTACATTATTTTGCTGACGAATGCGGTGCATCCGCGCGGAGGGAATGCGATTGCATTGCGGTCGAAGGTGGCTACGGCTGTGGCGGCCGAGCTGGCTTTGACTACGGGTGAGAAAGAGGCGCTGCGCTGGGAGAGCATTACGGGCTACAACGAGGCGTTGAGCGCGGCGCGGCACGTGAGCGTGCGCAATGGCAGCGTGAAGAATGGGATTGATGTGCTGGAGGAGCATGGGTTCGATGTGCTGCAAGTTGCAGGCGGCAAGAAAAAGATTGGAGTGGTGACCAACCAGACTGGGGTGGATCTGGAGGGGCGGCGGACGATTGATGTGCTGGCTGGGGCTGCGGGAGTTTCGCTGGAAGCGATTTTTAGTCCGGAGCATGGGGTTACGGGGACGCTGGATACGCTTAAGGTCGGCGATTCGAAGGACGCGGCTACCGGAGTTCCGGTTTACAGCGTTTATGGCGGGACGGATGCGGCGCGGCGGCCGGCGGCGGAAGTGATGAAGTCGCTGGATGCGGTGGTGATCGATATTCAGGATGCGGGCGTGCGATTTTATACTTACGAGACTACGGTGGGATATTTTCTGGAGGCGGCGGCTGCGGCGGGGGTTGAGGTGATTGTGCTCGACCGGCCTGATCCGATTACCGGGTCGTTTGTGCAGGGCCCGGTGGCGGATGCGGGGCGGGAGAGCTTTACGAATTACTGGACGGTGCCGGTGCGTCATGGGATGACTATGGGCGAGCTGGCGAAGATGTTTAATGTGGAACGGAATATCAACGCCAAGCTTACCGTGGTGCCGATGGAGGGGTGGCAGCGGGGGGACTGGTTTGATTCTACGGGGCTCGCGTGGGTGAATCCTTCGCCGAATTTGAGGAGCGTTACTGCGGCTGGTTTGTATCCGGGAGTGGCTTTGATTGAGGGTACGAATGTATCGGTGGGGCGGGGAACGGAAACTCCGTTTGAGCTGGTGGGCGCGCCCTGGATGAAGGGCCGGGAATTGGCGGCTTACTTGAATGGGCGGGGGATTGCGGGAGTTCGTTTCGTTCCGGTTACGTTTACGCCTTCGGCTGCAGTTTATAACGGGCAGAAGTGTGAGGGCGTGAATCTTGTATTGACGGAGCGGAATGCGCTGGATGCGCCGGAGTTGGGAGTGGAGCTGGCTACTGCTTTGCAGAAGTTGTATCCGGCGAATTTCAAGATTGGGCGCATTACGGAATTGCTGGTGAATTCGGCGGCGTTTGATGGGCTGATGGCGGGGAGGGATCCGCGGCGGATTGCGCAGGATTGGCAGGAGGAGTTGCAGAAGTTTCAGGTCGTGCGGCAGAAATACTTGATCTATAAGTAATTCAATTCTGGATATGTCAGGAGCATTTCTGAGAATGAAGCTTAGCTTGAGGATACTCACTCTGGCGATGATGTGGGTTGCCATCTCGCCGGTGTTTGCCGGCATGCCGCAGGGGACGTCGACTCCGCCTTCAGGCGATGCTGTGGAATACAGGAATACGAGGTACGGTTTTACGTTTTCGCTGCCGCAGGGATGGAAGGGCTACACCATTGTCACGGATCAGTGGGAGGCGAGCGATGCGCAAAAGGGAACGGTTGAGCGCGGGCCGATCGTCTGCATCCGACATCGGGATTGGAGTAAGGAGACTCCGTGGCAAGACATTCCGATCATGGTCTTCACACTGACGCAGTGGGAGTCGGCGGAGAAGGGCAATTTTTATGCCGGGGGATCGGCGATTGGTTTTCACGAACTGGGGCGCAATCGCAAATACGCGTTTGCGCTTTCTTCGCGGTACAACGAGGCTGAGGTTGCTGGACGGGAAGAAGTAGATAAGATTCTGCAGCACGAACCGCTGCGGCCGTTGTGGTCGAAGTGAAGGTCTTTAATCAGAGCCCATTCGGTCTGACCGGGGTGAGGCGGGATCCACAGTGCGGATTTCGGGGCAGGTCGTGATGGAAATTCCTATGGAGGCCGGTGGTGCGGTAGGCGTGCAAGGGGTCCCCTCGGCTTCGCTCGGGGCAGGCTCTTCGACTGCGCGGCTGGTTCGCTTCGCCCACCAGTCGCTCCGCTCAGGAGGACAGAGTGCGGGATTGTGGGCAGCCCGGTTGATGGAAGGGCGCATCCTAGCTGCTGATTGCGTGGTATTCTCTGCTGATCAACGCGTTTGAGGAGGTTGCGATGCGCGGACTTTTGACAGTTCTTGTGCTTTCGGGGATGGCGTTGGGGCAGGCGGCCGAGACGCAGAAGCCAGACGCGGCTGCGGGTTCTGCACCGGCTGCGGCTTCGAGTCCGGCGCCGGCTGCGGCTTCTGATCCTAACGTGGTTACGATTCCGGCGGGGACCAGGATTCCTTTGTTGTTGAAGCAGGCGATCTCGACCAAGAATGCGCGTGAGGGGGATTCGGTTTATGCGGAGACGGCATTTCCGTTTGTCGTGGACAACCGCGTGATTGTGCCGGCGGGCTCCTATATTCAGGGGAAGATTGCGCATGTGGAACGTGCGGGACACGGGCATGGGCGGGCGGAGATCCTGATGCACTTTACTTCGATGATTTATCCCAGTGGATACACAGTGATGCTGCCGGGGTCGGTGGAGAACACGCCGGGGGCGGATAATAAGTCGGTGAAGGATTCGGAAGGGACGATTCAGCAGGATAGCGACACTGGCAAAAAAGTCGAAGATGCGGCCAAGAACGGGACGTACGGAACCATTGGTGGCGCGACAGCGGGAGGACTGGCTACTGGAACTCTGAACGGAGCGCGAGTTGGAGCCGGGCTGGGAGCCGCGGCGGGAATTGGGTGGGCGCTATTGAAGCGCGGGAACGATGTGCGGCTGGATGTGGGTACGTCGATTGAGATGGAGATTCAGCGTGGCATTGCGGTGGACGTGAGCCGGATTTCGGTGGCGAGGGCTGGGCCGTAGTGGAGCCTTCTGATTCGTTTGCAGGATGCGGTTGAACGAGGTCCAAAATCCGCTGATCGGTGCGACGGCCGAGGATTTTACGCTGCCCGATTCCACGGCGACGCCCCGCGCCCTTTCTTCCTTGCTGAGCGATGGAGCGCTTCTACTGATCTTCTATCGCGGCTACTGGTGACCTTTTTGTCTCCGTCAGTTGGCGGAATTCGGTGAGCTTTGCGACGACTTTCGCGGCCTCGGGGTTTACATTGCGGCGCTGAGCGTGGATCCTCAGGAGCAGTCTGAGCGGGTACGGCGGCAGTACGAGTTACCGTTTCCCATTTTGTGCGATACGGAAAAGAAAGTGGTCCAGGCCTGGGGTCTGTTCAACGCCGAAGAAAAAGGCGGGATCGCTGTGCCTGCCGTGGTTCTGCTCGGACGCGATCACTGTATCCGAATGATGATGATCGAAGGGGTGGCGACTCGGGTCCGCGCCGCCGATCTGCTTGCGTTTCTACGCTCTCATCCTGTTCCTGCGAGTTCCGCGGATGATATGCCTTCGAATCCACAGCGCCAGCGTGTGATTGTGCCTTGGTTGGTGGACTTCGGGCGGGCTGTGTGGAATTCCATCTTCAGGCTTTGATTTTAAGGGGTTGTGCCGGGCCTCGAGCAGATTGCGCGGACATCCAAAGCAGGATCAAGAACAAAGTCAAAGGCAGCGGGCGAGGGCGCCCTCTCTACACTCGCGTGGCTCGGCTGCTTAATGACTTTTGGCGCTGGCGGAGTAGCTGGCGGGATTGGCTTGGCCGTTGATTTCGCGGCGGACGTACTCGAAAATCTCGTCGGACATTCGTAGAAAGACTTCGACGACTTCGGGATCGAACTGGCGGCCGCTCCAGTCCTGGATCTCTTTGCGGGCTTCGGCAAGAGTTCTGGCGGCGCGATAAGGGCGATCGGAGATGATGGCGTCGAGGGTATCGGCTACGGAGAAGATGCGCGCGCCTAGGGGGATTTCAGCGCCCTTGAGACCGCGGGGATAGCCGCTACCGTCGAAGTGTTCCTGGTGGGAGTAAACGATTTCGCAGGCTTCGGCGAGGAAGGGAATTTTCTTGAGCATCTGGTAGCCGTTATAGCAATGCTCGCGCATGATCTCTTTTTCTTTGTCGTCCAGCTTTCCGGGTTTGAGCAGGATGCGATCGGGAATGGCGATCTTGCCGATGTCGTGAAGGAAAGCGCCGCGGGCGATCACATCGATTTGCTCTTTCGGCAAGCCCATCTCTTTGGCGATTGCCATGGTGAAAGCGGTAACGCGCTTGGAGTGGCCCTGGGTCTCGGCGTCTTTGAAGTCGAGGGCGTCGCCGAGGGCTTCCAGGGTGATGTCGTAGGAGCGCTCGAGATTTCGTAGGGCATCCTGCAACTGGTCGGTGCGGGCCTTGACCAGCGACTCCAGATTGATTTGATAGTTGCGATTTTCCACCTTGAGGCGGCGATTCTCGAGAGCACGGCCCACGGCGTTGAGTAACTGCTCGCGCTCGAAGGGTTTGAGCAAGTAATCGAAGGCACCGTTGCGGACGGCAGCGAGAGCGACGGAAATATCATGGACGGCGGTGACCATCACCACCGGCATGTCGGGAAACTTTTCCTTGGTGCGTTCGAGCAGGCCGATGCCGTCGAGGTCGGCCATCATCAGGTCGGAGAGCATGAGCTCGAATTCCTCGCCGGAATTGAGCAAGGCGAGGGCTTCCATGCCGGAACTGGCCTGCTTCCAGTGATAGCCGGCGGCAGCAAGGATGGCGCAGACTATCTCCCGGATTGCCTCTTCATCGTCGACTACGAGAATGCGGTCAGCCATGGCGCCCTGTCAGTATACTCTCGGCATTTTGGGCCCAGCCGCTAGGTGCCGAAAGTAACCATGGAAGTCCGGAAAACGCATGGATAAAGGGCCGGGCCATGATATTCAAAAGCAGGGCACTGTTACGTCTGGATAAGGAGGCGAGCCGAACGCGCGATCTCGAAAAGCAGATTCCTCACCGGGCTTGGCGCCCGGTTCGGAATGACAAGAGTCGCGCGGCTCGCCCAGATTCCTCACGGCGCAAAGAACGCTTGTTCGGAATGACATTGAAATCAAGATGAACGTTTCCCTCTGGTCGATTTGGAACACTACCGCGCAGCCGGCGCTGGCCGGGCTGAAGGCTGGGGAGTGGGCGCTGCTGCTGATGCTGGCGGCGTCGGTGGTGGTGCTGTGCGCGCTGCGGCAGCGCTATCTTCTGATCTGGACGGCGGGCTGGGCGCTTCTGGCGGCTTCGCGACTGGCGGCTTTACACGGGGCCGCGATGCGGATCCCGGAGCAATATATTCCGGCGGTGGAGCAAGCGGCGTTTGTGGTGGCGGTAGGATTGTTTGCCGGGGCGATCCTGGTTTACATCCGAGGACGGGATTTGCTGGTGCCGCTGGTTGTGATCACAGTAAGCGTGTCCGCGTTTGCGGTGGCACGGGTAGTGCTGTGGCCGGATTCGCTGCCTTTGCGGGTTGCGCTGGAAGCCTCCTACCGAATCATTTTAGTGACGGCGGCGCTTGCGCTCGTGCGCGCCCGCAAAGGTCGCTGGGAGCTGGGGGCATGGCTGCTGGCGACTTGCCTGCTGGTGCAGCATCTGAGTTGGGATCCTTTCACGAACGAGATTCCGGCGGAATTTGTGTTGGTGTCAGAGGTGTTGCTGGGACTGAGCATGCTTCTGATTGTGTTTGGCGAAGCCAGGGCGCGGGACCGGCGGCTGAAAGTGTTGCGGGCTTTGACCGAGAGCATTGTGCTGGCGCAGCAGCAGGGCGGTATGTTGGACGAGTCGCTGGGAGAATTGCAGCGGCTGACCAAGAGCAGGGCAGCATGGTTCCGCTTGATTGAGGGCGGTCACCTGGTGGCGACGCATGCGGTGGGGGTTTCGACTGATTTCTTGCGGGAAGCGGGCTTTGCGCAGCTGACCGAGGATGTGTCGGAGATGCTGGAGCGGGGCAGAGCAGTCACTGCAGCGGCGAATGAAGCAGGCTCGGAAGACTCGGGATTGCTGGAGCAGGAGAAGCTGAAGTACGTGGTGATGGTGCCGGTGCTGGGGAAGAAGTCGTCGATCGGGTTGCTGATGCTGGGCAGTGCGGCGCCGAGGAAACTGACGCCCGAGGAACTGGAGTTTTTGGAGACTTGCGGACGGCAGTTGGGGATCGCGATCGAGAATTTCCGGTTGCTGGAGCAGGCGCTGCGGTCGCAGCGGCAGTGGCGGAACACGTTTGACTCGGTGCATGACATCATCCTGGCGCATGATGCGGAATTCCGGATCATCAAGGCGAATCAAATTCTGCTGGAGCAGATACAGCTGGCAGCGGCGGACGTGATCGGCAGCACGTGCGAAGCGGTATTGCCGCATGGGCTTGGAGAATGGACGGGATGTCCTTATTGCGCGCGCGGGGACGAGGAAATCAGCGAGGGAGCGGATCCGTGCTTTGGCGGATTCTCGATGGTCTCCAGTTCTTCCTATGCGGAGCAGGGGAGCAAGCAGAAGGGGACCATCCACATCGTGCGCGACATCACCGAGCGGAGGTCGGCGGAAGAGAAATACCGTCTGCTGTTTGAGCAGGTGCAGGAAGGTGTGTATGTGGCCACTCCTGCCGGACGTTTGCTCGACTGCAACGATGCGTTTGTCCGGATGCTGGGGTATGACAAGCGGGAAGAGGTGCTGCCGCTGAACCTGGATGAAGATATTCGGGTGGATGCGGGCCAGAGGGATGCGTTCCACCGGGACATCGACTTGCAGAATTACGTGCGCAATTTTGAAGTGACGATGCGGCGCAAGAATGGAACGCTGCTGCTGGCGGCCGAGAGCAGTTTTGCGACGCGGGACGCGGCGGGCAAGGTGGAGCGGTATCAGGGATTTGTGCTTGACGTGACTGAGAAGCGGCGGGCCGAGGACGAGATGCGGCGGCGCAATCGCGAACTGAATGCGCTGAACGCGATGGCGGTGGTGGCGACGCAGTCTTTCGATCTGGATGAAATTCTGAATTTGACGCTGCGGCAGGTGGTTTCGTTGTTCGGGGCGGAGAGTGGAGCGGTCTACCTTTCGGATTCGGATGCGCCGACGTACCGTCGCCGGGCGGCATGGGGTCCAAGCAGCCGGGATAAGTCGCGGCCGGCGGAAGTCAGCTTTGCCGAAGGTTTTGGAGATCTAGTAATGCGGTCGCGCGCCGAAGTGATTACGGCGGAGTACTTGCCGCATCTCACCGGAACCGTGGCGGAGTTCATCCGATCGGACACTGACGGTTCGTGGATCTGGGTGCTTTTCTGGGGCAAGGACAGTCCGATTGGGATGATGGGATTGCGCAGCCATGCGGAGTACCAATATTCCAGCGGGGAAGAGAACCTGATGGTGGCGATCAGCCGGCAGCTGGCCACCACGATTGAGAAAGTCCGGCTGTACGAAGAGACCTGCAAGGCTTACGAAGATCTGCGGCGCACTCAGGAACAACTTTTGCAGAGCGAAAAAATGTCGGCGGTGGGGCAGTTGATCGCGGGCGTGGCGCATGAGTTGAATAATCCGCTGACCGCGATTCTGGGTTATGCGCAGTTGCTGGAGAGCGAAGGGTTGAACGAGCGGGCGCAGGACTATGTGGGCAAAATGTTCAAGCAGGCGCAGCGCACGCACCGGGTGGTGCAGAACCTGCTTTCGTTCGCACGGCAAAGGAAGCCGGAGCGGTCGGAAGTGGACATACGGAGGGTACTGGAAGAGACGCTGACGCTGCGGGACTACGATTTGAAGGTTAACAACATTGATGTGCAAAAAGATCTGGGGCCAGATCCGGCGCTGGTGGTGGCCGATCCGCACCAAGTCGAACAGGTATTTCTGAACATCATCAACAACGCGGTGGATGCGGTGCTGGAGACGGGACGCCCGGGAAAGCTGAAGATCCGGGTTTATTGCGAGAAGGGCGATGTGTGCGCGCAGTTTGCTGATGATGGGCCGGGGATCAAGGATCCGAAGAGAATTTTCGATCCGTTCTACACCACGAAGAGTGTGGGGAAGGGAACGGGCCTGGGTTTGAGTATCTGCTACGGGATTGTGAAGGAGCACGGCGGCGACATCACAGCGCACAACGCGGCTGAGGGCGGAGCAGTGATTGAAGTGCGGCTGCCGATGGCGGCGCCGGCGGACGCTCCGGTAGAAACGGTTGTGGTTGCTTCTCCGAAGCGCGAAGGAGCGATTCAGGGCCGGGTGCTGCTGGTGGAAGAAGAAGAGGCCGTGCTGGAGTTCGAGCGCGACGTGCTCTCCGGCGCCGGAGCGAACGTGGTGACGGCCAGCAGGAGCGAGGACGTGAAGACCCGGTTGCTCTCCGAACCGTTCGATGCGCTGATCATGAGCGGCAAGATGCCTTCGGACTGGAATGCGAAAGATGCATACCTCTGGCTGAAGAAGAACTGCGCCGACATGGAGAAGCATGTGCTGTTTACTTTCTCGAATGGCGTGGAGCAGGGCGATGAGCGGGCCTTCCTGCAGGAAAACAATGTACCCTACCTGGTGAAACCCTTCGAAGTGGCGGAGTTGATTACGCAAGCGCGACGGCTGCTGAGCAAGGCTAAAGGGGCGTCGGCTGGCACTAGCTAGAAAGTCTCTGCAATGTGCGAGATTCTTCGTGCCGTTGCATCCCGCAATGCCCAGTTAGCTTTACGCGGCGCTGAAGCGCCACTCTTCCACGGTCTTCCATGCATTTGTGAGTTCTTCCGCCACACCTCTTCACAGTTGGGTGCGCAGGGTCTTCACTAATCGCCGAAGAGCTTTTTCGTTGCGGCGGTACCAGCGCCATTGGCCTTGCTTTACGGCGTCGACCAGGCCGGACTTGGTCAGAATGGCCATGTGATGCGAGATGGTGGGCTGGGAAAGGTGTACTCGCTCTTCGATGTCGCCGGCGCAGAGGCCAGCGTGCTTGCCGATTGCTGGTGGGCTTGCTGGGCCGCGTTGTTTTAAGGCTGCGAGGATGCGGCGGCGTGTGGGATCGGCTATGGCATGGAGCGTGTGGTCCAGAGACGTGGGTGAGGTGGTCATGGGGATTAGGAATAGCTTTTAAATCGACGGTTGTCAATATGCGGGATAAACGACTCGCGGCTCAGTTTGCCGCCCGCCAGCGAAGAGCCGTCGAGCTTCGCTCGACGGACAGCCGAGGGCGGCTGTCCCCACATAGGCATCTCAGCCGAGGGTGGCCGTCCCCACCTAAAATCTCCGCAAACTGCGTCGGTCGACGAGGGCCAACGGATCAGGCACGCTGGCGGGTGGCTCGCAGCCATTCGATGCGGGTGAATTCGAGGAAACGCACGCCGTTGTC
>Ga0206878_10139_pt2 | contig 18425 bp, 14 predicted proteins | sample Alteio_BWOrgCont_8_FD_152621 | JGI IMG/M metagenome (GOLD analysis project Ga0206878, IMG submission 152621) | Enriched cells from forest soil in Barre Woods Harvard Forest LTER site, Petersham, Massachusetts, United States -... | ecosystem: Environmental > Terrestrial > Soil > Temperate forest >... | reverse complement strand
CTGCCCAGCCTCGATAAACATCTCATCTGTGACGCGTTTCGCCTGTGTGGCGAAGATCGCCATACCAATAGCTGGGAATATGTAGAAGTTGTTCGCCTGTCCCGGCAGAAATGTCTGCCCGTTCCAGTGAACCGGAGCGAACTGCACTCCAGCCGCGTAGATCGCTTTGCCCTTTGACCAGGCGTAGGCCTGTTCTGGCGTGCACTCGGCATGCTCGGTTGGATTGGAAAGAGCCAGGATCACTGGCCGGTCGTTTATTTTCGACATAGTCTCGACGACCTTTTGATTGAAGGCGCCGCCGATCGTGCTCACCCCGATGATGGTGGTGGGCTTGATGCTCTCGATGGCAGCGACGAAATCCCGAGTCGGCGCGTGCTGGTGTGCGTAAGGCTGCTGGAAATCAACAAGATCCCTGCGGGTAGGCTCCAAGAGCCCGTGGACGTCGAACATGTAGACCTGTGACTGCGCTTTCTCGAGCGTCAAACCCTGTGCAACCAGAGCGGAACAAAGCAAATCGGCAAGGCCGATGGCGGCCGAGCCAGCGCCAAGAAAGAGGTACTTCTCGTCCTTCAGCTTCGTTCCCTTTAGTTTGGTTGCATTGATCATGCCTGCAAGAGTTATGCCTGCCGTGCCTTGTACGTCGTCGTTGTAGACGCAGTACTTGTCGCGGTAACGCTCAAGAAGGTGGACTGCGTCTACGCCGGTCCAATCTTCAAAGTGAATGCAGCATTTCGGAAACACCTGCTGCACAGCCTCGACGAACTCATCTACAAACGAGAACAGGTTCTCGGTTGACGGACGGATCTTGCGCATACCGAGGTAAAGGGGATCCTGCAGATACTGCTCATTGTTCGTGCCCGCGTCGAGATACATCGGCAGCAGGTATTGCGGTGGGACTCCGGCGCAGGCGGTGTACAACTGTAGCTTGCCAATGGGAATCCCAGCTCCGTTAGCGCCAAGGTCTCCGAGCCCAAGAATGCGACCGGCATCCGTGACACAGATGAATCTCACGTCTTTCTGCGGCCAGTTCCTCAAGATGTCCTTCACTTTGCCGCGGCGTGTCATCGACAGATACATGCCGCGGGCCTGCCGATAGATATGGCCAAACTTAAGGCAGGCTTCGGCGATTGTCGGGTCGTAAACGATCGGCAAAAAGCGTGAGGGGTCGGACATTACAGTGCGATAGAACAGGGTCTCATTGTGGTCGAGCAGATTGATCATGTAAATGTAGCGATCAAGGTCGGTGTTCTTGTGACCAAGTTGCATCATGACCCGGCTCAATTGAAGATCTTCGGTCTCGGTTACGTCGGGTACCAAGCCGACGATTCCCAATGCCTGCTTCTCGGCCTCTGTGAAGGCTGTTGACTTGTTCAGAGATGGATCGTACAGCACCTCAATTCCGCGTTTGCTGGTCGTCATATTCTTTCTCCTTTGGCTCAAAAGTTTTTTGTCAAATGATTGAAGCTACGACCTCACTAGCTGGCTTTCCGCGACATACGGGTAGACCATCTTGGCCGGATCAACGATGCCGTCGAACTCGGCCTCCGTTACGAATCCCAGCTTCAGTGCCGCTTGCTTCAGCGTGAGATCATTGTCCAGCGCGTAATGCGCGATCTCCGACGCCTTGTCATAGCCGATCGCAGGGCTAAGCGCCGTGACCAGCATCAGTGAGTTTTGTACATACTCGGCAACCTTCCTTTCGTTGATCTGAGTGCCCTCTACTGAGTAGAGGCGGAACTTCTCGCATCCATCCGCGAGAATGCGTGCGGAGTGCAGCAAGTTATTGATGATGATCGGTCGCATTGCGTTTAGTTCGAAGTTCCCCTGAGAGCCTGCGAAAGCTACCGCCGCGTCGTCACCAATCACCTGAATGCAGATCATCACAATGGCCTCGCACTGCGTGGGATTGACCTTGCCGGGCATGATCGAAGACCCTGGCTCGTTTGCCGGAAGGATCAATTCGCTAAGGCCACAACGCGGTCCGGAAGCAAGCCAACGCATGTCATTCGCGATCTTCATCAGCGACACCGCTAGACCTCGCAATGCAGCATGCGCGGCGACCATGCCGTCCAGGGACCCCTGCGCTTCAAACTTATTTGGCGCCGTGACGAAGGGCTCGTTGGTCAGTTCAGCAATTTGCTTCGCAATCGCAACGTCGAAATCTGGTGCGGAATTGAGGCCGGTACCCACCGCTGTTCCGCCGCAAGCGAGCTGGTACAGTCCGCCAAGCGAATGCTCAATGCGGTCCAGCGCATACTTCACCTGCGTGACGTAGCCGGACCATTCCTGCCCGACGGTCAGCGGAACGGCATCCTCCAGGTGCGTCCGCCCGATCTTTACGATGTGTTGCCACTGATTGGCCTTGTTCTCCATCGCAACCACCAGAGCATTCACCTTTGGCAGGAGAACCTCTTTGATCACCTTGACGGCTGCGATGTTCATCGCCGTGGGGAACGTGTCATTGGAAGACTGTGACATATTCACGTGATCATTCGGGTGCACCGGCGCCTGTGCGCCGAGCGTTCCATTCGCTATCTGGATAGAGCGGTTGGAAATGACCTCGTTCACGTTCATGTTGCTCTGTGTGCCACTGCCTGTTTGCCACACGTAGAGCGGGAAGTTATCGTCCAGCTTGCCGGCGATCACTTCGTCGGCAGACTTCACGATGAGGTCGGCCTTGTCCTTCGCCAGCTTGCCGAGGCTTTGGTTGACCGTTGCCGCCGCTTTCTTCACATAGCCGTAGGCATGGTAGACCTCAATCGGCATGTGGTCGTTCCCAATGGAAAAGTGGATGAGCGAACGCTGCGTCTGCGCTCCCCAAAGTCGATCCGCTGGCACTTTGACCTGGCCCATGGAGTCGAACTCCACACGCCACTTGCCGTCATCCAGAATCGATCCAGGCGTGTAATGATCATCTTTGATTTGCGTATCTTCAACGTAGGACATAAGGCCGCCTTTGTAGAGATGGCGGCAGATCTGACCCTTGCACGAGTGTGCGCGTTGATCAGGTCTGCCCTTAGTTTTTGGTCCGCCGATTGGCGCCGCTGGTGGTTAGGTCACCTGTCACACAGACACGGGAGTTTCAGGCTTCATCTCGTAAGACTTCTCAAGACTGGCAGGCCGAGTCCCTAGACCATCCCTCACCTTCTTATGCCATGGGGCTTCTATATTGCTCCTGGTCTCAGCGAGCATCGACTTCGGCTCCAGGTTGCGATAAGTGTCGATCTCGCCTGCAGCAACGGCTGTCATGGTGGCGTAAACCGGCTCGGGATCAAATTGCGCTCTAGGGAACGCAAGTTTCGAGTAGTCAAACAGCCTGGCGGACGGATCATCCTCCCAGCTCTCCCATGTTTGAAACCCGCGGTCGTTGAAGCCTGTCAGGAACGGGCCCGGGTTAATCGTTGCCACCTCTATCCCGAACTCTTGAAGTTCCAGGCTCATCGTTTCCGCGATGGCTTCCACAGCATGCTTCGAAGCGGAATAGATCCCGGTGAATGGGTTCACGTTCAAGCCCTCCCGAGAAGACACCCACACGATTCTTCCCTTGCCGCGCTTGACCATTTGCTTTGCGATCCCCTGAGTTAAGAGGAGCGGCCCGACGACATTGACCTCGAACTCCCTGCGCATGTTGAGCGCCGGGATGTCCACAACAGATCCACCTTCCAGAACCCCGGCGTTGTTTACCAGGATCTCGACATTCCACGCCAGTGCCCTCCTGCGATCCCCATCATTTGTCACGTCGAGTTTCTCTACCTGTAAGCTGACCCCGCGTGCGGCAGCTTCACGTTTCACGGTCTGGACTTGAGCGTAAATCTCTACTGCGGCGATCACATCGAATCCTTTCTCCGCCAACCGCATCCCCACTTCATGTCCAAAGCCCGTGCCTGCTCCTGTAATCAAGACTTTCTTCATTGTTTCTCTCCTTTCACGTAGGTTGATGAATCCAGTGACTGTTTTGGAACGCCGATGCTTATGGGCGCATCGAGTTATCGAACAACCTCACGATCCTCTCTGCAGCACTGCGGCCGCTCTGGGGATTCGTCCCCGTCACAAGGCGGCCCGAGGTGACGGAATAGTCATCGAAAGCGTTCATCGACGTGCTGTAATAACCGCCTGCCGCGGTAACGGCCTCGACGACCGGAACCACCTTGTCTTGTCTCAGCTTGTCGAGGATATTGAAGATGAGTTCCCCTTCGATCGTGAACCCCGTCACAGTCCTGCCTACAATGATCGACTTGCCGGTCTTGGAGTCGATAATCCCGGGCAGGATCGCCGGTCCATGGCACACCGTACCGACGATGCCTCCACGATCCCAGACGTCTGAGGCGATCGCTTGCAGCCCCTTTGCGGTCGGATAGTCATAGAGCGCCGCGTGACCTGCGGATGCGAAGAAGACTCCATACTCTCCTTTCTTCAGATCCGATGCCTTCTTGAGCTGAGAGTTCAGCTTCACCATGAATGGGTGGTCAGGATTGTTGTAAATAGCCTTGTCGCTTCCTGATAGGAACGGAGGCTGCAGCGAGTTATAGTCGAAACCAAAAGTACCGGTTTCGGAAGCCAAGTCCACTTCGAAGCCAGCCTGGGTCAATACCCTGAAGGGATGCAAGGCCTCGGTAAAAAAGAGGCCCGTTTTGTGGCCACCGGGGTAGATGGCGCCGTTGAAGCTGCTGATGGAGATGAGCGCTTTGCGTAGAAGATTCTTGGACATTGTTTGCTCCCTCACTTTGAGAGTTGGTTTCTACGACCCAGGGACTACCGCTTGCTTGACAGCATTGTTCGCTGCCTCGGCAATGAGGTCGGCGACTTTTTCAGGCTCCTGTAACATAGCGACGTGGCAGGTTGGAAGCGAGATAGCCTTTCCACCCGACTTCTTTGCACCAGCCTCCTCCATTGCTGGACTCAATGTGTGATCCTTGGTGGAGATCACATGCCACGAAGGCTTCGTCTTCCAAGCCGCATGCGTCAACTTTTCGTCGAACATCGGGCCATAAATTTGTCCCTGGACCGCAAGGACAAGGCGGCGCTCGGGCATCGGGAGCCCGTCAGCGAAGCTATTGAGAATGCCTTCCGGGGACATAGATGCGAAATGCTGAGAGTCCACTTGAATGGCCTTCTGTCCCGGGGTGGGACCGAAAGGGTCACTTGTCTCGTTCGCTGACTGGCCAACGTCAGGAACGTAAGCTGAAACGTAGACAAGTCCGAGAACCTTCGGGTCGTCGCCGACCTCGCTGATAACAGCTCCTCCCCATGAATGGCCGACGAGAATGACCGGGCCATCCTGCAGACCAATGATCCGGCGGGTAGCGTTCACATCGTCCGATAAGGAAGTCAGCGGGTTCTGGACAGCGACCACATGAAACCCGCGGGATTCAAGGATCGGAATCACCTTGCCCCAGCTGGTACCGTCCGCAAAGGCGCCGTGAACGAGAACGATGTTCTTCACGGGTTGTTGTTGTGATTGTGCATGGCCGACGCCAGAAAGAGCGGTAGCAACACCCATACTTCCAGCGAGAACAGTCTGAGTTATCTTCATTGTTGTGTATCTCCTGATTGAAGTTATGACACTCCTGCCTAGAATCCGGATCGTGACTAATGACGTCCTGACTCGAACATGTATAGGCTTAACTTTTTCTCCTGGTCAGTTGCAATTCCATCTTTATTGAATGCGTCACTATTCCACCAGCCAGGTCGTCGCATTCAAGGGATATGGAATAGCGGGCTAGACGAGGACACACTATCCTCTGAACAACTTCGGTGTTTTGGACGATAGTGATGGCGACGTTTGAAGGTTTGGCCGGCTTACAGCCGTTCTCGGTTCCTTCCGGAGCTTACGTGAAGCTATCGTCAGATCAGTTGATCAGCGCAACGCGATGCGGGATTCATCGGACCTACACGTCGACTACGCGGCTGTACCATCAAAGCGAGCGTGGGGCTGATCTTTACATTGTTCTCTCTGGTTCGGTACAGACGTTTGGTCTGACGCGGTAAGAGGCGAGGAACATTTCATTACGCTGGAGCCAGGGGAGTTCAGTGGCGAGCTAATCTCTTGAATCAAAGAGAGACGCTGATTGCGGCGAGGGCTTCAGCAGGGAGCAGCGTCCTTCGCATCCCGAGAGAACGTCTTCGTGAATTTCTCATTGCAGAACCTGAAATCTGCCAATTGATTGTGCGGACCATTGTGCAAAGGCGGCAGTGGTTTGTGCAAATCGGAGTGGGCGGACTCGCTTTGATTACAGATGGGAGAGCGGAGAGACGGAAACACTCGCGCGATTCCTCGCCGCAAATTCGTATCCCTTTCGCACCATAGACCTTCAGCAATCGTCCGAAAATCGAACCCTTGCCCAAGAGAGAGAATTGCTAGACTCAGATCTTCCGGCTGTCCTTAGCGGGAAGTGGATGTTGAAGCGTCCTGACCTGCGTGTCCTTGCGGACAAACTTGGCATGTCGGAAGACGTTCGAGAGGGCATTACCTGGGACGTTCTTGTCCTGGGGGCAGGGCCGGCAGGACTCGCGACTGCTGTATACGCGGCCTCCGAGGGCCTTCGGACACTCGTGCTGGATAGCTATGCCCCCAGAGGCCAAGCGGGAACAAGTTCGAGGATTGAGAACTATTTGGGATTTTCCAATGGCGCCTCAGGCGCTGAACTCGCGAAACAGGCTCAGGTACAAGCCGAGAAGTTCGGGGCAACCGTGGCTGTCTGCAGGACTGTGACAGGCATTGACTGTTCTGAAGAGCAGTTTTTAGTAAACCTCGATGGCGATAGGACAGTTGCAGCAAGGGCGGTGGTGATCGCTACCGGTGCGAACTATAGAAAGCTGAACGTCGCGGGATCGCAACGATTTGAAGGAACGGCTATTCACTACTCAGCGACTCCGATCGACGTTCAACCTTGCATTGGACAGCCTGTCGTGATCGCTGGCGGGGGAAACTCGGCTGGGCAGGCGGCTATGTTCCTTTCCACACAGGCTAGCCATGTGCACATGTTGATTCGTGGACCTCACCTCTCCAGCACCATGTCAGACTATCTGGTGCAGCGAATTCGTGCTTCGAAGGCAATCACGTTATATCAGTGTTCTGAAGTAGTGGGCTTAGAGGGTGAAACCCATCTAGGGAACCTCTGAAGAACTCCCGCGACCTCGGTCTAGGCGGGTAGAGTGATAGGTGGTAGCGGAGGGCTAAGTGGGGCAACAGACATTGGCGATGCAGAATGGGTTCGAGAAGTATGCGCGGAAGAGCCGCCGGGAGCTGTTTCTGGAGGAGATTGAGGGGATCATACCGTGGACCAGGCTGACGGGACTTGTCCAACCGCATTACCCGAAGGGAGAGAACGGTCGTCCGCCGGTGGGCTTGGAGCGGATGCTGCGCCTGTACTTTTTGCAGCAGTGGTTCAACCTGTCGGACCCGGGCTTGGAAGAAGCTTTGTATGAATCGCTGGTGCTGCGGCGGTTCGCCGGGATTGACCTGGGGAAAGAGCCGGCGCCGGATGAGACGACGATCTGCAAGTTCCGCCACCTGTTGGAAGAGCACGATCTGGGCCAAGCCATCTTTGCGGAAGTGAACGCGCACTTGGCCGCCAACGGCGTGAAGATCGCGACGGGAACCATCGTGGACGCGACCATTATCCACGCCCCTTCCTCGACCAGCAATGAGAAGCGGGAGCGGGATCCGGAGATGCACCAGGTGAGGAAGGGCCAGCAGTGGTACTTCGGCATGAAGGCGCACGTGGGGGTGGACTCGAAGAGCGGAACGGTGCACACGGCGGTGGCCACGGCGGCTAACACGTCGGACTCCAGGGTGCTGCCGGAGCTGCTGCACGGCGAGGAGCGCAAGGTGTGGGGCGACGGAGGCTATCAGGGGCAGGGTGAGGTGATTCGGGAAGTGGCTCCGATGGCGCAGGACATGACCTGCCGACGGACAAAGTTCAAGCATCGCGTGGATGAGTTACAACGGAGCAAGAACCGCACCAAGTCGAGAGTGAGAGCCAAGGTGGAACACGTGTTTCGAGTTATGAAGCGGCAATTCGGCTTCGACCGGGTGAGATACCGAGGGCTGAAGAAGAACGCCAACCGGATGTTTGCCTGCTTCGCGCTGGTCAACCTGTATATCGTGCGCAAACGGTTGGTCCCTGCGCCGGCGTAGTGTGCCCGGAAGCCGCTCCAGCAGTGCCTTCCGGGTGAAATCAAGCACCCGTCCAAAGGACCCTGACCCGATTCGCGGGAGAACAACTCATGTATCCGTTCTTCTCCCGAAGAACGCTGGGTTGATCAGAGATTCCCTAGGTCATGTCACCTGGCAATCTCGGGCGACAGGGGAACAAATTCGCTTTGCAACAGAACACCTATTCGTGATGATCGGTGCCGACCCCTGCACAACGTGGCTCCGCGACTGTGTGGATCTCGATTCGCATGGCTTCGTGCGGACTTCGTCAGGATCTGAGGATCGAGGCCCCTTCGAGACGTCGGTGCGAGGCATCTTCGCGGTCGGCGATGTGCGCTCGGGATCTGTCAAGCGCGTGGCATCGGCGGTCGGAGAAGGTTCCGTTGTGGTACCGGCGATTCATCGTTATTTGGGAATTCTATGAGCCTACTCAGAAGGGTGAGAAGCCCGTAAGTGGGCATATTCGGCTTTGGCTTCCCGCAGTGGCTGAAGATCCGGATCAGCCTCTTTCCAAAGGGCGAGGAACTCCTCGTAATAGTGAAGCGCGGCGGTGGTGTTGCCTTCCATCTGCTGCGCGCGAGCCATCTGCAGGCGCGTGAGAGCCCCTGTAACGTTTCTCAATACTATACCCGGATGGTCGATCAGCTCTTGGAACTCCGCTGCGGCCTGCCCCCCCCGATGGAGCTGAAGATAAGCCAGACCTCGGAGATAGGACGGATACATATCGTTGATGCCTTCTGGAATCGCGAGCTCATAGTCCAAAGCTGGCCGAAGCGCTTCAATTGCCTGTCGAGGATGGTTTTGCTGCAGTTCGATAGCCGCACGAACTGCGGGTAATGAATAGAATTGGACGTCCGTGTCGGAATGGGCCTCACGATCCTCTTCTAGTGCAATTCTCCGCGCCGTATTTATGTCTCCAGTGCGAGCAAGAGCTAATGCGAGCAGCAGCCGAAGGTCTCGGTCTGTCGTCGTCATCGCGCTTGCTGCCAAGCGCTTTGCCTCCGCTGTGTGCCCGACTTCGGCTTCTTCCTGAACCCGTTCACTCATAAATACAGCGGCTGCGTGGGAGTTCTTTGCGGATCGGGTGGCTGATAGAGCCAGGGCAGAATACCGGGCCAGTTCGTGAAAATGTCCATGGTATCCGGACGCCAGTGCCTGGCCGTGAACAACGTACGCACCCTCTGCATCTCCTAAATGATCAGCGGCCCACTTCAATGCTTCCTGCATTGACCTTTCGTCTTGTCGGAGAAACGCGAGAAGCGATCGAAGGAAGTAAAATCGCGGGCTATCAAAGCCACGGCGCTGAGCGTCATCTAAAGCGGCCAGGGCATCTGGGAAACGACCCGCGTAAGTGCTCGCGCGAACGAGATTAACATAGGAGGCCACTGCGGGCAAAAGGCGCACACCTTCGCGCGATTCTGCTAATGCCTGATCGATTCTGCCTGTGCGAAGCAAACACCGTATGAGGTTGTGATGTGCTGCAAAATCATCTGGATAGTTCTTCTCCCACTGAGCAGCTACGAAGCAGGCTTTGAGCTCGTCTCCTTTCACGGAGGAGTAATAAATGTTCTCAATCTGGAAGCGCGCTGGCGCTGTAACCCGATCCCGCAGTGCGAACGCGCGTTCTCCGGCAAAGCGCGATTCGGCAGTGGGGGCAAATGGGGCCTCCGCACCCGCCAGTGCTGCCCACGCCAGGGCCAGGTTTGGATCGAGTTGAAGGGCTCGCTCGTACTTTGGAATTGAGCCCTTAAAATCAGAAGATAAGCCGCTTATGTAGCCGTCGAACAATAACTGAATCGCCTCCGGGGAGGCGCTGACGGCAGTCTCCGCTGGGACGTTAAATTTGGCGAGAGTGGATGCAGGTTCGCCCAGTTCTGCACGAAGGCGCGAAATCGTGACACCTAACTCATGAATGACATCCGACCGGGCGAGGGCATTCGCTCGTGAACTCGCTACCACCTTGCTGGAGTCACAACGAATACCGTCGAGCTCGATTTCGAATCCATTGCCTTCTTCCTCGATTAAGCTTGCAATCACAAGCTTGCCACCCGTGCGCAGGCAAACACTTCGGGCGGTTTCGCGGGACCGGTCCAACAGATTAGCAACATGAAGTTCTCGAAGAGCTGCTACCACCTTGTTTTCGGCCAGGACGTGAATGTACGGCGACTGTTCGAGATCAAGACCAAGCGTTGTATAAAGTGCGTCGTTGAAGACCGGGTCGTGAGTGTGATTCGTGGTCGCGATGACCACGGTGTCGTCTGGCGTGAGAATGGGACCAGAAGGGTGCCTATACCGGAATCCCCAGACGCCAAGGGCGACCGCCAGTAGCGCAATGCAGGCTGCGAGCCATGGGAGCCAGCGGCGCGTTACCAGTCTCGATCTGCGCTCCACCTGTTCAAGGGCGTTGCAGACTTCGACGGCAGACTGGAAGCGATGCGACGGATCCTTGCGAAGCATCTTTTCGATCACAGCGTCCAGCCGGCGCGGGACTTCAGGATTGCTGCTGGACGGAGGAGCCGGCGTGTCACGGAGAATTGACTCATGCACGATGGGGGCTGTCTCCCCGGGAAAGCCGCGCTTGCCGGACAGCGCTTCGTACAGAACAAGGCCGAAGGAAAAGATGTCGCTGCTGGTGCTGAGCTCCTCTCCGCGCACTTGTTCTGGCGACATATATCCGATCGTCCCGAGAGCCACACCAGCGCGCGTGAGATTGGCAGCGGCGTTTCTGTCGACCGTTCCGGTCCTCTTCACTGAATCGGCTGCTGTGCTCACATCTTCGATTTGAGGACCGACTTCCTGGCTTGCTGCGAGTTTGGCCAATCCGAAATCGAGTATTTTGACCGTTCCTTGAGAGGTGAGAAAGATGTTGGCAGGCTTGATGTCGCGATGAATGATGCCTTTGTCATGGGCAGCCTGTAAGCCGGCACAAATCTGAATTCCAATTTGCAGAACATCAGCGATGGGCAGAGTCTTCGATTCGGTAACATCCAACCGGCGCGACAGGGTTTCGCCTTCAAGGAGCTCCATGACGATGAACGGATGTCCATCGGCCTCCTCCACCTCGTATACAGTGCAAATGTTGGGATGATTCAACGCAGAGGCGGTTTGAGCCTCGCGCTCAAAGCGGCGCAGGGTCATGGGGTCATCGGCCAACTCTTCCGGCAGAAACTTGACGGCCACACGCCGGCCGAGTTTCAAGTCCTCTGCTTTGTAAACCATCCCCATGCCGCCTCCACCAATGACCTCGAGGATGCGATAGTGGGAGACCCGCCTCCCGATCATCGCTGCCGGAGCGGTCGATGTCTTCGGCGGAGGCGCCTGGAGGGGTAGCTCCAGCCCGGCCTTGGATTCAAGGTACTCCAGCGGTACCACGAGACGGTATCCCTTGCGCGGCAGTGTTTCTATGTATTGGGGGGTTCCGGCAGAGTCTCCCAGTTCGCGGCGGAGAATTCCGACGGCCACATTAATACCGTGTTCAAAATCCACGATCGTATCGTTCGGCCAAAGCGACCGTCTGATTTCTTCACGGGTTACGAGTTTCCCGCGGCGTTCAATGAGGATCTTCAGTACCTGGAGCGGCTGGTCACGCAGCAGTGTTCCGTTCTCGCTCCCAATTGAGCAGAGATCGCCTGTTTGCAGATTCAGTTCAAAGCTGCCGAGCCGGACACGAGTTGTTGAGAGGCCTTGCATTGTGACCGTTGACAGACAGAGTCCTCGTCGCTGCTTGTGATCACTGAAATTTGTCTGGTCTCAACCCCGCGCCGTGATCGGCTGCAGCTAACACCTGCCATTCTAAGGGCTTACTGGGCGTGAAAGGAACTGTCTACGGGCTCAAATGAGATTCAAATGAGGTTCCGTGCATTTCATTCCGCGTTTCCTCCGGCTATTTTATAACCCACTTGGCCCGACGAGTCTGCATCCTCGCCGCCTGACCTCAATCTGGGTGAAGGAGAATGAAATGCCATTCATCTGTGTGGGTACGGAAAATTCCGGAAAAATTAATCTTTACTACGAGGACTACGGAACTGGAGATCCAGTCATCCTGATCCATGGCTACCCGCTCAGTGGACGTGCGTGGGAAAGGCAGATTCCAGCACTCCTGGATGCGGGCCATCGGGTCATTGCTTACGATCGGCGTGGCTTCGGACAGTCGAGTCAGCCCTGGTCGGGCTACGACTACGACACCTTCGCTGAAGACTTGAATCAACTAGTGACAAAACTGGAATTGCGCCAGTTTTCCCTGGTCGGTCACTCGATGGGAGGAGGTGAGGTTGCTCGCTACATGGGTAAGTACGGAACGAGGAATGTGAAAAAGGCCGTCTTCATTTCGGCTGTTCCCCCGTTCCTGCTGAAGACCGCCGACAATCCGCAGGGAATCGATGGCGGTGTCTTCGATGGAATTAAGAATGCGGTCGCGGCTGACCGGCCGGCGTTTCTGGCACAGTTTTGCGCGGACTTCTACAACGTAGACGTACTCGGCGGGAAGCGCGTCAGCAGGCATGACGTTCAGGCAAGTTGGAACATCTCGGTAGCCGCTTCTCCAAAAGGCACCTTCGACTGCGTCGATGCATGGCTGACAGATTTTCGCAAAGACCTGAGTCACGCCAACATTCCGGTTCTCGTGATTCATGGAGATTCAGATCGTATTGTGCCTTTGCCTTTCAGCGGCAAGCGTATGCCTGATTTCGTGAAGCACGCAAAGCTAATGGTTATCCAGGGCGGTCCTCACGGGATCCCGTGGACGCACACGGATCAGGTCAATCGCGCGCTTCTCGATTGCCTAGATGCTTTTGGACGTCGTGAACATTGAAGATCGAACGTTGACTAGATGAGTAATCGTCAGCTTCGACGGGACTCAGTTACATCCAGCTGGGTGGAGGTCAAATGCAACCCTTAGAGACGATTGTGTATGTTGTCAATGCCGATCCTGTGGAAGTGATGGAGCTTACGCGGTTCCTGATATCGTCCGGGATACTCGTCATTACATTTAATTCAGCCGCCGAATATATAGCGAGCAAAAAAGACGATCGAATCGCTTGCTTGATACTTGATTTGAATCTTCCAGACACAAATGGCCTAGAAGTGCAGACGAGATTGGCTGAGAACGGAGGCCCTCCGATCATATTTGTAACGGAGCAGGCGGACATCCTCTCTGGAGTGTGTGCCATGAAGAACGGCGCCATCGACTTCATCACCACACCTGTCGATTACGGCCGCCTGATAACTGCTGTTCGAATTGCCTTCGCCCAAGACCGGAAACGCCGCCGTGAGCGTGTAGAACGCCTATCCCTATTAAAACGCTGGAATTCTCTCACACCTAGGGAGGCAGAGGTCTTTCGCTGCACAGTAGCAGGCCTTCTAAACAAGCAGGGTGCTGCAGAGCTCGGTATTGCTCAGAACACCTACCAGGTTCATCGCGGCCGCGTGATGAGAAAGATGCAAGCTGATTCGTTGGCAGATCTTGTGCGTATGTCAACGAGGCTTGAACTGATCTTCCCGATCGCATGGGACAAAGGAAGCCGGAGTGGGGCACTGAGGAATACCGTAGAAGGCTGGACGAACAGGAGCGCGATCGGTTTGACCGGATAGCAGACGGACGTTCTCTCGCGAATGCCTTCAGTCCGCTGCGTATTCCGTAATCTGGCGTAATTAGGAAGAACCAGCAGAAATAGGTCTGTCGCACGAAGCCAAGTTATTGAAAAAACGGTGGATGTGCACTGTACCTGATTTCGTACCTTAATGCAGTGGCCGACCCGAAACAACCCGAGCTCGGCGCTCTAATGAGCGCGGCAAGATTCTGAATCCAAAGAGGATATTGGTATTTAAGGTGGTGCCGGGAGGGGGAGTTGAACCCCCCATGGAGTTGCCTCCGACGGATTTTGAGTTTCCCATGAATACCGTATGTCTATGATAAATAAGCGTAATCTGGCGTAATTAGCGAACCGGCTAAACCCATACCCAACTGTAATTTAGCGTAGCTTGCCGAAATTAGGGCGAACTGACGTCTGTACCCGAACCTGTACCCGAAATCGTTGGGTACCGCACAAGTGCGGTCATGATCTCCGAATGGATAGCCTATCGACAACCGATGACGGCGATCGACTGCCAATACATCGACCGCGTGTGAATCGATGAGACGAATCCATGGGGAAGTCAGGGCGAGAGATAACCAAACGAAGAATGCTGCAGTTACCGACCGCTGCGCGGGCGGCATATGCCTGCATCACATAGTATCCCTACCGTACGGGTGTTTGGGACATAACATCCCCCACCGGCCCGGCGAGGATCTTGGTAACGGAAAGTGCTGAGAGGAACGTTTTTCGAAGTGGATCTTCCGGCGTCAGAGAATTCGCGAGTTTGAGAATCGCCGCCCGGCTGATTTCGCGGTGTCGCTGGCTTGATTCGATGTCCTCGGCGCGCTGAAAAACTTCGGCGGCCGTCGCGTGAACTCGCCAGCCGGCCAATGGGACTTCAAAGCCTTCCATGGCTAGCAACGCTCTGGAGACACAATCTTGCGCACGCTTAAGGTCGATCTCAGCCATCGCCACTCTGGCGTTCACTTCCCATGCCATGGCCTGCCATGTACGCTCGGCGGTCGCATTTGCACTGTTCAGAAACCGTTCCGCTTCCTGCCTTGCCCGAATCAGATCTTTCTTCCCAAGCCATACCTCTGTGAGCGCTAATTCAAGAGGCATGCGATAGTACCAGTCCATCATGATCTTCTGGCTATCCATCTGGTCCCTTGCGCTTAACAAGTCTTCAAGGGCGCGATCATAGTTTCCCAAACCTGCTTCGGCGCAACCGGCGAAGACGCGGCTGAATCGATGTAAGTAATTTCGAGTGAAATTCCCGGTCAAGGCGACCATTGGCTCACAAGTTCTCAAGACACCGGCAAAGTCCATTGCGTGAAGCTGGATCCAGGCTCGATGCAAGCGCAAGAGTTGCGCCAGAAACTGATCCCCATTCCTGTCCGCTGTAGTGATCGCATCATCGATCTGGCGCAAAGCCTCACCCCATTCCCCGAGAAAGAAAAGGCTCCGAGGTATGTAGATCTGACTCCGTTGATAGGCGAGGCTTAGATATAAATTCTCTGTCCTCTCCTGAGCCATGGTATCTATTGCCTCGCTCACAGACTGGTGAGCTTCGCGATATTCGGAAGAGGCCCACTGAATTAGGCTGTAGCCAACCAAGTAGGATGCAAGCGACTCGCGATCACAGGTTTGTCGAAGCACGGAGACCATACGCCGAACCTCTTCCGCGTCGCGCGGAAGCCACCCGCCGAACCAAATCCGCGCGGCAAGACAACTCATCTTCGCTCTTGCACGCAAGATCTCATCATCCAGGGTGTCGATGAGTCCGAGCGCTCGTTCAATGAGTTCCAGGGAACGGTCCGCGTGGATCAAGGACAAACAGTATGACCAATCAAAGAGCGCTCGTATTTCGAGCTCGATGCTCCTGTAGTCGGAAGCTCGGTCTGCCAAGGCCTCGTAGGTCTCAATGCAGCGCGCATCGGAGCAGACAATGTAAATCGTAGCCAGCTTCTCCAGGACCGGGAGTTCCGTGATTGCCCGTTCAGCCTCGGGAAGCCTGCTTATCAATTCGAGTATGCGCCTCAGAATGCCGGCGCTCTCCCGATGGGCATATCGCTGTTCAGCGGTTTGCGCCGCCAGGCGCAGATACTTCACAGTGCGCACCCAGTCCGATGCTTCCTCGAAATGGTGGGCCAACTCTGCCGCCATCTCTTCCACTCGTCCGGAGTAGAGTGCTTCCAACCGCTCTCCGATGAGTCGATGAGACTTTGCCCTCCGCCCTGGCGCTTGACGACCGTATAATACCTCGCCGTAGATTACGTGGACAAACTGGTAGCGCGTAGAGATGGTCCCATCCGGGAACTGATATGCGCCGAGGCGGCGAATGACATGATCCCGGCGTGCCAAGTTCTCGCAAAGATCTTCGAAGTGCTGCGGTTCAGTATCTGTTGCCGCGGCGCTTGATGTGCATGTAAACGCTGCCCCCTCAATGCTCGCTGCTTCCAAGGTTCGCAGTTCCTGCGGTGTAAGCCGGTCGATTTGAACCTCGACCATCTGACGCAGCGTTTCTGGCACCTGGAGATCGACTTCTTCCAGAGGAATTCTAAGCTTTAACTCTCCGTCCTCCCGGAAGAGCACATCGCGCTCGAACATATCGTCAAGTGCGGCCACCATAAATAAAGGATTCCCCTCTGAATGTCGATGTAGCAGTTTCGCAAGATCATCTCGCAAATTTGTCTGAGCAGACGTGTCAAGGTATTCCGCTATATCGGACTCCGCCAATGGCTCCAACGGAATTTCCTCACATAGCTGATGAACCAGCAAGTCCTGCTTGAGCACATTGATAGGGTGCTCCGAGAGCGTTACGTCCAGTGGACGATATGTGCCCACAAGGAGCAGCCCGGCGGGTTTTTGGCGACGGGCTAGCTCTGAGATGAGATCGACGGTCGAGTAATCCACCCAGTGGAGATCCTCGAAAATCAGCAACAACGGAGTTTCTGAAGTGATCGTGTCGAGCGCCTCAGCTATCTCGCGCAGCATACGCCCGCGATCTCGCGTTGAAGCATTTGGCGACGTTCGGGTTTCAAAAGTGCCGGAAACTGTACCAGCCAGGTCGGAGCTTGCATCGCCAACGTCTGAACGATTGAGTCTCCACCGACGCCGCAAAGTTCACCCACTGCCTTCAGCATTGGATAATAGGCTTCTTTTCCTCCGTACCCCTCGATGCATTGACCTCGTGCGATATGCAGGCCGGTCACCTCAGCAGCTACCCTGCGCTGGAACTCGTCCACCAGGGCGGTCTTGCCGATGCCCGGCTCCCCAGTAACAAAGACTAGCTGCCGCTGGCGTCGCAGCATCGCGTGAAGGCGATCCAGCAGTCGAGCGATCGCAAAGTCTCTTCCCACCAGCTTTCCTTTTGGCGGTTTGGTTGAGATGGCTTCCGTTCTGGCACCTTCGCTGACTGCGGCGATGAACCGGTACCCTCGGCGGGCGAGTGTTTCAATGAATCGAGGATTCTTCGGATTGTCTCCGAGTGCCCTTCGGAGGTCTCTAATATGACTGCTGAGTACCGCAGGTTGGATGAAAGTGTCAGGCCACAAGGCTTCGATCAGTTCGCCATGGGTAACGAGTCGGCTAGCGTGCTCCACTAGATACTGCAGAACGCCGAACGCCTTGGGTGCCAATAGAACGCGCTCGTACTCGCCCGTGTCATGGTTGCGCCACAGACATTGGTTGTTGATATCAAACCGGAATGGGGGGAATTCCTTCACCTGCACAACTCCAGAGCGGGTGCCGGTTCTTCGTCACAGATCGACAGAACCTTAGCATCCGCCCATGCAAGCTTCCTTGTTACTGACTCCTAGGATAGCGCAAAGGACACAGGACAGACTTTCTCCAGCAAAACTCCAAGGTTTGTTCAAGATTTCACCTTGGTTCCTTCCTTAGATTCGTTTTAGCGCGCAGTGAATCACAACCGAGCGCATGACGGCAAAGCCGGGCCACTTCGGGCTGGATCCGGCTCTATTCGGTGTTTGCGCTAACTCGATATCAACGAAAGGATCGCTGAGCAAGTAAACCCCGAGCACTTTAACTCTGGTGCTGCTCTTCCAATGACGCACTGTCAGGAACTCTGAGCAGAGTGACGACATTCTGGGCACGCGCCCAAGTTTTCGTCACCCTGCCGGAGCGGAACGAGCAGTCCGCACCCAACAAGTTTCTGATTGTTCCGCGAGTTATGGCAGCGGCAGGTCGGCGATGGCTTGGCCAGTATCTTGCTTCTTAAAAGCGGCACGACGACGCCATTGCCACTCACGCCGGAATGGCACGTCGCGTCGCTAGTGATTGAACGACCTATATCCACCGTCTCTCGAAGGGGACAAAAAGAGGAGAAACGATGAATGCAATCGGCACGTTGAAGGAGCAATACATTCGCAAAGAAACCGACAGCCTCGGCGTAGTGGAAGTGCCCGGGGACAAGCTGTGGGGCGCCCAGACGCAACGCTCGCTCGAGCACTTCAACATAGGTAAGGATCTGATCCCGCGCGAGATGATCGCGGCATACGCCACGCTGAAGAAAGCCGCAGCAAATGCTAACTACGCAGGCAAACGCCTTGATGACCAGCACCACAATTTAATCGTTCAAGTCTGCGATGAAATCCTTGCTGGCAAACATCACGACATGTTTCCTCTACATGTCTGGATGACAGGCAGCGGCACACAATTCAACATGAATGTGA
>Ga0206878_10300_pt1 | contig 18688 bp, 15 predicted proteins | sample Alteio_BWOrgCont_8_FD_152621 | JGI IMG/M metagenome (GOLD analysis project Ga0206878, IMG submission 152621) | Enriched cells from forest soil in Barre Woods Harvard Forest LTER site, Petersham, Massachusetts, United States -... | ecosystem: Environmental > Terrestrial > Soil > Temperate forest >... | reverse complement strand
TTACAAACTCGATGGCATTAACAGAAGCGATGGCTATCCTGTCGAAATTACTTTTTGGGTGCTGCAGCTGGCTCAGCAAATTGGGCACCTGCTGTACCGAATTTGCCGGCTGTACCGATAAACGTTCAACAGCTTTCTTAAGGTCGTCCAGATCAACCGGCTTTAATAAAAAATCAATAGCCGATAGCTTGATGGCATTGAGGGCATAATGGTTATGTGCCGACACAAAAATTATTTTAAAATCTATCGGCTGCAGCTCGTTCAGCATATCGAAAGCATTTTTCCCGGGCATTTCAACATCCAAAAAAACAACATCGGGTTTCCAGGCTTCAATACGCGCTATACCTTCATCGGCCCCGGCAGCGGTAGCCACTACCTTAATATGACGAAAATTTTGGGTGATGAGCTGCAACAGGATATTCCGTCCTTTAGGTTCGTCGTCAATTATTATGGCTTTCATTGTGCTTTTAAAATGCTAAAGGTATGGTAATGGTCACTTCCGTCCCGCAGGGTTGGCCATGCCGGTCTTCCATATCGTTTATCCGGATGCTAGCTTCGGTCTCCAGTAGCTGCAGCCTTTCTTCGGTTATCTTCACCCCCATGGATTGTTTTTTTATTTGCCTGCTGTTTTGCGTTTGCTCGGTATGTTTGCGCCCCACGCCATTGTCCTTCACTACGCAAATAAGGCTGTTCACTTCCACACGGAAGCTTAAAAGTAGCTTTTTTTCGCCTTTTTTCTGAATGAGGCCGTGCCAAAGGGCATTTTCAACAAAAGGCTGTATAATCATGGCCGGCAGGCGCACAAAAGTAACATCAACCTGCGGCGCGATCACTATTTTATATTCAAAACTATCGTCGAACCGTAGTTTTTCTATCGATAGGTACAGCCTCAGCGTTTCTATCTCATCCTCCAGCGATATAAATTGTTTCTCGGAGTTTTCCAATATCATTCGTACCAGTTTTGAAAAACTGGACAGGTAGCTGTAGGCCGTATCGGTATTTTTTGTGATGATACACTCCTGTATGGAATTAAGTGCGTTAAAAATAAAATGCGGGTTCATTTGCGCCCGCAGGGCTTTCATTTCAAGCGCCGAAAGCTGTAGCTGTAATGCCGCTCTTTTTCGTTCCTTTAACTTCACATTTCTCACAATCAGCAATACCGTAGCGACAAGCAGCAAAACCATCAGCGCAATAAACCACCAGGTTTGCCAAAACGCAGGCTCAACTGTAAACAGCAGCACCTTCTCGTCGCCGGCAAGCCCGTCGGAAGTTACCGCCTTGTATTTAAACTTGTAATCGCCGGGCGGCAGGCTGTTGTATTCTATCTGGCCTTTATTGCCGGCATAATTCCAGTCGTTATCAATTTTATCCAGTTTGCTGTAGTACCGGTTTTGCAGTGGGTTGGTATAATTTAATAAGGCCCATTTAAAAGTGATCTTCTCCACCCCTGCAGGAACGATAACTTTTTTAGGATTTCCGGCCAGCAGGTCGGTATCGCCGGCGGTTATGCCGGTTAGCAGCAGGGTTTTGTGCGCCGGTGTGCGCAGCAGGTCGGCCGGCCTGAATGTTGTAAAGTAATTTTCGCCGGCATAAACCATCCGTCCCGATGGCAGTTTTTTTATGGCGCCATCCATATTATTATTCACCAGGCCATCTTCCTCTGTGTATTGGTTAAAGCTGTAATTATGCGTGTTAAATACGATTAGCCCTTTGCGGGTTGCTATCCAAATGTTTCCTTCTTCGTCATTTGTATAATCATAAATACTGCTGCTCATGCCCGCAGGCAGCGGCCAGCTGCGGGTTTTCCCTGTTTGCGGGTCAATGGTAACTACGTTGGCGTTGGCCATTAGCCATAGCTTATTTTTTATATAGCTGATATTGATGGTGCGGGAGAAACCAGGTATATCGGGGGTGATAAACCGGGCAAATGTTTTGGTGGATGCGGTGTATTTCACAACGCCGTAGTCCAGATCGGCGATCCATATATTGCCCATGCTGTCCGTTACCCCGTCCTGTAAATTAAGGTTCTTCAATATCCCCGGGGCTTCGGGCAACTTCACCACGAGGGGATGAAACTTACCTGAATTCTGATCGAACTGCCACACGCCGCGCCGCCAGGGAAAACACCATAGTGCGTGCCTGGTCACCATTACATTATTGATAAACCCCGATGCTTTTACCGGGCCATCGATAAAAGTATTGCATACAACATTTATCTTACCGGTTATGGTATTAAAGTTTAAAATTCCGCTGGTGGTGGAGAGCAGTAAATTGTTGCCGGTATCGGGCGTAATATTTACAACGGCAATAGCAGGGTCATTGTAACGGTCTTTCAGACCATGTATAGCTGGTGTATAATCTTTTAGCAGGTTAAAATCATCATCAAATAATTTCAGGGCGAAATTCTTATCGCCGCCAATCCAAATATGTTTGTCTTTGGCGAAAAAAGCAGGGCTTTGGTCGGTTATATTATCCTGGTCGATAAAATAATGATTGAACAGCTGCCTCGAAGGATCGAGAATGTACACACCTTTAGCGGTTGATATCCACAATAAATTATCGCGCGATATAAAAAGACAGCGGGGTTCCAGCGAAGCCGCCTGGGCAATGGGCTTCAGATCGTGGCGATGCGCCTGCATTTCCGTTACATTGAGGTCGGTTAAAAAGCCGCTAAGCCAGAGGCTATACTTACCCTTGCCGGTTTGCTGTTCGGTAATACTCATAATATGATGCGGCATTCCTGCAACCCTGGTAAAGCTTTTTACGGTGCGATTTTGCATATCTACCTGCTTCAGGCCGTTACTCCAGCAGCCCACCCAAACGTTTCCCTGGTGATCTTCAAAAACGGTATTCACCATCTTGTCGAAATAAGGATCGTTTTTGGGGGAATCATATTGTTCGAAAGTATTCCTGACCGGGTCAAAAAGCCACAGCCCGTTTACCGTGGCAAGCCACAAATGCTTTTTACTGTCTAAAAAAATACTGTTGCAATCGTTGTTAAAACGGATGGCATTTTCCAGTCGCGATGTCTTATTCAAATGGTGGGTAAACACGTTTGTCCGGGTGTCAAATTCAACAAGGCCATAACCGGTAGCTATCCACACTTTGGAACCATCGCATACCAGCTTTCGCATATCGTCGCTTAAATTGGAATGCCAGGAATGTATTTTTTTGGTTTCAGTGTCAAAACACGATAAGCCGCTGGGCGTTGCCAGCCAGATACGATGTTCCCGGTCCTCGGCAATGCCGCGGATATTATTATCAAAAAACTGCTGGTCTGAATTCGTATAGCCGCTGCGCCAGGTCCTTATTTCCGACCCATCAAAACTACTTAAGCCATTCTGCGTGCCCATCCACATAATGCCGCGGTAGTCCTGCACAAAACAGTTAACCATATTGTCGGCAAGGCCATCCTTTTCGCCTATGTGGTAATAAAGTTGCGTCACTTTAGTAACCTGGGCCGTAACCAATCCGGGGCCTGCCAGGCAACTTATAAAAAGCAGTATGAAGGCTTTTACACGCAAAAAATTAAATATTAAAAGTTCTTTTTTTCGTGTTTAGTGATTGAAACGCCAGCTGGTTTCCTTTATCCCCCTTGAGCGGGGGCGCGCTGGAAAGTGTGGTGGCAGGGGTGTGTTCACCGCCAAGCCAGTCTCCATAGCACATCCCGTCGCTTCACCGTTTTTCAATCGCTAAACAATGTTATTTTTTAAAAATACATTTTATTTAATAAGTATGAAGCGGTATTTAAAATACTGGGATATAACCATTGATATATTCAGGATAACCGGGTCAGGAACGAATAAGTTATTTTATCAAAATTTATTTTCGATTTACACAGATTATTATTTAGATTCGTTCCATCATTATAAACCTATACTGATCCCCGGACAATTGAAACGGATTTTTGCCATCGTGTTGCTAAGCGTTCACCTCTTTAATTTAGGTGGATATGCCCTGCTTTACCAATATTATATACACCAGGCAGATGCTCAAATGGTAAGGGAAGTTTACAGCAGAGCGATCAATGATTCCCGATTCATCGAGTTAAAGATCCCGGTGGATATGCCAACGGTAACCGACCAGGACGACTACCAGGTTGTTGCCGGCCAAATTGAACTGAAGGATGCTTTTTACAACTACGTAAAATTTAAAGCGACGCGCGATACCCTTTATTTTATTTGCTTGCCCAATAAAGCCAAAACGCGATTGGTAAACGCAAATATTATTACCGCCAAAGAAATAAGCGATGTTCCGGTAAATAAAAAAGGAGATACCGCCGCCAAAAAAATTAATTCCCTTAGTGAATACAATTTGCAGGCTTTCAGCTACCAGCATAATGTATTTGGAACTTTGGTGAAAGCACAATACCAGTTTGAATCATTGCGGCTAAACAGCCCCTATATCGAATCTCCCGGCAAACCGCCCAACTTCATCAGTTAAAAAACTGCTTTTTTATGATTTATCCATACGTTCCGCAGTTTTTTGCGGGGTGTATGCTCAGCACGTTACGTAAGATATGCCCGGCTATTTTAATACAAGCCTTATCTTTCAATAACTGGTTGAATAATTCTAATAAAACAGTTTTCACCCCCAACCTATAGCAATTTCTGCGCCCGTGCGGCCCCGGACGTTGCTCAACTTAATTAATTTCCGAAAGGCAATTTCTAAAAGTTTGCAATTTAACATCAGTCGATGTTTTTAGCTTGCTGTATGTGGCAGGAGAATAATATCAGCCTAAAAATTTTAAAGCGCAATTTTTACAGTTCAGGGCTTGCTTTCCGGTTATCATTCCAATTTTAAACAATTTGTTATGCCATACATTCCACTGGAATCGCACTTGCCGGGTATTACCGGCCTGCTCGAATACCGCAAAGACACCGGTCAGCCTATCCGCGAGCTTACTGAAATTTTACTTCGCGGCGAATCAACCCTCACCCGTGCCGAGCGCGAACTGGTTGCCACCGTAGTATCAAACGGTAACAAATGCCAGTTTTGTTCTGCAGCCCACGCTGCTACGGTCGACCTGCTTTTAGGTGAATCGGAAACAGCGACACGGGTTAAGGCCGATATTGCCACCGCCCCGGTGAGCGACAAAATGAAAGCACTGCTTACCATAGCAGATAAGGTGCGCGAAAATGGCAAGCTGGTAACCACGGCTCATATAGAAGCGGCAAAAGCAGCTGGCGCAACCGACCTGGAAATACATGATACCGTTTTAATAGCAGCACTTTTTTGCCTTTACAACCGCTATGTCGACGGAATGGCAACCGCCATGCCCGAAGACAACGGCTATTTCGGTATGCTCGCCGACCGGTTAGTAAACCACGGCTATTACCGCCTGCCCCAGGGCTATGATCATCTAAAAAAGGACTAACCATTTAAAATAAAAACACATGCCACATATAAACGTAGACAAAGACTTACCCGGAATAAGGTCGCTGATGGCTTTTAGCCCGCAAACAGCCGCCCCAATGGGCGAACTGGCAAACCTACTGTTGCGCAGCAATGACAGCCTTAGCATGGCCGACAGGGAACTGATTGCCACCCACGTTTCGTACTTAAACGATTGCTTTTATTGCCAGCACTCGCATGGCGCCATTGCAGTATGTTACCTTGATGGAAATACCGAACTGGTAGACCAGGTAAGAACCGGCGATGACAGTGCCGCCATTTCTGATAAGTTAAAGGCTTTACTATCCATTGCGGCCAGCGTGCAAAAGGGCGGCAAATTTGTAACCCCGCAACAAATAGAAACTGCCAAACTGCATGGCGCAACGGATAGCGATATCCACGATACCGTGCTGATTGCGGCGGCCTTCTGCATGTTTAACCGCTATGTGGACGGGCTTGCCTCCAACACACCTGCCGACCTTTCTTCCTACCCCTTACGGGCTAAGCAAATTGCCGAAAAAGGGTATGGCAATCACATTTTTTCGGAGAGGCAACCCGTTGCTGAAACCGTGGACGTAAAATAATAGCACACAGTTATATTATCACAATTAACCTAATTCAACCAAACCAAAACATGAGAAAAAAATTACTTTTTATAATCGGGTGGCTAATAATTACCATCATCCCGGCTACGCTGTTTGCGCAAACCAAAACGCTTACTGGTACCGTTACGGCACGTAACACCAATCCTGTAGCCGGCGCAACCATTGCGCTAAAAAATTCATCGCAGGCAGTAGCCTCCGATGTAAACGGAAAATTTACGCTGAACATCAACGATAACGCCGTTGTGATCATAAGTGCCATAGGTTACAAATCACAAACCATCACCATTGCAGGAAACTATAACCTGAAGGTAATACTCGAAGAAGACGTATCAAACCTTGATGAAGTGGTGGTAACCGGTTTATCTACTTCTGTAAAACGGAAAAACCTGGCCAACTCGGTGGCTGTTATCGGTCATGCCGAGTTAAACGGCACCGCCCCGGCGCAAACCTTTGATGCAGCGCTGGAAGGTAAAATTCCCGGCGCCAATATCAACGCCAATTCCGGTGCACCCGGCGGCGGCATTTCCATAAAGTTGCGCGGCGTAACATCGGTTTACGGCAATACGCAGCCCTTGTACGTTATTGATGGTGTGGAGGCTGATAACTCCATTACCTCGGCAGGCCTTAACGCCGTAACTGCAGCAGGCGGCAGCGGCCCTACATCTACCCAGGACAACCCATCAAGCCGTATTGCCGATATAAACGCCGATGATATCGAGAGTATCGAAATATTAAAAGGAGCTTCCGCAGCAGCCATTTATGGATCAAAAGCGGCAGCCGGCGTTATTATCATCACTACCAAAAGAGGCAAACAAGGTAAAACCAACATCAGGCTCTCGCAGGATATTGGCTTTTCGAGCCCTATAAAATTACTGGGCGTACGGCAATTTACTGCGGAAACCGCTGCAACTTTGCCCGGCGACTCAGCAACCCTTGTTAATGAGTTTAAGGCGGCACAGGCATCGGGGCATATATACGATTATGAAAAGGAAATTTACGATCACAAACCGTTGCTCCGCAATACGGAATTCAGTATGGATGGGGGTAATGACAAAACCAGTTTCTTTTTTTCAGTGGATCAAAAAAATGAGGGCGGCATAGTTGAGCGCACCGGCTATAATAACACCAGCGTTCGCCTTAATCTCGATCATAAAGTTACTGATGGTATTAAAATAGGCATCAGCACCAATTACATTAATTCATCAGCCGACAGAGGTTTATTTAATAACGACAACGATGGCGTTACTACCGGCATAGCGCTGTCATCAACACCCGATTTTGCACAGCTACATCCCGACGCCAATGGCGTTTACCCTGACAACCCCTTCGCGGCGTCGAACCCATTGCAAACTATTGCGCTGATGCAAAATAACGAATCGGTAAACAGGTTTATTACCGGCGCCAACCTGGATGTTACCCTGCAAAAAAACAACCACAGCATCACCCGGTTTATCGGGCGGGGCGGCGTAGATTTTTATAACCTGGAAACAAACGTGTTGTTCCCAAGCGTATTACAGTTTGAAGCCGTTGCCAAAGGCACATCTATACAAGGCTTTACCAAAAACCTGAACACCAATTTTATTTTTTCGCTGGTAAACACCTATGCGCCGTCGGATAAATTTACATTGACATCATCTGCTGGTATTACCCAGGAAACCGGCGACTACAATAACCTGCTGGACATTGCCACACAGGTGATCTCGGGCCAGACGGATGTTAGCCAGGCGGGGGCCTTAAACGCTACGCAATCGCGCATCAAATTTCTTAATGGCGGCATTTTCCTGCAGGAAGAAGCAAACATTATAAACGCTATTACCTTAACCGGCGGTTTACGTTTGGACAGATCGAGCAATGATGGCGATGTTGGCAAATATTACCTGTATCCAAAGGCCGGCGTATCCTGGAACCTTACCGATATGGGCATTATAAAAGCCGGATTTTTTGACAACGTAAAATTGCGTGCAGCTTACGGCCAGGCAAATAACGTGCCGGCTTATGGCAGTAAGTTTACAGCTTTAGGAGTATCAAACATCCAGGGAAACCCGGGTTTGCTGGTAAATACGCAAGAAGGTTCGGCAGATATTAAACCCGAGCGCCAGGCAGAGTTTGAAACCGGCATCGATTTTAGTTTGCTCAAAGGAAGGCTCGGCTTTGAACTTACCTATTACAATAAAAATATTTACGATTTCCTTTTATTAACCACACCGCCGCCGTCATCGGGATTTGCCCAGCAATGGATCAATGCCGGTAACTTAAGTAACCATGGCGTTGAGCTGGGATTGAATGCAAAACCGGTGCTGTCAAAAGCTATCACCTGGAGCACTTCGGTAAATTTCTGGCTTAACCGTTCCCTGGTTACCAAACTTGATGTTGCGCCGGTGCAATTGGGCTCAGTAGGCGGATTTTTGCTGGGTACTTTCCAAATTGAGCAAGGTAAATCGGCAACGCAAATTGTTGGCCTTAACGGGCATGGTGTAGGCGTTTTGGGCGATGCTGAACCAACATTCCAAATGAGCACCTATAACGAAGTTACGTTGTTTAACAAGCTGAGCCTGCGCTTTTTGATCCATTGGAAACAGGGCGGCCAAAATGTTGACGTAACAAGCCTGCAAAATGTTTTTGGCGGCACTAGTGCCACCTATGATAACCCAAGCAGTATTCCTCATGTGCCATACGGCGTTACCCAGCTAATGCAGGTTGGCACCAATGCCCAGCAGACGGTGGAAACCTCAACTTACCTGCGTTTCCGCGAAATAGGCTTGTATTATACTTTCAACAAGATTCCGGCCTCGTTTATAAAAACAATTAATGTAGGGGTATCGCTTAATAATTATATCACCATAACCAAATACAAGGGGTATGATCCCGAAGTATCCAATTTTGGTACAGGCTTTTCGTCGGGTATAGATCTGGACCCGTATCCTTCAAGCAAACAGGCGGCACTTCATGTTTCACTTAATTTTTAACCCTGAAAGAATAATTATTATGAAAAATAATATCAAACTATATAGCATCCTGTTTCTCGCAATCACTCTTTTCGCTTCGGCCTGCAAAAAGGATTATGGCGACTTAAACAATGCAACCATCGAGTCTTTATTAAATAACGCATCGGAAGCCGAATTAAATAACCTGGTGAGCGGTACCGAATCGGGTATGCGCAATGCGCTTAATTTTTATATTGATGACGTAAGCATCATCGGCAGGGAAAGCTACCGTTTCTCCAACTCTGAACCGCGTTACACCATCGACCTGCTGGGCGCAAACGGCTCGGTATTGGGCGGGAGCAATTTTTACATCACATCGCCCTGGGCTGCACGTTACCAGGTGGTGAAAAATTGCAATATCCTTATACAGGCGGCCAACAACTCGTCGCTCATATCATCGGCACAAAAAAGCGGATACATTGCTTTTGCGCAAACCATAAAAGCCTACCAGCTTTTGATGAACCTTAACCTTACCTATACAAACGGTATAAGGGTTAACGTTGGCGATCCTAATAACCTCAGCCCCTTTGTTAGTTACGATGCAGGCCTGACAGCCATTACTGCGTTGCTCGATTCGGCAAAAACCAACTTCAGCAATGCTTCCGTTTCGTTCCCGCTGGCGGGTTTCGCAGGTCTTAGCGATGTGGCCGGGTTAACACAGTTTAACCGTGCGCTTGCTGCGAGGGTGAGTGTTTATCAAAAAAACTGGCAAACAGCGCTGAATGACTTAAATGCCTCGTTCCTGTCGTTGTCCAATTCAAGTGTTGCCCTCGCAAACGGCGCTTACCATGTTTTTGGTACCGGTTCCGGCGATCAGCTCAACCCGGTTTTTATCCCCCAAAATCAAACCGGCGAGGTAAGGGTGGCACATCCTACGTACACAGGCGACATAGAGACAGGCGACGACCGTATCAATAAGGTGTCGCTTCGCAACTCGCCTGCATCGCAAAGTAATTTGAGCAGCAATTACGATGTATGGTTGTACACCAACAGCACTGCGCCGGTGGGTATCATCAGGAATGAAGAATTGATCCTGATTTACGCGGAAGCAAATATCCAGCTCAGTAATTTAACCGAAGGCCTCAAAGGCATCAACCTCATCAGGAACGGGCACGGGCTGCCCAATTACACTGGCGCGGTTACGCAGGCGGCCTTAATTACCGAAATGCTTAAACAACGCAGGTATTCGCTGGCTTTTGAAGGCCATCGCTGGGTTGATTTGCGGCGGTATAACCTGTTGAATACTTTACCAATTGACAGGCCCGGAGATCAGGTTTGGACTTTATTCCCATTACCGGTAACCGAGCAATAATTTAACATGAATACAAATGCACACTAATTAAAACGACCTAACTGAATTACACGAATTGAATTTTTCCAATTCGTGTAATTCGAAAAAAATCGTGACAATTAGTGTCTAAATAAAAATTACGCGCTATGATCCATTTAAAAAGAATTGTTTTCACCTGTATTCTCATCACTGGTTCGTCGGCAGTGTTTGGGCAAAAATTTACAGCCAGCTATACTACGGACGCATCCGGGCAAAGCTTTACGGGCAGGGTGTTCCTGTATCTTTCCAAGGATTCAAAAGGCCCGAAAGATGAAATGGTGGGCGTGTATAAATTCCCCTGTTTTTCCATCGCCGTAAAAAATGTGCAGCCAGGCCAAAAAGTGGTTTTTGATGACGCAGCCACTTTTTACCCTACTGTTTTATCCGACATTGAACGGGGTGTGTACAACGCCCAGGTAGTATGGGACCGTAATGAGGGTGGCCGCTCTATCGGCGACAGTCCCGGCAATATGTACAATGAATCGACAGTGGTGACCATCACTAAGAATACAGCGCAAACTTTTGAAATTGTGTGTAATAAGGTGAACAAAGAGGCGCGTTTTGTTGAAACGCAGCACACCAAATTACTGCAGGCGCCATCGGCCCTGCTCTCTGCTTTTTACAAGCGGCCAACCACGGTAAACGCAGCGGTATTGCTGCCGAAGGAATATTTTACGCAACCTAACCGTAAATTCCCGGTGCTGTACTGGATATCCGGGTACGGCGGCGACTACCACGCCTATTCGGGACGGAACGACGGCAGCGCACCTATTGACACCACGCCCTGCATCAGGGTATATCTTGATGGTAATTGCCCCGGCGGGCATTCGGTTTATGCCAACAGCGATAACAATGGGCCCTGGGGAGATGCTGTCACTACCGAACTTATCCCCCTGGTTGAGAAAACTTACCGCACAAACGCCGGCCGCCTGCTCACCGGCCACAGCAGCGGCGGGTGGACCGTATTATGGCTGCAAACCCATTATCCAAAGGTATTTACCGCATGTTGGTCGAGTTCGCCCGACCCGGTTGACTTCCGGAGTTTTCAGCAGGTTGACTTGTACAACGATAAAAATATCTTCTACGCAAAAGACAGTTCCTTACGCCTGGCAGGCACCATTGCCGGCAGGTTCCCGTGGATAACGATGAAAAATATGATCGAAATGGAACATGTGATCTGGCGCGGCGAGCAGATGCATTCGTTCAACTTTGTATTCAGCGTAAAAAATGCGGACGGCACACCACGCAGTTTATGGAATGATGCTACCGGCGATTTGGACCCGGTAACTTTTGAGCACTGGAAAAACTACGACATATCCCTGTACCTGCGCACCAACTGGGCACAACTAAAACCCGATTTGCAGGGAAAAATAAGGGTATCAGTAGGAAACCAGGATAACTTTTTGCTCAACTATGCAGTCCATTTACTGGATGATGAGATGAAGAAAATTGACGCAGGCTTTGTGTTCGGATATTATCCCGGCGACCATTTCACCGTATCGACACCCGAATATAAAACAACCGGCTACCAGTTTTTACAGCAGAAATATAACGAGTTGGGAATAAAAAATTAAGCGTTCAATATCCAAAAAACTATCATCATAAAAATATAAAACCATGAAAATACAAACAGAACCCATTGGAAGTATTCCACGCACACCGGAATTGGTTGCCGCGATAACATCGCCGGGCGGCAATGCAGACATGAGTAAATTGTACGACACTGCCGTGCACGACACTATATTGGAGTTAGAAAAAACCGGATCGCCGGTTATAACCGACGGCGAACAAACCAAATCGAGTTTTGCCACTTACCCGCTGGAAGGCCTAACGAACCTGGCTCCCGAAGGGATGCGGATAGATTTTGAGGACGGCCATTTTCGCCAGTTGCCGTTATTAACTGCCGGACCATTCAGGTATGGCAATTATGCAGTGAAATACCTGGCCGCTGCGCAAAAACAAACCAGCCTGCCGGTTAAACAGGCGGTTATCTCCGCATCGGCATTAAGCCTCATCTATCCGCAAAACGGCATAGAAGGTTATCCGCAAGCCGAATTTATGACCGACTTGCTGAATGAATGCGAAAAAGACATCAGGCAATGCCTGGAGCAGGGCGCCTATAAAGTTCAAATGGATTTTACCGAAGGACGGTTGTCGCTTAAGCTCGACCCGTCAGGCGGTGTCTTAAGGCATTTTATCAATGTTAACAACCAGGTATTTGACCGCTTTGGTGCCGAAGAACAGCAAAAGTTAGGCGTACACGTTTGCCCCGGCGGCGACCATGATTCAACCCATAGCGCCGACATCGACTATGCCGACTTTTTACCTGCACTTTTTGATTTGAATGTAGGCAGTTTCTACCTGCAACTGGCAAGCGAGCCCGATAGGGTGAAGGTGTTAAAAGTAGTAAAACAATACCTGAAGCCTGATCAAAAAGTATTCGTAGGGGTGATAGATGTGCTGAACCCGGTAATTGAAACCAAAGAAATCGTAAAGGACAGGGTGCTGGAGGCTGCGGATTATATCCCGTTAGACCAGTTAGGCACTACGGACGATTGCGGTTTTTCGCCTTTTTGCGATGACGTATCTACCACGCGCGAAACTGCTTTTGCCAAAATAAAAGCCCGCATAGAAGGTACAAAGCTGGCTGAAGAGGAATTGTCTGGCAGGTAAGTAACGGAAATCGGGCGAAAGAAAATAATTCATTGCCGTTGGCTTTTAGCCAACGGAACAATATGAATAAATAAGGGGCTTTAGCCAAAATGACAACAAGAAAGGCCATCGGATATGGCAGATCAAAAAATTGAAATAAAATAACCATAAAAAGTATGTTAACCACTGTTACAGAAAACCAAAAGGCCCGGTCGGCGAATCTTTTGCTATTGTTTATCGTTTGTTTTGCGGGCAACTTATTTGCAGGCTCCGTATCAACGTTAATGTCGGTGTACCTGCCGGTTGTTGTAAAAGAATTCAGGGGGAGCCAAAGCGCGGAGCAATTAAACACTTTGAGTGGTACCATAAATTCGCTGTTTATTTTTGGCTGGGCCATCGGCGGGTTTTTATGGGGGATACTTGGCGATAAAATGGGCCGCAAACTGGCTTTGCTGCTGTCTATCGGCAGTTACGGTATTTTTACTATCCTCACCGGCTTTGCGCCAAACTGGGCCGGGGTAATGTTATGCCGGTTTTTTAGCGGTTTTGGGGCCGGCGGTTTGCTGGTGATCTCGTTTACCCTTATCAGCGAGGTATGGCCCGAGAAAAGCAAGGCCGTCTTTATCGGTTTTTTGTCTATTGCAATTCCCATCGGCATTTTCTCTGCGGGGTTAATCAACTTTTTTGTTACCTCATGGCGGCAGGGTTTTCTTATGGGGATTTTGCCCTTGCTGGTTGCCATAGCCGGCTTCTGGATGATAGATGAATCAGAACTATGGCTGAAGGAACAATCCGAAAAACAGGAAATCAAAAAACACCCTGATAGCCTGTTTTCAAAAGACAACTTCAGAATACTCATGATCGGGTCATTGATATTCGGCACCATGCTCATCGGCTTATGGGCCATATTTTCGTGGCTGCCAACATGGATACAAAGTTTACTGACACATGATGCCAATAAAGAGCGCGGCTTAAGCATGATGTTTTTGGGCATGGGCGGCCTGGCGGGTGGTTTTATATCTGGCTGGGTGGTTAACATCGTCGGTCTGCGTAAATCGCTCATTGCCAGTTTTGCCGTTTGTGCGGCCATGGCGTTTTTGCTGTTTAAAACAAACACCGTTTTTTCATGGGCCATTTATGCGGAGATAGCCATACTGGCCGTATTTTTCGGCGCAAGCCAGGGGATATTATCCATGTATATTCCGCTGTTGTTTCCAACGGGTATCCGGGCGTCGGCCACTGGTTTTTGCTTTAACATTGGCCGGTTGTTTACCGCGCTGGCTGTGTTGTTTGTAGGGTTTTTAGTAACCGTTTTAGGCGGATATGGTAACGCCTTGTTTATTTTTTCATGGGTATTTGTAGCAGGTCTGCTGGTTGTACTGTTCATTAAGGATATCACCGGATCGCAACCTCAGTAAATTGATAACGCAATAAATATATAAACTATGGCACATATAGCACTTGGAAACGATTTACCGGGAATACGGGGACTGATGGCGTACAGGCCCGAAACGGCAGAGCCGCTGAACGCATTGGCCGAAATGTTACTGCGCAACGATGACAATACATTAAGTCGCGGCGAACGCGAATTAATCGGCACCTACGTATCGTACCTTAACGACTGTTTTTTTTGCCAGAACGTGCATGGCGCAATGGCAGGCTACTACCTGGAATGTAACATCGCGCAGATAGATGATATTAAACGGGATTTCAACAGCGCACCTTTATCGGGTAAAATGAAAGCGTTTTTAAGCATTGCGGCAAGCGTTCAAAAAGGCGGCAGGCAGGTAACAACCGAACAAATAGCAAATGCCAGGGCCGAAGGCGCTACGGACAAGGAGATACACGATACCGTTTTAATAGCCGCAGCCTTCTGCATGTTTAACCGTTATGTAGATGGCATGGGTACTACAGCGCCGTTGGACAGGGAGTTTTACGTTAACCGTGCACCCCAGCGGGCTTTGGAAGGTTATCAGTCAAGTGTATTTAAGTGAGGGGGCGATAGTGAGTGGGCAATGGTGAGTGGGCAGTGGTGATTAGTGAATTTATCACCCCTCACTACTCACCACTCACTATTCACTACTCAATTCAATAATTAAAAAAAAAATAAAAATATGCCACACATTAATTTATCAAATGATTTTCCGGGCATCCGCAGCCTGTTTATATACCGGCCGGAAACCGCAGCCCCGCTGAATGCGTTGGTACAAACCATGCTGCATAACCCGCATCCAACATTAAGCGCCGGTGAGCGCGAACTGATAGCCACTTATGTTTCCCGCTTAAACACCTGCTTTTATTGCTGTAACATCCATGGCGCCATAGCTAAACACCAGCTTGGCGACAACGGAGAACTGGTGCAACAAGTGCTTGCCGACCCGGAGACAGCCCCCATCAGCCAAAAAATGAAGGCGTTGCTGAAAATTGCGGCTAAAGTACAGTCGGGCGGAAAAAATGTATTGTCCGCTGATGTGGAATTTGCACGTAACGAAGGCGCAAGCGACATTGAAATACACGACACGGTACTGATTGCAGCCGCCTTTTGTATGTATAACCGCTACGTTGACGGCTTGGCCACCTGGCAGCCCGACGACGATACTATGCACGATAAAATGGGCGAACAACGCGCCCGCGAGGGCTATTTAACGCCTCCGGTTAAGGTGGAGTTGATTGAGTGAGTGGTTGATTTAGTTGATTGAGACCGGAAGTCCGGAAGTCCGAAAGAAAAATCTAACTTAATCCAACTCAATCAACTAACACTAACTTAATCAACCCAATAAACTTAATCAACCAATCTCTAATTAACTAATCTCTAATCAACTAATACACCATGGCACACATAAAATTATTAAACGAAGAACTGCCCGGTATAGTAGGCTTATTAAATTACAGGCCCGAAACCGGCAAACCATTAACCGACCTTGCAGAAGTTTTGCTGCGCGGCCCATCGACTTTAACCAGCGGCGAAAGAGAGATCATAGCAGCATCGGTTTCTTATTGGAACGGCTGTCATTTTTGCCATACCTCGCATGCGGCGGCAGCTGCGGCCCATTTAAAATCGGGCTTAAGCCTCATCGACGACATAAAAGCCGGCCTTCCCGAAACCCCTGTTTCTGATAAGTTACGGGCGTTGCTGCACATTGCCCACCAGGTGCAGCGCAATGGTAAAAATGTAACCGACGAGGACATTGAATTTGCCCGTGAACAAGGCGCTACCGACAATGAGCTGCATGATACAGTCCTGATCGCCGCCGCTTTTTGCATGTACAACCGTTATGTTGACGGACTGGGCACCTGGGCGCCAGGCCCTAACGAAGCCTACGCAGAGATGGGCGAACGGATGGCCCACGTGGGTTATGGGAAATTTTGAGTTAGTTAATTAGAGGTTGGTTAATTGGAGATTAGGAACATCGGAGTAGCGTCGAAACGACGGACGGACGCATAAATAAATCTCCATACCCAATCCAACTAATACACCAACCAACTAATCTCTAATTAACAAATCTCTAATCAACCAACAATGGCCCACATAAAATTAAAAGACGAAGAATTGCCCGGCATAGAAGGTTTGCTGGACTACCGGCCCGAGACTGCCAAACCATTGCGCGATCTCGCCGAAACCTTACTTAGGGGGCCATCGAGCCTTAGCAGTTACGAACGGGAGATCATAGCGGCATCGGTTTCGTATTGGAACGGTTGCCATTTTTGCCATACCTCGCATGCAGCCGCAGCGGCAGCTTACCGGAATTCAGGGCTCGACTTTATAGAAGATATTAAGGCCGGCTTTGTGGAAACCGAGGTGTCCGATAAATTACGGACCCTGCTGCATATTGCCCGCAGGGTATTGTGGAACGGCAAAAACGTGACTGCACGATTTGTGGAGGCTGCACGCCACCACGGTGCAACTGATATGGAAATCCATGATACCATCCTCATTGCGTCGGCTTTTTGCATGTACAACCGCTATGTTGACGGACTGGCTACCTGGGCCCCCGGGCCAAACGAAGCCTATGAAGCGATGGGAGAAAGAATGGCGTATGTGGGGTATGGGGTGAGTGGTTGATTAAGTTAAGAAGCTTTTGCAGTTGTTAAATGAAAAAATTGGTAGCCATATTATTGTTATTTATCCACCTGTATAATATAGGCGGGCAACTGGCAATTTACCAATGTTTGGTTTACCAGTGCGACAGGGTTTACGACAAGGAAATCGGCGAGAACCATTATAACATTGATGACCTTACGGAGATTCGGGTCCCTGTAAATATGCCCGATGTGAAGGGTTGGCATGGCTATATCAACGTAAGCGGCAGCATACGATTTAAAAACGCCAGCTATAACTATGTAAAAATAAAGGTAACCAGTACAGCTATTTACCTGGTGTGCATCCCTAATTATGCCACTACGCACATAGCAGGTTATAACATTATTCATGCTTCACAGATACCCGATATTCCCGTACCCACAAAAGATCATGTGCCGTTCGGGAAGATAAACCAGCTGTCTTACAGTTACCAACCCATAAATTTCAGGTTTTCAACCCCATTGGTAATCTACCGCGAAAATATTTTAAGTAATTGTTTACTTGTGCTCAATTGCTATATCAGCCGCCCCGGCAGGCCACCGGATCAAACATCCCGGTTGTCTTAAATAAACTTTTCTCAGCATCCAGTCTACAGCCAGGTGAATGGTATCACCTGTCATGAGCTTCTCCCGATTTTTTCGGGAAGCGCAATGGTTATTGGCCGGATGACGGAACGCAGCTTTATTTTGAGAAACCACCCCCAAAACGATAATAGCGAACAATCTATTTAGGAAGTATGCCCCGGTGCATGTAAAATGGTATCGGGCAAAAATTAAAAACAATATGTTTAAGGATAAGAAAGGCCTGGTGCTGTTGCTCATTTTAATCGGCGCAATAATATTAATGGCGCTGAATCAAAAGCCATCATCGCACCAGCAGATGATACAGATCCTGGCGGGTCTGAATAAAAGAAATAAGTCATTAAATAATCCGTTTTACCCCGACAGCAAACTGGCCAGCTGCGATACCATGCTACAAAGCAAGGGTACTGCCGCGAGCCGTTTCTATTTTAAATCGTTAAAAGCATCACTCGAACTTAAGGTAGGGCACGAACAGGAGTCTGTGAATGTTTATGAGGATTTGATCAAAAGCGGTGATTTTATGTCGTTAGATAAAATAATGCCCGACATTGCCATTGCTTACATGCGGCTCGGCGAGCGCAACAACTGTATGCTCAATCATAACGGTTCCTCTTGCATCTTCCCCATAAAAGATGGCGGGGTGCATTTAATAAAAACCGGGTCGACAAAAGCTATTGAAACTTATGAAACCATATTACGCAACCACCCGGACGACTATGAGTCCAAATGGCTGCTTAACATTGCGTTTATGACGCTTGGCGGCTATCCCAAAAACGTACCCGCAGAGTTTTTGCTGCCGGGCCTGGATGCCGATACCGCTTATAAAGTAAGACCTTTCCAGGATATGGCTGCCGACCTTGGCCTCAATATAAACGGCAGGGCAGGCGGGGTAATAGTGGATGATTTTAATAACGATGGCTACCTCGATATTGTAACATCGGGATGGGGGTTGGATGACCCTATGCATTATTTTCAAAACAACCAGGACGGCACATTCACCGATATGACCGAACACAGCGGTTTGAAGGGGATAAACGGAGGGTTGAATATAATGCAGACCG